>WBZN01001379.1_pt1 | contig 14966 bp, 10 predicted proteins | sample 5204281 | NCBI WGS metagenome assembly WBZN01 (sample SAMN12344347, study PRJNA552823) | activated sludge metagenome | biome: Activated sludge suspended growth; feature: Nitrification reactor; material: Wastewater; isolation source: activated sludge from nitrification reactor of wastewater...
GCCGCTGCCCGTCGCGCCGCTGCCCGTCGCGGCGCTGCCCTGGCCCGACCCGTCGCCGGCCATCACGCATTCGAGCGGTGTGGTCTTGCCTGCGGGGAGCTTGAGCTCCTGCTCGCAGCGCGCACCGTTGGGACCGACCAGCTTCACCTTGCGCTGACCGGCCGTCACCGGAATCTCTTGCTTGTCGCTGACCGTCGCGATCTTCTTGTCGTCGACGAATAGGTCCGCGCTGACGCCGGCGGGCAGCGTCAGCTGGATCGTCGCGATCGACGAGGTCGAGCCACTCGCGTCGCTGGCCTTGCCGTCGTCCGTATCGAGCACGAGGAACTTCACCGCGAGGAACCCGCCCAGCACCAGGCCCGCGATCGCGACGCCGATCGCGATATCGCGACCGATCGACGACCGCTTCTTGCCCTCCACCGAAGGTGCGAGCTGCTCGACCGGCGCCGGCGGTGGGCTCTGCTGATACGAGCTCGGCTGCGCATACCCCTGCCCCGGCTGCCCCGAGCCGTACGGCGCCGCCTGCGCATACCCCTGCTGCGGCGTGCCCGCGCTCGTCGGTTTCGCGGGAACCGAGGGCGAGTACGGCTGCGGATACCCCGATACCGGCGCCGGCTGCTGGCCCATCGTGCTCGGGGGATACCCCTGCGAGTAGTTCGGCAGACCCGGCGGCGGCGCCGCGCCCATCAACGTCTTTCCCAGGCCCTCGTTGCCCAGCGACGCGAGCACGCTCGATGGCTGCTCGGCGGACGTGCCGGCCAGCATCTGAGGCGATGACACCGGGGGATAGTTCTGCGCGACGAAGGCCACCGGCGGCGCCGCAACAACCTGCGGGGCGTTCTGGGGGTACGCATTGCGCACGGCGAGCTCGTCGATGTCCAGGTCGGCCGCGTTGACGGTGCTATCGCCCACGCCCGAGGTAAGAACCGGCATCGGATGGTTCGGCCCCGGGGTGTGGCGCACCTGCTGCCCACCTGGGCCTGCGGCCATGCCTGGTTGCCCGTGCGAGGGCACGGCCACGGGGCGAAGCGCTGGGGGCGCCGGGGGCGACCGGGGCGGCTTGGACTGGAGCGCGCTCGGCCGCGGCTGCGCAGCGATCGCCGCAGGTTGCGGCTGCGCCGGCTTTCCGTGCTCGATCTCGCCGAAGATCTCCGTCGGAGCTTCCTCGCCGAAATCGCCATCCTCATCCGATTGAGCCTGGCCGCGCACCGCCGGCGAGCCCGGCGCAGGCCCGACCTCGGGCGCCGAACCCGCGGCGACCGCAGATTCGACATCATCGAAGTCCGGGCTTCCGAGCATCGTCGCGTCGCCCTCGGGCTCCCCTGCCTCGCCGAGGTTCGCGACGACGTCGAGCTTCGCCTCGGCAGACGGCACCCCTGCGATCAGGCCATCGCGACCCACGCGCTTGTACTGCTCGAGCTGCTGACGTTCCTTGTCGATCTCCGTCGAGAACACCTGCTTGAGCCAGCTCGACAGCGACTTCGCGGTGAACACGACGTCCTGGCTCATCAGGTACTGCTGGAGATCCGCGAGCATCTCGCTACACCACTGATAACGCTCGTCGACGTCCTTCGCGAGCGCCTTGAGAATCACGCGCTCGACCGCCTCGGGGATCCGCGGGTTGAGCTCGCGCGGCGGCCGGATGTCGACGTTGCGGACCTTCTCGAGCGTGGAGAAATCGGTCTCGCCCTGGAACAACCGCTCACCGGTCAGGCACTCGTAGAGCATGGTGCCGAGCGCGAAGATGTCGCTGCGGCGATCGAGCGGCAGACCGCGAACCTGTTCCGGCGACATGTACCCGAACTTGCCCTTGAGCACGCCGGCCATCGTCCGCGAGTTACGCGACGTCGCCTTCGCGATGCCGAAGTCGATGACCTTGACCTCGCCCTCGTACGAGACGAGCACGTTCTGCGGCGAGCAATCGCGGTGGACGATCTCGAGCGGCCGGCCGAGCGGATCCCGCTTGCGGTGCGCGTAGTCGAGGCCCTCGAGCACCTTGGCGATCGAGAAGCAGGCCATCGAGACCGGCATCTCCTGCTTGAGCTTGCGGAGCCGGTTCTGGATCTGGAGCAGGTCTTTGCCCCAGATGTACTCCATGGCGATGAAGTGGGAGCCGTCGATCCGGCCTAGCTCGAAGATCTGACAGATGTTCGCGTGCGCGAGCTGGCCCGCGATCTTCGCCTCATCGATGAACATCTTGATGAAATCGCGGTCCTCGCCCATCGTCGGCAAGATCCGCTTGATCGCGATGATCTTCTCGAAGCCCTCGACACCGTAGGACTTCGCTTTGAACACCTCGGCCATTCCGCCGACGCTGATGCGGTCGAGCAGAAGGTATTTCCCGAACGGGACGGGCTGCCTCACTCAGGCTGAATCGTAGCTGAGCCAGCTCACGGATCTCAATGACGAAGGGGGCTATATGCCTTGGCCCACCGACGACATACGACGCACCGACCAGCTGTCCCGGGGTCACGTAACCCTGGGCTGGCAACCCCAGCGGGAGGTAGGTCTCGCTAGAACGTTCCCGCGACTCCGACCACACCGCCGCTGGTCATCCGCGCCAGGAATGGTTGGACCGATTGCTCGCGGCCGATCCGGCGGTACCCCTGGACACCGTCGTACACGCCATAGGCGTAGGTGAGGATCAACCCGAGCCCGGTGACCAGATTGACCACCCGCGCCGTCTGCGCGCCACGGTAGTGATCGCTGTTGTTGTTATCGCAGGTGATGCTCGAGCCGCTGGTGCCCGAGACCTGGGTGCACCACGAGCGGAGCGCGAGGTAGCTCGTCACGTTGCCGATCGCGAAGGCACCGAGCAAGCCGCCGAGGAGGAAGCCCTTGGTGCGCTGCCCGTTCTGAAACTGACCCGCGGGAGGGATCAAGTTGAGCGCGAACGAGCGCCGCGGCCGCGGCCGTCGCGCGCGCAACTCGGGACCATGGCGCGTCTTGATGTCCTCGAAGAACGAGATCGCTTCGGGGGGATAGAGCGCCGGATCGAGGCGACCGTCGAGATCGCTCCGGAGGTACGCGAGGAAGTGGGCCTCGGCGTCTTGCGGCCGCTGCTGGAAGTAGGCGGCGAGGCCGGCGAGCCGGTGTGCCTCGGCGAGATCGGTCGTCGACAGCTGGCCCCGCATCAACGGATCGACGAGCTGGGACACCCGGACCCAGTCGCCGGCGGTGGCGGCGGCGTTGCCGTCGCGCAACACATCCGAGGGCGCCTGCGCGCTGGCACGTCCGGCGCCGAGCACGACCGCGAGCCCGATGACCAGCATCGGGCCGAGCGACCTCACCGCCACGCCGGAACCACGCGCCGGATGTGAGGTCGCAGGATCTCGAGGATCTCGCGGGCGGTGCGCGCGGCGAGCACCGGCAGCGCGCCGTGGCGATCCCCGACGACGCTATCGGTGACGATCACGCGATCGAACAGGATCTCGTTCGCGCTGGCGATCCGGATCCGGACCTGCGCCCGTGCGAGCGGGACCTCGCCGGCCGCGATCGCGAAGCCGCGGATCTCGAACGCGATCGCGAGGTCGTTGCCGCTCGCCGCGACCGTGTTCGCCGCGAACTGCCTGCTCAGTCGGTTCGGATCGGTCGGGATCGGCTGGCGACCATGCGCGCGCGCCCAGCCCGTGACCGCCTCGCCGAGGGCGACTCGCAGCGGCTCGAACGTCCCCGGCACCGGCGACATCACCGAGACGAGCACCGGCCGCGGCTTCGCGGCGATCGTGGATACCGGAGGCGAGCGAACCGCGGACGCGTGGACGCGATCCTCGGCCTGCTTGTGGAGCACCGCGATCCGATCTCGAACGGCGGGCAGCACCTGCGTGGACAGCTCCGCCGCCGCCTTGTCGATCGTCCCGAGGCTGGCCGCGGTCGACGAGAACGTGAGCAGCACGGTGCCGTCGACCGGATCGCGCATCCGCAGCGTGAGCACGATGCTCCCGCCCTTGGCCGTGATCGTCCCATCGACGATCACCCGCGCTCGCTCGGGCACCGCCATCTTCGGGCCGATCACGACGACATCGATGTCGCCGGCGACCAGCACGCGCGCGATCTCGCTCGCGACCGGTTGGCCGTAGAGCTCGAGCTTCTTGTCGGCATCGAGGGGCAGCAGCGCGACCGCATCGCCGGCGACCTCTGCGCGCGCGCTCCCCGGCACGCCGACGACCGCGACGGCGACGAGCGCGACGAGCGCGACGAGCGGGATGCGGACGAGGCGAGAGGTCATGCCACCGCGATCCTACATCGTACCGGGGTCGGGGACCGCGACGTCGAACCGACCGAGCCGATCGGAGGCGACCTCGGCGATCGGCCGGGTGCGCTCGATGCCATCGCACGAGCCGCACAAGATCTGCACCGCGGCGCCGGAGATCGCGTTCGGGTTGCCGGTGATCGACACCTCCCCCGAAATCACCAGCGCCGGCGGCAGGGTGTAGCTCACCGCGAGCGTCTGCGTGGTCACGTCGGTGACGACGAGCGGCCCGCCGCTGCCCGACGCGTCGTACCAGCGCGCGTCATAGTGGCCGCCGTTCGCGACGAGCCCGGTGATCTGGCCGGCGTCATCGCCGACGAGGTGCACGATCGGTGCGCCGGCCTGCGCGAGGACGCCGATCGGCACGAGATCGAGCACGATCCCGGGGATCGCCACGGAGCTCGGATCGCGCCCCTCGGTCGAGATCCCCTGCATCGGCAACGCGATGATGTCGGCCGGCACACCGCTGGTGAGATCGAGCGCGGCGACCGCGAGATCACTCGAGGCGATGTTGACCACCGCCGTCATCGGCAGCGCCGGGACCCGCGTCGGCGGCAGGGCCCCCGTGCCGTCCGCGCTGACGGCGACCCGGACGATGCCGGTCGCGCTCGCCGACACGAGCCCATTCGACACGCTTCCGATCGCCGCCAGCGATCCCACGATCGTGACCTTCGCGTTGGCCTGCGCGATCCCGCCCCGCCGCACGTGGGTGCCGGCGAGGTCGCGCGTGGAGACATCGCTGTCGTAGGTGACGAAGAACGGCTGCGCGAGATCGAACGTGTCGATCGCCTCGAGGCGCGGCAGCCCGCTGGCCGCGGGGGGCGTGACCTCGATCTTGACGAGCTTGCCCGGGGCTGGCACGCCGCGCAGCGCGAACGAGCCGTTCGCAGCCGTGGTTCCGAGCGACGACGGCACGCCATCGATGGTGAGCTGCACCTTGGTGTTGCCGAGCCCGAGGCCACTGGGATCGAGCACGCTGCCGGTGATCGGCGAGCCCGCATCGAGCGAGAACGACTGGCCCGGCATCCAGCTCGCGAACCGGCGCGGGGCGAGCCCGGGGGCCGAGGGGATCACCAGCACGTCGTGAGCTTGATCGACGACGTGCGCGTCGAACGCCCCCGCCGCGGTCGAGTACGCCTCGACCGCAGCGTCGGGCCTGCCGAGCGGCAGGAACTTGAGGTACGCGATGACGCCGGCGCCGCCCGAGCTGGTCGTCACCGTGCCGATGGCGCGAACGCCGGGATCGAGCACGACCGGCCCCAGGCTGACGTCACCGCCACCGTTGATCGTGAGCCGCCGATCGTACGGCGGCGCGGTGGTGGTGATCGGCGGCGTGATGTGGAGGCGGACGTGCAGCACGTGCGGATCCTCCGCGGCCACCGTGAGCTGCTGGGTCGCCGCCGGGCAGAACGCGCCGCCCGAGACCTGGAGCGACACCTCGTAGACGCCCGGATCGTGCGCAGGGAACGTGATGTCGCGGCCGTCGACCTGCGCGTCGGTGTGCGGGATCAGCGCGCCATTGAACCGCACCCGCCAGTCGTACGTGAGCACCCCCGCGGCGCCGTCCACCACGCTGTTCGCGCGAACCTCGGTCGTCGGGCCGGCGATCGGCATCGCGGGATCGAAGTCGATGCCGATCGCGCACTGGTCATCGCCACTCGGCCCGCCGAGTTCGCCGCATCCGAGCGCGCACACGACGATCACCAGCAGCCAGGCCGCTCTCATCGGACCTCCACCTTCCAGGTCTGGCGCTGGAGGCAGGTCTGCGGCGTCGCGATCGAGCACGTCGGATCGCTATCGATGCACGGCAGGGTCGCGCTCTGGCGGTCGAACAGCTCGACCCGAACCTCGATGTGATCGCCCGGGGTGTACGCGGCAGGGTCGACGACGATGCGGTTGCTGGTCGCCCCGGCGATCACGACGTGGGGGCCCCCGGTCGGGCCCTGGATCGACCACGCGAACCGCGTCGTGCCGAGCACCGGATCGTTCGCCGCGGGCGGATAGACATCGAGATCATCGATCACGACGGGCGCGCTGAACAGCACGGCGTCGGTGAGGGGAAGCGCGGCGGCCCCGGTCGGCACGATCGGCTGCAGCTGCGCGAGGCACGGCGGCTTGTCGTCGGCGACCGGGATCATCAGGTGCTTCACGGTCGCGTTGCCGAGCGGATCTCTCGCGGTGACCTCGATGTCCCACGGCCCCACGCCTTGTGGGATAAACTGCTTCGCGTACTGGAGCACCGCGGGATCATCGGCCGCCGGCATCGGCAGATCGGAGAGGGTGTGACCGACCGCCGATGGCGCGTAGACCACCCAGGTCAGCGCGACGTTGGCCTTGCCGTCATCGAGATCGCCGACCCTGGCGAACAGCGAGATCGGCGTGCCGGTGACGTAGCCATAGCGGCTGACCTTGTCGAGCTCGAGCTCGGGCGGCCGGTTGAGGACGGTGATCAACAGCTCCTGGTTCGGCTTCGCGGTCGCACCGAGCGCATCCTTGGCCTCGAGCACGACGCGGAGAGATTCGGTCGGCCGCGAGCTGGCGCGCAGCACGGGGACATCGAACGCGGCGTCGGGCCCGAGCGCGGTGTAGAACGGATCGGGATCGCAGCTGTTCGCCGGATCATTGGCATCGGTGCACGCGTAGACGCGCCACGCGAAGGTGATGGCGTCGCCATCGGGATCCTCCGCGGTCGAGCCGAGCGTCACGTGATCGCCGCGGAACACCGGCAGCGTGGAGTCCACGTCGATCCGGATCCCGGGGCGCTGATTGATCGGTTCGACGTAGAAGCACCCGGTCAGGGCCCCACACACAACGACGAATCGCGCGATCCGGCTCACGAGCTCCTCCGTTGTGCTGCAACCAACCTGCCATCCGCAAGTGGTGGAATGATCAGCCCCGCCCGGAGCCGGCGGGCAGCGATCACGACAGCGTTGTCACGCTTGAAGGGGATCGGCGCAACCCGCTAGAAGCAATCGAGCTCCGGGTTGTCGCGGATCTGGCAGGGGCCGCTGATCGAGATGTACTTCTCGGCCCCACCTACCCGGATCTTGTGCCGGCCAGCCTTGAGCCGGGCGGTGCCGCCCCTGGAGTACGGCAGACCGTCGATGATCGCCCCGCCGGTCGATCCCACCGTGATATCGAACGTCCCGAGCATCGCGCCGGCCACGGTCCGGGTGTCGCCCGCCGCGAGGTCGATCGCCTTGCTCCACTCGTGGAGCCCCGGCTGCGTGCACGTCACGGTGTGATGGCCGGGCTCGACCTGGATCGGCTTGCCCCGCGCGCGGCCCTTCGCCACGCCGTCGATCGCGACGTCACACCACACATCGTTGTCGACGATGATCGTCGCCGAGGCGGATGACGAGGCGTCCGCGGAGACCGCGATCACCGCGGCATCGGCGGGGCTGGTCGGGATGCTCGCGTCGGCGGTGACGGCACCTGTCACCGCGGCATCGCGCAGCCGCGCTGGCATCCCCGCATCGATCCGGATCCGGGCGATCGGTGTCGGTGCATCGGGCAGGGCCGCATCGGCCGCGGGCGGCTCGGTCGCATCGATCGCCACCACGGTCGCGTCGATCGCGATCCCCGCATCCGCCATCGCGACGAGCTGCGCATCGGCGGGGGCCTCCGTGGCGCGCAGGTTGAACGCGACCACGGCCCCCCCGCCCGCCACGGCGAGGCCGAGCCCCCCGATCGCGAGCAGCCGGCGGCGCCGCGTCGCGCGATCGCCCGCCGCGACGGTCTCGATCAACTGGATCACCCGCGGATCCCCCGGATCCAGCGCGCTCGCGCGATCCGCGAGCGACATCGCGCGCGGGAGCTTCGCCTCGCGGATCGCGAGCTGCGCGGCCGCGACGATCGTCGTCACGATCGCAGGCGTACGCGCGCGCACGAAGCCGTCCGGATCCGCGAAGTACGCGGCGAGCTCCTCGGTCGGATCGCCGAGCCCACCCTGCCCCGCGATCGCACGCAGCTCGGCCACGACCGAGGCCGCGCTCGGGGGCCGGCGCTCGGGCTCGGTCGCCATCAGCCGCTCGATGATCCGCGACAGATCCGGCCCGACGGCCGGGCGCTTGCGCATCGGCGTGACCAGCGCGCCGCTCGCGATCTGCGCCATCACCTTCGCCGCGCTGCCGGTGTACGGCAGGCTGCCCGTCGCGAGCTGATACAGCGTGACCCCGAGCGAGTACAGATCGCTCCTCGCGGTGGCCGTGTCACCACTCGCCTGCTCGGGGCTCATGTAGGCGGGCGTCCCGAGCAGCGCCCCCGTCTTCGTGACGAGCGAGTCCTCGGTCTCGACACGCGCCACCCCGAAATCGGCGAGCAGAAGGCGCCCGCCCGGCGCGATCAGGACGTTCGCAGGCTTGATGTCGCGGTGGATGATCCCCGCGGCGTGCGCCGCCGCGAGCGCCTCCGCGAGCAGCGAGCCGATGCCCGCGACGATCTCGGTGAGCATCGGGCCGCGTTGCTCGACCTCCGCGAGCAGCGTGCGGCCGCGGATCATCTCCATCACGATGTACGGCGGGTCCTCTCCCTCGGCGCCACCGACGTCGTAGATCCGCAAGATGTTCGCGTGCTCGAGCCCGGCCGCCGCCCTCGCCTCGCGATGAAACCGCCGCACGACGTCCGACCGCCTGGCGAGGTGCGGAAACAGCACCTTGATCGCCACGTCGCGGCGCAGCTCCTTGTCGCGCGCCCGGAACACCGTCGCCATGCCGCCCTCGCCGAGCTCCTCACCGATCTCGTAACGCCCGAGCGTGTCCCCCGGGCGGATCGAGCGTGGCGCGCGCCCGCCTACCCGGGCGGAGTGCTCGGAGCTCACCGAGACGTCCTGGTCCGACGACAGCGTGTCGGCAACCGCCGGATCCTTGTCGGCGATACCGTCGCGCCCCGGAGCTCGTGTCACGCCCGGTCAGGCCCCGGGGGGAGCCCACACGACGTGCCCGGTGTTGCCGGCAGCCTTCGCTTGCTTCATCGCCTTGCCGAGCCGGCGGCCAAGCTCGTCAGCACCACCGTGGAGCGTGAGCCCTTCGGTATGAGCCACCGCGGCCACCAGATGCAGCAGGGACGGATCTCCTGGCAGCGACGCCCGCTTGCCATCGAACGCCGCCTCGGCGCTCGCGAGGAACGGCTCGGCGTGCTCCGGCGCGAGGACCGAGATGAAGTCCGAGCCACCGATATGGCCGATGAACGCACCGCCGCCCGAGACCGCGCGGGCCGAATCGAGCAGCCACTGGCCCAGGCTCCGTACGGTATCTTCCGAGCGCGCGATGCCGATCGAGTCCGCGTAGCTGTCCCAGTTGGCGATATCGATGTGGACGACCGCGGTCGGCTTGCCGCTCTTGAGCGCGCCCTCGATCTCTTCATCGATCGCGCGAGACCCCGGCAGGTTGGTCGTCGGGTTGCGGTCGCGCTCCCGGCGAGCTGAACGGATCAGGGCTTTGACGCGTGCGCCGAACTCGCGCAGATCAAAGGGTTTGGCCATGTAGGCATCGGCGCCCGCGTCCAGGCCCTGGACCTGGTCGTCGATGCCCGCGAGGGCAGTCAGCATCAGGATCGGGGTCCGCGACCACATCACGTCCGCCTTGAGCCGGCGTGCGACCTCGAGGCCGTCGACCCGCGGCATCATCACGTCGAGGACGAGCAGGTCGGGGTCGTGGGCCTTGACGAGCCGGAGGGCCTCGTCTCCATCGCGAGCGCGAAGGCACAGAAAGCCAGCGTCACCGAGCGCCATGTTGACCATGTGCGCGATGGCGTCGTCGTCCTCAGCGATCACGATCTTCTTGAGAAGCATCGGAACTATGGCTTTGATACCGCTGATCTGCCGACGGCGTCAATGAAACCCGCGGCGCGCGTGGTAAGCCTCACGGGTGAATCGAGGCCCCGGGCACGTGATCGACCCCCATGTCGAGACCACGACCTTGGACAATGGGCTCGCGGTGACGACCGTCGCGCTCCCTCACCTCCACACGGCCGTCTGCGCGCTGTTCGTGAAGGTCGGGTCCCGGTTCGAGACCCCTGCGGACAACGGGTTGTCCCATTTCGTGGAGCACATGCTGTTCCGGGGCACCGAGCGCTATGCGACCTCGCTCGCGCTCAACACCGCGGTCGAGCACCTGGGATCGACGCTGCACGCCGAGACCGGCCGCGACTACACGCTGTTCCAGCTCGCCCTCGAGCCCGACCACGTCCCCGCGGCGATCGAGCTGCTCGGCGAGCTCCTCGGCCGGCCGCGGTTCGACGACATCGAGCTCGAGCGCGAGCTGGTCCTCGAGGAGATCAACGAGGACTACGACGAGGAGGGCGTCGAGATCAACGCCGACGACATCGCGCGCGGGATGGCGTTCGAGAACCACCCGCTCGGCCAGCGCATCATCGGGCCACGCAGCAACGTCGAGCGGTTCGCGATCGGTGACGTCCAGCGCCACTTCTCGAGCTTCTACGGCGCGAGGAACGCGAACCTCTGCGTCGCCGGCCCGGTCGAGCACGGCCGCGTCGTCGAGGCCGCCATGCGCGCGCTGTCCGGGATGCCCGCCGGGGTCCGCGCGGAGGTCCCGGCCGCGCCGCCCCACACCCCGGGTGCCCGCCTGCGCCACGTCCCCGACGCCGGCTCGCAGACCTCGCTGGCGATCTTGTTCCGCGCCATCCCCGAGCTCGACCCCGCGTATGTCGCGCTCGTCGCACTCTTGAGAGTGCTCGATGACGGGATGTCGACACGGCTGCATTACACGCTCGCCGACCAGAAGGGCCTCGCCTACTCGATCCACGCGGCGATCGAGCCCCTCGCCGATGCCGCGCTGTTCGAGATCAGCAGCGCGACCGCCAACGCGAAGGTCCCGTCGCTGGTACGCGAGCTGCTGATCCTGCTCGATGGGCTCCGCAAGGGCCAGGTCACCAACGACGAGCTCGCCAAGGCACGCGTGCGCTATCGCTACGAGACGCTCGCCTCGATCGACGACGCCGCGGCGATGGCCGGCTGGTTCGGAGGTACCGCGCTGTACTACCCGCCCCCGGCGCTCTCGCACCGGCTCGAGGCGATGTCACGGATCGCGATCGATGACGTGGTCGCAGTCGCCGAGCGCGTCCTCTCCCCCGATCGCCTGATCGTCGCCGCGGTCGGCACGCTGTCCCGCGCGCGCCTGGGCGAGCTGCGTCAGGCCGTCACCGACTGGCGCTGAGCTCGGCGCGCTAACGCTAACGACCGCGACCGCCGCGACGGCCGCCGCCACCGCGGCTGCCACCACCACCCGAGCGCGGACGCCCACCGCCACCACCATTGCGAGCGCCATTGCTGCGCGGCTCGCCACGCGACGGCGAGTGCGCATCGCGTTCGCTCCACGCCGCGGGCGCGGGATTGCGCGACTCGTAGGGGTGGTTCTCGACGACCGGGATCGCCTGGCGCGTCAGCTTCTCGACGTTGCGCCAGTCGGGGCGCTCGTCGGAGTCGACGAACGTCAGGGCCATCCCCGCTGCACCCGCACGCGCGGTGCGGCCGATCCGGTGCACGTAGGTCTCCGGAACCTCCGGCACATCGAAGTTGACGACGTGGGTGACGGAGTCGACGTCGATCCCGCGCGCGGCGATGTCGGTCGCCACCAGCACGCGGATCCGGCCGGTCTTGAACCCGGAGAGGGCCCGCTCGCGCGCGTTCTGCGACTTGTTGCCGTGGATCGCCTCGGCCTCGATCCGGTTCTTGACCAGGTGATCGGCGATCCGGTTCGCGCCGTGCTTGGTCCGTGAGAACACGAGCACGCGCTTCATCCCGGTGTCGCCGAGGACGTCGACCAGCAGCGAGCGCTTGTCGGCCTTCTCGACGAAGAACACCTCCTGATCGACCTTCTCGGCGGTGGTCGCCGGCGGCACGACCGCGACGGTCTCCGGGTTCTTCAGCAGCTGGTCCGCGAGCTGCTGCGCCTCGCGCGGCATCGTCGCGGAGAAGAACAGCGTCTGGCGAACCTGCGGCAGGCGCGCGATCACCTTCTTGACGTCGTGGATGAAGCCCATGTCGAGCATGCGATCGGCTTCGTCGAGCACGAACACCTCGAGCGGCTTGAGATCGACGAGGCCCTGCCCCATCAGATCGAGCAGACGTCCCGGCGTGGCCACGAGGATGTCCATGCCGGAGCGGAGCGCCTGCTTCTGCGCGTCCATGCCGACGCCGCCGAAGATCACGGCGTTGCGGAGCGGCAGGTTCTTGCCGTAGGTCGAGAAGCTCTCGCCGATCTGCGATGCGAGCTCGCGCGTCGGGGTGAGCACGAGGCAGCGGATCGGGCGCGGCTTGACGGTGATCGTCTTGCCCGAGAGCCGCTGCAGGATCGGCAGCGCGAACGCGGCCGTCTTGCCGGTGCCGGTCTGCGCGAGACCCAGGAGGTCCTTGCCCGCGAGGACGTGCGGGATCGCGCGCTCCTGGATCGGCGTGGGCTGGGTGTAGCCCTCCGCCGCCACGGCGGTCGCGAGAGGCGGAATCAACCCGAGCTCCGAAAACAGCATCGCCGCCACATACCACGATGCCGCGGCGATGGAACCAGCGGAAAACCCTACTTCAGCTGCTTCTCGAGCGTCGTCTTCACCTGCGTGTCGAACGCGCCGGCACCGCTGGTGGAATTCTTCTTCAGATACTCCTCGCGCTCCTTCGCGAGCTTGCCGAGCTCCTCCTGCGCCTGCTTGCGCTGGGCGACGCGCTTGTCGAGCTCGTCCTTCAGCTTGGCCTTGTCCATGTCGCGCATGTCGGAAGGCAGCGACGCCTGATCGATGCCATCGAGCGAGACCGAGCCCGAGCCGTAGCCCGCGACCACGTCCTCTGCCGCACGCGCCTCGCCTCCCTTGAAGTACATCGCGCGGTCGGCCTTCGCGGCCGGCGGAGCAGCAGCAGCCGCCGCCATCTTCGCCTCGTAGCGGCCCCGCGTGCCCTCGTCGCCCGCGATCACGGCCGTCGAGTCGATGCGCGCCGAGAGCTCGGCGAGCTTGTCGTCGTACGGCGTCGCGATCTGCTGCACGCCGCCGTCCTGCTGGATCGAGCTGAACTCGCCGTTGCCGAGCGACGCGATCTGCTGGAACGCGACCTGCGTCTGCGAGTCGGAGCCCGCGCGGATCGTGTTGATGATGATGCCCTTCTCCGACGCCTCGCGCGCGAGCACGTCGAACGTCGGCACGTCACCGCGGCTCGCCGGCGGCGCATCGCCGACGAGGAACACCAGCTTCTTCGCATCGCTGCGCCACTGCATCTTGTGGAGCGTCACGTCGAGCGCCGCGTCGACGTCCTCCGGCGTGTCACCACCACCCGACGCGCGATACGCCGAGAGCTCCGCGAACACCGCGTCGAGGTCGGTCGTCAGCGCGAATTCCTTCGTGACGTAGTCATCGCCGAGGTCGCGATACGCGACGAGGCCAATGCGCAGCTCCGCGTTCGGATCCGTGTTCTTGATCGTGTTCGCGATCGACCACACCGTGCGCTTCGCGCCGTCGATCAGGCCGCCCATCGAGCCGGTCGTGTCGACCGCGAACACCACGTCGATCTGGTGCTTGTCGGTCTTCGGCGGATCCGTCTTCGTGATGCCGGTCGACTGCGAGCGGGTCAGCAGAGCAGCGAGGACGATGGTCGCGGTAGCGGCGGCGGGGATGCCGTAGGAGACGATGCGCTGACGGGTGATCATGAAAGACTTCGACGCGCGACCCGGCGCTCGGATCTGCCCGAAACCACGACCCAAGAAGGTCGCAGGTGCGGTGTCGGCGGCGCGCCGCGCGAGCGGGTGTCGGCGAAAGGTCCAGGCAGATCGCGAGGTTGGACGCCTAGCATGGAGTCGTGAGAGCTCCGCTCCTGCTCCTGCTCCTCGGCGCGTGCGCGACACACGACGTGCTGCGCTCCGAGCCGATCGCCGAGCGCGCGGTGTGCGGAGGGATGGAGATCGGAATCTTCGGCCGCCCGCACGGCATCCCCGCCTGCGCGGACTTCGTGACGAACCTCGGCGACGGTTGCTACGCGGTGAAGGCGCGCGGGCGGCGAGCGCTCGTTCAATGCGCGGCGAACGCGCCCGATGGTCACGTGATGTGCCTCGTCGACCAACCCGACGACGTGCCCGTGTTTCGCGGCGACCGGATCCACAAGTGGATGAACGTCTTCGTGCCCGACGAGCCACGAGGTACGGGAACGCAGCTCGGGCGCTGCCGCGGGCGATATCGCACGTGGGTCGCCGAGGTCGAGCCGCGTCGATCGCCGCCCGCGCTGATCGTCACCGGCTGGTCGAGCTACTCGGGCACGCCGCTCGGCAAGCTCCCCGACTCGGCATTCATGCCGGACGAGGACTCCGCGTCGCTCGAACGGATCATCCCGATGGGCTACGGCTCCGCGTACGTCTGCCCGGGCCGGCGCGTCGAGATCACGTTTCCCGACGACCTGCCGGCGCGCTTCTCGTATCGGCTACGCGCCGCGATCGAGCGCGCGTTCGCCGCCGCACCGATGCAGGCGTGCGGCGTCATCGGCTTCCGGCTCAGTCCACTCCAGCGTCCAGAGGTGACGGCGCAGCAGCCGTGACCGCGACGGTCGCCGTGCGCCGCACGTCGATCGGCTTGCACACCTTGCCGCCGCACAGCCAGAACCGCACGCGCAGCTTCACATGGCTGGCGCTGGGATTCTCCACGTCGAGTGTGCTGGGTCCCGTGGTCGCCGGCATCGCCGCCGATGGCGTTGGCCACGCGGCCGCCTTTGCCCTGCTCGCGC
>WBZN01001380.1_pt1 | contig 14962 bp, 16 predicted proteins | sample 5204281 | NCBI WGS metagenome assembly WBZN01 (sample SAMN12344347, study PRJNA552823) | activated sludge metagenome | biome: Activated sludge suspended growth; feature: Nitrification reactor; material: Wastewater; isolation source: activated sludge from nitrification reactor of wastewater...
GCACGTCGAGCGCGACCGGCGCCACCGCGGTGCAGTGCTGCGCGGCGTCGAGCTGCGGCCGCTGGACATCACCGCGGCCGCGCCGTGGGCAACGTCCACGAACGGATAGAATCGTCACGTGAGTCAGAACACCCCCTTCATCCGCCGGCTGCGGGCCGCTGTCCTCGCGGCCCTGGTGCTCTCGGTGGCGGGGCTCGTGGGGCTCTATTACTTCGGCCGCGCGGGTAAGACGACGGTGCCGGTGGCGGAAGAGCCGACCGACCCGGAGGTCAAGGGCAAGGAGACCAAGGCCGTCGGCAAGGGCTTCGACTACATGGTCACGCACGGCGACCTGCCGGCGTTCCGCATCCGCGGCGAGAAGGTGCGGTCCGACCAGGATGACAACGTCGAGCTGGAACAGGTGAGCCTCGGTTTGTTTCGCGACAACCAGCAGACGTACGAGGTCTTCGGCGAAAGCGCCACGTACAACCGCGAAAGCCGCGCGGCCTCGATCACCGGCCTCGTGCGCGTCACCGGGCCAAACGGGATGGAGCTGCATGCCCAACGACTGGAGCTCAGTCCCGGCGGCCAGACCCTGAAGAGCACGGGCCCGGTCTCGTTCCGCATGGCGGACACTTATCAGGGGGATTCCTCGGAGCTCGAGGCGGACCTCGCCACGGACACCTTGTCCCTGCGCGGCGGCGTCGCGCTCTCGACCGACCCTTCGGCACCGACGCAGATGTCGCTCGAGTCGCAGCGGCTGGAGTTCGACCGCCCGAACGGAGTGGCTCGCATCGAGGGCGGGGTGACGCTCAAGCGTGGCCTCGACGTACTTTCGGCGGTCCGCTTCATCGTGCAGCTCGAAAGCGACGGCAAGACGCCGAAGCAGATCGACGCCCGTGGCGACATTACCGGGGAGATCCACGGTATCGCTCCCGATTCGGCGGCCGTCACCGCCACCGTCAGCCGCATTTCCGGAGATCGCCTGAAGCTCACCTTCGTTCCCGAGAGCCGCGATCCGTCGGGTATCGAGCTCGAAGGGCCCCCCGGCGGCACGGCGCGGCTCGAATCGTTCGACGAGGGCTCGATAGACACCGCGCGTCGGCTCGTCGCGCCGCTGTTTACCGGCCAGTTCGCCAACGGCCTCCTGTCCTCGGCGCAGGCGATGAACGGCGTCGTGGTGGAGGAGCCCGACGGCCACGGCAGCCTGCGGCGCGCCACGGCGCGGCGTGCCGATGCGGCGTTCCAGGACGGCAAGCTGTCCAACGTCACTCTCGAAGGCGATGTCGTGCTCGTCGAGCCGCGCGTGCGCGCCAACGGAGATCGCGCCTACTACGACATGGCCGCCAAACGCGCCGAGCTGTTCGGCAAGGACGCGCGCGCGACCAGCGAACGCGGCGACCTGCAGGCGCCGCACATCGTCTACAACCAGGCGACCGGAATCCTCAAGGCCGATGGCGGCGTCAAGGGATTGGTGCGGCAGGAGCGCGGCTCGGGCATGGCGGGAACGCCTCTCGCCCGGGGCGAGGGGCCGATCCGCGTCGAGTCGGCCGAAGCCACGTGGCAAGACTCGCCGCGCACGTTCTTCTTCCGCGGCAACGTGCGCGCCTGGCGTGGCAGCAATTTGCTCGCCGCCGAGCAGCTGCAGGGCGACGAGGACGCCGGGGTGCTGACCGCGGGCGGAAACGTGAAAACGGTCTGGGTCCCGGAACCGAAGACCGGCGCCGATGCAAAATCGACGGCGCCGATCGAAGTGAACGCCAACACCCTCGTCTACCACCGCGAGCAGCACGTCGCCACCTATTCGGGCGACGTGCGCGTGCGGCAGGAGAGCCGCACGCTGACCTGCGACGAAGCGCGCATCGAGCTCGATGCGGACAATCGCGCCAAGGTCATGAACTGCACGGGCAACGTCAAGATGGACGACCCGGCCGAGAATCGCCGCGCCACGGCAGCCACCGCGAAGTACGATGTCGATGCCAAGAACCTGACCATGGAAGGCAATCCGGTGGAACTGACCGACCCCATACGCGGCAAGGCTTCCGGCCGACGCCTGATCTATGACGTGAGCAAGGGCACGATGCATCTCCTCAGCACCACCGCCGACACGCCGCCGCCAGCTCAGCCGACGCCGCCGCCGGCCGCGCCACCCAAGCCGCAGAAGCAGGGACGGTTGCGGTGAGCGGCCGCCAGCAGCTCCGCACCGAAAGCCTGCGCAAGTCCTACCGCGGAAGGGCAGTGGTGCAGGACGTATCGATCGGCATCGAGCAGGGTCAGATCATCGGACTGCTCGGACCGAACGGGGCGGGCAAGACCACGACCTTCTACATGGTGGTCGGACTGACCGTCCCGGATCAGGGCCGGGTGTTTCTCGGCAACGAGGACATCACCTCGCTGCCGATGTATCTGCGCGCCCAGCGCGGCATCAGCTACCTGCCCCAGGAACCGTCGGTGTTCCGCAAACTGTCGGTCGAGAACAACCTGCGCGCCATCTTCGAGACGCTCGACCTCTCGCACGGCGAGCAGGAGCGCCGGATCGACCGCCTGATCGAGGACTTCGGGCTCGCCAAGGTGCGCCGCAGTCAGGGCTACATGCTGTCGGGCGGCGAGCGCCGGCGCGTCGAGATCGCTCGCGCCCTCGCCATCAACCCGTCGTTCATCCTGCTCGACGAGCCCTTTGCCGGCATCGATCCCATCGCGGTGCTCGACATCCAGGGCATCATCCGCCATCTGCAGAAGATGGGAATCGGCGTGCTGATCACCGACCACAACGTCCGCGAGACGTTGAGGATCACCGACCGGGCGTATATCATCAACAATGGCGAGATACTTCGCGCCGGGGCCCCTGCCGAGTTGTCCGCGGATCCTCAGGTCAGAAAGATCTATCTTGGTGAGGAGTTCTCTCTCTAGCTCATGGCGCTCGAGCAGAAACTGAAGTTGCAGCTCTCGCAGCGACTGGTGATGACACCGTCGCTGCAGCAAGCCATCAAGCTCCTGCAGATGACGCGGCTGGAGCTCGAAGGCGTGCTCACGCAGGAGCTGGTGGAGAATCCCGTCCTGGAGGAGAGCGAGGACCAGGCCGAGACCGAAGAAGAGGAAGAACGCCCCCGCAACGAGGAAGTGCCCGTCGAAGCGGCGGCCAACGAGGCGCCCGAGCTCGATCACGAGAAATCGATGTCGGAGGTCGACATCGAGGCTTATTTCGGCGAGTGGGACGACGCGCCCCGGCTGCGCGCGAACGACGACCGCGAGCTGCCGCCGATCGAGAGCAATCTCACCCGCGAACCAGATCTCTACGATCACCTGCTCTGGCAGCTGCACATGTCGGGTGCCTCGCCGCGTCAGCGCGAGCTCGCCGAGCTGATCATCGGCAACCTGACGCCCGACGGCTTCCTCGCGGCGAGCGAGGAAGAGATCCGCGAGCTCGCCTGTGCCGGAACCGGCAACGACTGCACGATCGAAGAGGTCGATCAGGCGCTCGAGGTCGTGCGCCGCTTCGACCCCGCCGGCATCGCTTGCCGCGATCTGCGACATAGCCTGCTACGCCAGCTCGAGGCCCGCGGCGAAGGCGACAGCCTCGCCTGGCGGGTGGTGAATCTGCACTGGGATGCCTTCCTCAAGCGCCAGTTCCCGCAGATCGCGAAGAGCCTCGGCGTGCCGATGGGCGATCTCGAGCCGGTGGTCGAGATCGTGCGCTCGCTCGAGATCCGGCCCGGCCGGCGATTCAACAACGAGCGCGCGCACTACGTCGAGCCCGACGTCTACGTCCAGAAGGTCGGCGGCGAGTACGTGATCCTCCTCAACGACGACGGCCTGCCGCGCCTGCGCATCAGCCGCGCCTATCGCCGCATGCTGCACGACATGCGCACCAGCGGCGGTCAAGGCGAGGCGCAGCAGTACATCAAGGACAAGATGCGTTCGGCCGTGTGGCTGATCAAGAGCCTCGACCAGCGCCAGCGGACGATCTACAAGGTCGCCGAGTCGATCGTGCGCCAGCAGCGCGAGTTCCTCGATCGCGGGCTGGATCACCTCCGGCCCATGGTGCTGCGGGACGTCGCCGACGACATCGGCATGCACGAGTCGACGGTGAGTCGCGTGGTGTCGAACAAGTACATCCACACTCCGCGCGGATTGTTTCCGCTCAAGTTCTTCTTCCATAGCGGCATCGACCGCGAGTACGGCGAGGACATCTCCTCGCTGACCGTGAAGCGCCGCATCGAGCAGTTGGTGCAGGCCGAGAACCCCAAGCGCCCGTTGTCCGACAGCGAGTTGATGCGCGTGCTCAACCGGGAGGGAATCCATATCGCCCGCCGAACGGTCGCCAAGTATCGCGACGAGTTGAACATTCCATCCTCCACGGATCGCAAGCAGATCTTCTGAATCGAGCAAGGAGCGAGCCCATGCGCATCGAGTTTCTGGGACGCGGCTATCAGGCGGGAGACGACCTCAAGGCGTACACCGAGGAGCGCGTGGGCAAGTTCACCCGCTTCCTGGAAGCACCTCTCGAGATCCGTGTGGTGTTCGTCCTGGAACGCCATCTGCACCGCGCCGAGATCCACGTCCTGCACCGGCACGGAGCGCTACAGGCCGACCAGGAGGCGGGCGACATGCGCGATGCCGTGACGTCGGCGTGCGAGAGCCTGGAGGCGCAGGCCAAGCGAGCGCGCAAACGTTTCATGGATCGGCGCCGCCGCGCGGCGCGCAGCGCCGAAGCCGAATCGCACTGGCCGGTCGACGTCGTCGAGCGTCAGAGTCTGCGCGCCGACGGTGCGCCGCGCATCATCAAGTCCAGCCTGCTGCGCATCAAGCCGATGAGCATCGAGGAGGCGGCGCTGCACCTGGAAAGCTCCGAGAACGGCTTCGTGGTGTTCCGCGACTCGACCAGCGAGCGGGTCAGCGTGCTGTACCGGCGCAAGGACGAGCACCTCGGGCTGATCGCGCCCGAGTTCTAGGACCTGTCATTGCGGCTTCCGGTTGCCCAGCAGCATGTGTTCGTGAGCCTCGAGGGCGCCACCGCGGATCAGGTTCTCGGCAACATGGTCGCGCGCCTCGCCGGCACCGCCGGCGCGCCGTCGACGCGCGGACTGCTGGATGCGATCCTCGCCCGCGAGCGCCTGGGTACCACCGCGGTCGGGGGCGGCGTGGCGATCCCGCACGCCAAGTTGAGCGACCTCGGTCGCCCGCTGCTGGCGGTGGCCACCACCGCGCAGGACATCGAGTTCGACTCCCCGGACGGCCAGCCGGTTCGACTCCTGTTCCTGGCCCTGTCGCCCGCCAACGCCCCGGCGGAGCATCTGCGACTGCTGGCCACGATCTCGCGCTGGCTGGCCGTCAGGCCATCCAAGGCGGCGGCGCTCCTGGCCGCCGATAGCCGCGCTAGAGTCCTCGATATCCTGCAGGAGGAGACCGCATGACCACCGAGAGCGGCCCGCGCCTACCGGCAGCGCCAGGCGGCGGTGCCTTCGTCACGGTGCGCGAACTGCTGGGCGGCGAGCTTTCCGACCTGGGATTGCGCGTGCTCTGCGGCGCCACCCACCTCGACAACCCGATCACCAATCCGCGGGTGCAGAAACCCGGACTGGCGTTCGCCGGGTACTACCCCTACATCAAGCCCGGCCGCGTGCAGATCATCGGCGAGAGCGAGCTGGCGTACCTGGAGACCCTCCCACCGACGGTGCGCAGCGAGCGCTTCCAGCGCATCACCGCCCTGCCGATTCCGGTGTTCGTGATCACCAAGGGCCTGCAAGCCTTGCCCGACCTCATCGCAGAGTGCGAGCTGCGCGATCTGCCGGTGCTCTCCTCGAGCGCGATGTCCTCCGCGGTCATCAAGCGTCTGAGCTATTTCCTCGAGGACCATCTCGTTCCGTCGACCCGCCTGCACGGCGTCCTCCTCGAGATCTACGGGCTCGGCGTCCTACTGATCGGCAGCAGCGGCGTCGGCAAGAGCGAGTGCGCCCTCGATCTCATCACTCGCGGCCACAGCCTGGTCGCCGACGACCGCGTGACCGTCAAGCGCTACCCGAGCGGCGAGCTGATCGGATTTTGCGAAGAGCCGCTGCGCCACCACATGGAGCTGCGCGGACTCGGCATCATCAACGTGCAGGACCTGTTCGGGCTGGCGGCGGTGCGCGAACGCAAGGCCATCGACCTGGTGATCGAGCTCGAGCACTGGGAAGAGGGCCGCACCTACGATCGCCTGGGGCTGGACGAGACGGTGCACTCGATCCTCGACGTCCCCTGTCCGTACATTAAGATGCCCGTCGCCCTGGGCCGCAACCTTTCGATTCTGGTCGAGATCGCGGCCCGCAACCACGTGCTGAAGATCCAGGGGCACCATTCGGCGCGCGAGTTCGCGCGCAAGCTCGAGGAGCAGCTTGAGCGAAACCGACAGACCCGCCCGCGCTGACCGCCAGCGGCTGGTGCTGATCACCGGTCTCTCCGGCTCCGGCAAGAGCACGGTGGCCAAGGGATTCGAGGACCTCGGGTTCTCGGTGGTGGACAATCTGCCGGTCGGCCTGCTGCGTCTCCTGCTCGAGGACCCCTCGTCCTACGTCGAGGCAGGGAAGAGCCTGGCGGTGGTGACCGACGTGAGGGCCGGAGGCCTGGCGATCGAGCTGCCGCGCCTGGTGCGCGAGATCGATCGCAACATCGTGAATCCGACGGTGCTGTTTCTCGAGGCGGCCGACGACACGCTGGTGCGGCGATTCTCCGAGACTCGTCGGCCGCACCCGGTAACGCCCCAGGGATCGGTGCTCGACGGCATCCGGCGCGAGCGCGCCCTGCTCACCGAGCTGCGTGGGCTCGCCGACGTGGTTTTCGACACCAGCGACTGGTCGTCCCACGACACGCGCGCCCACGTGTTCCGACAGTTCGGCGACCGCAACGCGTCGAGCGGCATGGCGCTCAGCCTGGTTAGCTTCGGCTTCAAGCACGGGGCGCCGCCCCCCGGTACCGACCTGCTGTTCGATGTCCGCTTCCTGCCCAATCCGTACTTCACGCCCGAGTTGCGGCCGCTCAGCGGACAGGACGAGCCGATCAAGGAATGGCTGGCGCGGGTTCCCGAATACGGCGAGCTCATCGCTCGCCTCACCGATCTCCTCGGCTACCTGCTGCCCCTCTACGAGAGAGAGAATCGCAGCTACCTGTCGATCGGGATCGGCTGCACGGGTGGACGGCATCGCTCGGTCGCGGTGGCCGAGGCCCTGGCCGCCGCCCTGACCGCGCATGGCCGCCCGGCACGCGTCCATCATCGGGACATCGATCGCCCATGATCGGCGTGTTGATCGTGACGCACGGCGGCCTCGCGGCCGAGCTGCTCTCGGCGGCCGAGATCGTCACCGGCGGGCTCAACGGCTTCGCCGCCGTGTCGCTGCGCTGGACCGAAGGATTCGAGGAGGCGCGGGCCCAGATCGCCGCCGCCGTCGCGCAACTCGACACCGGCGCCGGCGTGATCGTGCTCACCGACATGTTCGGCGACACCCCGACCAACGCCGCGCTTTCGCTCGCGAAGCCGGGCGTCCTCGAAGTCGTCACCGGAGTGAATCTGCCGATGGTCGTGCGCCTCGGCTGTCTCGCCACCCAGGAGATGGACCTGCACGCCTTGGCGCGCTGGCTGCAATGCAAGGGGCGGCGCGCGATCCGTCACGCGCCCGAAGCGCCAGGCTCGGGCACGCCACGCAACCGGAGGGGCAGTTGATCGAGCGCGAGGTCGAAATCGTCAACCGGCTCGGCCTGCACGCGCGCGCCGCGGCCAAGCTGGTGCACAAGGCGGCCGCGTTTCGCAGCCGCGTCACGCTGGTGAAGGACGGCGAGGACGTGGACGCGAAGAGCATTCTCGGCCTGCTGCTGCTCGCCGCCGCCCAAGGCAGCCGCGTGCTCCTGCGCGCCGAAGGCGCCGACGAGGAAGCGGCGCTGGCGGGCGTATGCGAGCTGATCGCCGATCGCTTCGGCGAGGGGGAGTGATGCCGACGGCGGAGATGCAGATGGTGCAAGGGCTGGGGGTGGCCGACGGCATCGCCATCGGCCGCGCCGTGTGCCTGGTGACGAAGGTGGTCGACGTCTACCGCTTCCCGATTCCCGAGGAGCAGGTCGAAGCGGAAGTCGACCGATTGCGCGAGGCGGTGCGCCGCACCGAGCAGGAGATCCGCCGCACCCAGAGCGGAGTAGGGGAGGAACTCGGCAAGGAATTGGCGGAGATCTTCGAGGCCCACGTCCTGATGCTGGCCGACCGCGCCTTCGTGGAGCGCATCGTCGAGCGCATCCGCTCCGAGAAGGCCAACGCCGAGTGGGTCGTCCATCGCACCACCGAAGAGCTCATCGAGCGCTTCGGCCGGCTCGACGACCCGCGCCTGCGCGAGCGCGCTGACGATCTGCGCGACGTCGGGCGCTATCTCCTGCGGATGCTGCAGGGCATCGCGCACCACCAGCTCTCGGATCTCGAGGGCGACGTGGTGATCGTCGCCGACGACCTGACGCCATCGGACGCCGTGCGCCTCGGCCGCCAGCGCGTCATCGGCCTGGCGGTCGAAACCGGCGGCAGGACGTCGCACACCACGATCATCGCCCGTTCCCTCAACGTCCCGCTGGTCACCGGCCTCAAGGGTGTGATCGAGCGGGTGACCGACGAAGATCCCGTGATCGTCGACGGCGAACGCGGCCTGATGATTCTCCACCCGACGCCGGAAGTGCTGCGCGAGTATGAGGAGCGCCGCGATCAGCTGCAGCGCCGGGAGGGCGACCTACTGGCCACGCGGACGCTACCCGCGGTTTCCCTGGATGGCGTGGAGGTCACGCTGCAGGCCAACATCGACTTGCCGGAGGAGATCGCCGAGGCGGCCCGTTTCGGCGCCCAGGGCGTCGGCCTGTACCGCAGCGAGTTCCTGTACATCGAGATGAGCCCGCGCCTGCCGAGCGAGGAGGATCACTACCAGATCTACCGCGCGCTCGCCGAGGCGGCCGCGCCGTTTCCCGCGATCATCCGCACGTACGACCTCGGCGGTCGCAAGCTCGCCCGCGAGGTGATGGACACACGCGAAGAGAACCCCGTGCTGGGTCTGCGCGGCATCCGCCTGACCCTGGCGCGGCCGAACGTTTTCCGCACCCAGTTGCGCGGCCTCTTTCGCGCCGGCCTGCACGGCAATGTCTGGATCATGCTGCCGTTGGTGAGCACGGTCGAGGAGGTCCGGAAGTTCCGCGTCTTCGCCGACAGCGTCATGGCCGAGATGGAGGCCGAGGGCGTGCCTTTCCAGCGCGACATCAAGATCGGAGCGATGCTCGAGGTGCCGTCCGCGGCGATCATCTCCGATCTGCTGGCGCGCGAGGTCGATTTCTTTTCGGTGGGAACCAACGATCTCATTCAGTATTCGCTCGCCGTCGATCGCAACAACGAGCACGTCACGGACCTCTATCAGCCGCTCCACCCAGCGCTTCTGCGCATGCTACGCTTTTGCGCGACCAGCGCCCGCAACCGGGGGATCGAGATCGGAGTCTGCGGCGAGATGGCTTCCGACCCGCGCTTCGTTCCTCTCCTGCTGGGGCTCGGCTTGAGGCGACTGTCGATGGGGCCGCGCGCCATCCCCGCCATCAAGACGTTGCTCCGGGGCCTGCGGGTATCGGAGCTCGAGGAACTGGCCATCGAATGTCTCGATCTGCCAACGGCGGCAGACGTCGAGGCGAGGCTGCAGGCGTACCTGGCAACGGCCACCCCGAGCGCAGAGCGACGAGGAGAGGCAAATTGCGACAGACAGTAAAGAAAGTGGAGAAACCGTGGGGATACGAGTTAATTTTCGCCCACACGGATCGGTACGCTGGAAAGATCCTGCATGTGAATGCGGGGCACGCCCTGTCTCTTCAGTACCATGAGCGAAAGGACGAAACGCTGTACCTCGCGAGCGGCGAAGTCCAGTTCGAGGTTCAGGAGGGCGACACCATGACGGTGCAACAGCTCAAACCCGGCGAGTCCTACCACGTCCGCCCGGGAACGCGCCACCGCATGACCGCAGGTCCGGCGGGCTGCGAGTTCATCGAAGTCTCCAGCCCCGAGCTCGACGATGTCGTTCGGCTGGAAGATCGCTATGGGCGCAAGTAAGGAGCTCGTCGCCGTTCTCTCCCTCGCGATCGGCTGCGCTGCCTGTGCGCCGCCACCTCAACCCAAGCAGATGCCGCCTCAGGCGGTCACCCAACAGACTCCCGACCCACCACCGCCCAGCGATCCGCCGCCCGCCGTACCGGTGAAGGCCGAGACCGTGGTCGTCGATCCTGGCGGCAGCGATGCCGAAAAGCCGCCCACGCTTGCCGAAGCCTCCCGTGCGGAGAAAGAGCGGCGCGGCGCCATGAGCAAGCCGGCGGTCGTGATCAACGACAAGAACCTCGCTCAATATGCAGCCAAGGGCCAGATCACAACCGCGCAGCCGGCGCCTCGCGATGCCGCGCAGCCGGCACCCACGGCCGACGGGCACGGCGAGGACTATTGGCGAGCGCGAGGCCGTGAGATCCGCCAGCGGTGGCACGACGCCGCCGCGGAGGCCAAGTCGCAGCAGCTGGCGGTGGAGAAGCTCCGGACAGCCTTCTACTCGGAAGACGACCCGTACGTTCGGGACGGTAGGATCAAGCCCGAGTGGGATCATGCCCTGCAGAAACTGGACGAATCTAGGCGAGCCGGAGAAGCCGCCAAGAAGGATCTCGACGCTTTCGTGGAGGAAGGCCAGAGGGCTGGCGCCTATCAGGCCTGGCTGGAGGACGGGATCGACCTCGAGCCCCCAGCGCCGCCGGCCAAGCCGAAGCCGGCGACCGAGCCCAACGAACCGAAGGTGATCAATGACATTCAGGAGCCGCCGCCCCGGGGCTGAGCCCTCCGCATGACCGCGCGCCGCTATTTCATCGAAACCTGGGGATGCCAGATGAACGAGTTGGACAGCCAGCGAATGGCTGGACAGCTCATGGCCCAGGGCATCCTCCCGACGCGCGACCCGCAGGAAGCGGATGTCATCCTGCTGAACTCGTGCAGTATCCGCGACAAGGCTCAGCAGAAGGTGTACAGCCGCATCGGCGAATATCGCCTGTTCAAAGGTGAGCGGCCACAGCTCCGCATTGGCCTTTGTGGCTGCGTCGCCCAGCAGGAAGGACAGCGCGCTCTCGACGTGGTCCCAGATCTCGACTTCGTGCTCGGCCCGGCGCGGGTTGGCGAATTGCGCGAAGTTCTGTCGCGACGCGACGCCGGCGAACGCGTTCTCGCCACCGGGTTTCCGGAGGTGCGCCCCTTCGATCTCGACGCGATCGCCCGCGACGGCTCCCACAAGGGCATGGTGACGATCATCGAAGGGTGCAACAAACGCTGCACCTTCTGCATCGTGCCGACGACACGCGGCGCCGAGCGCAGTCGCTCGCTCCGCGAAATAGTTAAAGAAGTACGTCACCTTTTGGACTACGGCTTCGTGGAGATCGAGCTCCTCGGGCAGACCGTCAACCATTGGCGCGATCCCATCGAGAACCTCGATTTCGCCGATCTACTGGCAGTGGTCGCGCCGATGGCCGGGTTGAAGCGCCTGCGTTTCGTGACTTCCTACCCGAGAGATTTCACGCCGCGCATGATCGAGCAGGTCGCGCTGCACTCGAACATCTGTCCGTACCTTCATCTGCCCGTGCAATCCGGTTCGAACTCCGTGCTGAGACGTATGGGACGCGGGTACACCCACGAGGAGTATCGCGCGCTGGTGGCCGCCCTCCGGGCCGCCCGCGCCGACCTGGCGATCTCGACCGACCTGATCGTCGGCTTCCCAGGCGAGACCGAAGCCGAGTTCCAGGACACCCTCCAGCTTGTGGAGGACATGAACTTCACGGCGCTTTACGCGTTCAAGTACTCACCGCGGCCCGGCACCGCGGCACCCCGCCTGCCCGACGCCGTGGACGACGTGACGGCTTCGCGGCGTCTGCAGATCCTCCTGGATTTCCAGAACGTGATCCAGCGGCGGCTCAACGAAGATCTGGTTGGACGCGAATACGAAGTCCTGGTCACCGGCGCGGGCCGGCAAACGGGCACGCTGGCGGGGCGAACTCCCTGCCATCGGATCGTGCACTTCAACGGCGAACCGTCGATGTACCCGGCAGGGTCGCTCGTTCAGGTGCGTGTCGATCGCGCGCTGACACACAGCCTCCTCGCCAGCTCCCTTTCCGCTTGACCTAGAAGCCGCCTCTGCGGTCCCAGGATCCCGGGGCCGCGCAACTCTCTCGGACGGACGACGGGACCGGAAGGCTCAGCGCTTGACGGGGGAGCCGGCTGCACCCACAATGGTCGCGCCATGCCCGCTCCTAACGACGAAGTCGCCATGCAGATCAAGGGACTCCTCCTGGATCCGACGTCCAATGTCCCCATCGTGATCCTGCGCGACAATGAGAATCAGCTGCTCTTGCCCATCTGGATCGGCCTCTTCGAAGCGAATGCGATCGCCCTGCGGCTCGAAGGTGTCGAGCCACCGCGCCCGATGACGCACGATCTTCTGGCAACCACGATCCACCAGCTCGGCGGCACGGTCCGGCGCATCGTCATCCGCGATCTTCTGGAGAGCACGTACTACGCCGCGATCGAAGTGGATACCCTGGGCGGGCTGTTGACGCTCGACGCCCGCCCCTCGGATGCCCTCGCCCTGGCGCTCCGCACGGGCGCCGGAATCTTCGTGTTGCGCGGCGTTCTCGATCGCGCCAAGGCCGCCGATCTGGCTTCTGATACGTCCGCGGAGGACGAGAAGATCAGGCGCTGGCTCGAAGAGATCGGCCCGGAGGATCTCGGCAAATACACGATGTAGAAGACGCTCTAACTCCATCTTTTTTAGTACGTTAGCTCGAATGTCGGCCGGCCGACATCGAATCGCAGGTTGACCCGGTGCTCCGGGTTCCCTAGACTCCGCAGCAACCATGATCCTCGCCATTACGAATCAAAAAGGCGGCGTCGGAAAGACCACGACGGCCATCAATCTAGCGGCCGCTCTGGCCTCCAAGGGCCTGAAGACGCTGTTGATCGATCTCGATCCGCAGGCGAACAGCTCGATGTCTTTTCTGGACGTACACCAGCTCCAGAGGACGATGTTCGACGCCATCACCGATCCGGACGTCACTCTCCGCGACATACTGCTTCCGGTGGAGAAGCAGCCCAACCTCTGGATCGCGCCCTCGAGCATTTCCCTGGCGAAGATCGAAGCCAAGTTGATCGGCGAGATCGACTCCCACTATCGCTTGAAGGACAAGATCGACTCCGTACGTGCTGACTTCGAGTACGTGGTGATCGACACACCGCCGACGCTGGGGATCATCACGGTGAACGCGCTCGTGGCCAGTAGTCACGTTCTCATTCCGATCCAATCGAGCTACTTTGCCCTCGAGGGAACCGATGATCTCCTCGAGACAATCGACAAGATCAAGGCGCGCGCCAATCCGCAGCTGCAGATCCTAGGCGCCGTCATCACTCTGTTCGACAAGCGGACGCTGCTCTCCAAAGACATTCACGACCAGATACTCCGGGTGTTCGGAAATAAGCTGTTCGAGACCGTCATCACCAAGAGCGTACGCCTCGAAGAGAGTCCGGCATACCGCGAATCCATCTTCACATTTGCGCCGCGTTCCACGGGTGCCTATGAGTACTACAAGCTGTCCGAGGAGGTCTTGAGCCGTGTCTGAGCCTGTCGCCAACAAGCGTCGCGGGGGTCTTCCCATTCGCGTGAAGATGCGTCACGACCCTCACTTCGTAGAAGAGCTGACGGCCCGACATGAGACCACCCTCGGGAAGTTCGTTCCGCTGTCGGCCATCGAGCCGGATGCCAACCAGCCTCGCTCGGTGATGGGCGATCTCAGCGACCTGGTTTCGTCCATTCGCGACAAGGGCGTGCTCGAGCCTTTGCTGGTCAGGCGGCAGGGCGAGGGTTCCGCGAAGACCTATCGCATCATCTCGGGTGAGCGCCGCTACCGTGCGTCCCTCGAAGCGGGACTTTACGAAGTTCCGGTCATCGAGATGGACGTCACCGATCAGGAAGCGCTCGAGATCGCGCTCATCGAAAACCTCCAGCGCAAGGACCTGACGCCGTTCGAAGAAGCCGAAGGCTACCGCGCCTTGGCCGACCAGCACAGCTACACACACGAGCAGATCGCGGAGGTCATGGGCCGGTCGCGGACCTCGGTCACGGAGTCCTTGAACCTTCTGGGCATGCCCAAGAAGGTTCGCGAAGCAGCGAGTGCCCTCGGAGTCACCTCGAAGAGCACCTTGCTGGAGATCTTGCGCATCGGGGACGAGCCCGAGATGCTAAGTCTTCTGGAGCGAGCTTCCACGGAAGGTCTCACGAGAGCCGATCTCCGCCGAGAGACCCGAGGACAGAAGTCCGCGCCGGCTGGCGGTGGTCGTCGCAAACCCTACGTCTTCAAGTTCAAAGCGCCGGACAAGACCTACAGCCTGGCGATGAGCTTTCGGCAGAGCACGGTCGATCGGGGCGACCTCATCCGCGCCCTCGAGTCGATCCTCGAAGATCTCCGTAAGGCCGAGAAGTAGCGGCCACCACGAATCGAGCTGATCCGAAGCTCCCAGACCATCGGCTGGTTCGCGCCAGCTCCCGGGCCCCGGAGAGAGAAGAGACCAACCACGAACAAGAAGGAAGAAGAACCGGCTCGACACCGGCGCACGTACTCAGGTTTACATAATCTATCTTATCGGACCTAACGGACGGGCCCGCCTGGGCTCGGGGCCTGCCGCTACGATTCTTGCCTGGACCACTCCGCGCCCAGGTCGTCGTCTTCGTCGACCCGGACACCGATCAAGGTGTCACCCAGCTCATCTCGCACCTCGTCCCGAATCCAGACCACCAGATTCTCGCTGCTCGGAATCAGGCCTCGTTCGGCAAAGACCGGCACGGCACTGTTGAGGTGCTGGTGATCGACCACGTCGAGCACTCGTCGCGCCACCACCTCGTCGAGCTTGCCGAGATCCACGACGAAGCCGGTCTCG
>WBZN01001381.1_pt1 | contig 14954 bp, 11 predicted proteins | sample 5204281 | NCBI WGS metagenome assembly WBZN01 (sample SAMN12344347, study PRJNA552823) | activated sludge metagenome | biome: Activated sludge suspended growth; feature: Nitrification reactor; material: Wastewater; isolation source: activated sludge from nitrification reactor of wastewater...
AAGTAAAAGGAGGAATGTCCAGTCCAGGTCTGTCTGTCACCTTGCTCTTCGTTCCCAGCGGCGTGATCACAACGTGATCGGTTGGATGGGTCGATCGCACTGTTTTGTGATCGGCTTGCTCGCCAGGACTGCTTAATGCTTTAGACGATTCGCTGTGAATTGGAGAACTGTGATCGCCGGTATGGTGCGTGCCGACGGATGAATCTCCGTGCGAAGCGGCGCGCCGATGGCCATGCCCATGGGTCATGAGTACACCTACTAATTTAGTACTGCGTAAGGGGAACGACTACTGAAGACCAACATGATATATGGTTCATGGTAGGACCTCTATGGGAAAACTACGTAGTGCAGCAGAATTTCACCAGTAGTTCTTCGATTGGAGCTAGGAGCTGTATCTGACGCTAGCACGCCAGGCTGTCAAGAACCTTTCAAAACACACCTAATTTTCAGCTTTTCACCCATTAATTCATGGAGCGCAGGCGTCCCGCCTGCCCTTCGCAATCAAGACACCAGATGCGGTGCGATTTAATTTGAGCGGGACCGCAGAATAGCCCGCAACAGTTTGAAGAAAGCGTAGATGGACATGAATACCAGCGCGAAGACTGAAAAAGCCTGCATCAGGTTGGACATCACTGACCGCGTCGGGTCATAGTCCGCAACCATCTCAGCATTTTTAGCTCGCTCCATTTGCATTGGTTGCGGGAAGAAGTCAGAAATCGACTTCCAGCCATCATTATTTTCAGAAGGATAATTACTTTGACCATATCGCGGGTCAACCGGCGCACCCTGCAGCGCGGGTGGCGGTGGGGCCTGCGATGCTGCCGGCACCGATGGCGGCACCAGCGAGAAGGAAGTCGAGGAAGGCGCCTTTAGACCCGGAGCGGACGGAAGGGTGGGTTCCAGGGCGTCTGACTGAAGAGTCTTTCCAGCGTCCTGCTTCATTTCCGACCGCGCTGGTTTCTCCTCGTTCTCAACGTTCGATTTGACTTGCGCTTGCTGATCGGCATCTACAACCTGTCTTCTGCCATCGTCGACCAAAGGGGCTTCAGTAACCGTTCCATTGGTTGCGCCGCTCAAAACGGGACCATTCATCTCCGATAAATCCTTTTGTGCCTGTTCTTTATCCTGTCCCGAGCTGCCACCAACAGCCTCGCCCTGGGGCTGCGATGCATCCCGCGCTGCATCGAGCTTTTCGTCACTGCTGGCAGTTTTAGAAAAATCCACCAATCTCGAAGGCACTTTAAAATTCGCGTCTTCGCGTTTCTTGGCCGGAGCATCAATCGAATTGACGGAGGAAGCGGAGCCGCCCGCTCTGACACCCTTTCTCTTCTCGAACTCCTCGACGGGCGCAGGATGCGCAGCTGGAACATCCTCAAGAACGACAGCGCTCGATACCGGAGTTACAAGGTGGTAGCGCTCTGCCAGAATCAATGCTGGTGCGATATTGGAATTGTTATAGCTCTCCAGGAATTTTTGATAACCAAACAATTCCCTCAATCCAGGCACAGAGGTGCTTCGAAATACCACACCTTGTGCGGCATCTCTGACGGCATCTTTGACGAGAACTTTGACAGGACCTGTGACGGCATCTTTGACGAGAACTTTGACAGGACCTGTGACGGCATCTTCGGATTTCGAATCCTTACCTGAATTTGCAACATTCACTGACTGCCAGTTAACAAACCGACGGGCATCCATACTAGCCGGAACATCTTCCGACCAGGAGCTAAAGAGTCGCTCCAGATCGGCTTTTACAGCGCCAGTTCGTGGAACGCTGACGAAGTTGTCGTTAGGCTCTAAGCCATTCAACAATTCGTTCGGCCCGCTTGCGGTCTGAAAATCATAGAGTTGTCGTGAGTGCGACTGCGACGCCCTCGATAAATCCGCTTGCAGGCTCTTGCTGCTGTTCGTATTGATTGGTTGTGGTCCGTGAATCCAGAGAACCGGTCCTAGAGCGAGTCCATACAGTACCTGTGAATCATCAGTTTGCCCTCCGGCGGGATGAAAATTCGCCAGCGCACCAAGTGCGGTGTCAAACGATCTGGTTGATGAGTTGTCACCTAAAGGCTCAACGTCATCGCTGACCAGCACGAAACGTGAGTGTACAGACTGCGGCAAGCTCTTAAGCGCCGCTGCTACCTCGGGCAGAGCACGCGCCATAGATGCAGAACCGTCGATCACTACCGTCAGCTTGTCAGGACGCTTGTAAGCTTGAGCGACCGCTCGCGCCTCGATTTCATCTCCATCTACTTTTGATACGACGGCCTTAATGGCTGGATCTCTTTCAAAAACAACGGTGCTTCCAAATCTCGCTATCTGTTGAGGCGTGACTTCAAACGCGGTCGCAGAGCCAGGATTGGCACCATTAGCAGTGGCAGTGGCAGTGGCAGAACGGGAGCCCGCATCTGCATCTGCTAATCGAGCTCCTGGATGATCTGAATCGAATTCGACAGTCATTGGTCGTTCAAACTGGAAGTTGCGTTCTTCGAAAGCAGGCAGTACGAGCGCCCCCTGTCGCTTATCAGCAGAAAAAATCAACGGCGCTGCGATACGAAGGCGCACGATAGTTTCCGCATTTGGCTGCACCGGATAGCACTGAATCAGAATCTGGTTTACGCCGCAGGTGCTGACTAAGAGCGGATCCTTGCGTCGATCGGCCACAGCCTGTTTGTAAATAGTTCGTGCCAAACTGCGAACCAGAATCGTTGCATCGTGCTCAACGCCATTGATTGTCACAGTCGCTTTGCTGACGACAGAGCCCGGAGGCAACAACAGCTTGGCGCGCGCCTCTCGGTCGTAAGGCGATGAATTAGTAAAACTTGCGGACCAATCAAAATCTGCAACACCCGCATCAGCATCGACTGTGCCGTGGATATCCGCCTTAGAGATGGACAGTCCACGCGCAACTCCACTAACGTTCTCGCCAGCGATATCACTATCTAAATCGAATTCATCCTTAACATCCGCGTTTAAACCGTCTGGGTCGTCAATCAATCCGGCATGCTGGATCGTGGCGCGAGCAGCGGCAGGAATAGGAACTGAATTAAAGGGCTTGCCGGTAACGTTGTAAAAGATCGTGCGTGCTTCTTCAATGCTGATCGGGTGTCCAGCTTCATAGAGAGAACCGAGTATGTCCGTGGCGCGCCCGGATCTTTCGTAGCAGGCACGCAACATCACTTCTTCACTGCCAAATTGACGCAACCACTGAACGCCCTGCTTCCTTGTTGCAGGATCGGCAGCAAGACTCAAATTCATACGAGTGAGCGTGGAAGGAAGTTCCACTGCAACGACCATGCACAGAACGATCAGGTGTCCGATGTGTTCGACCTGATGCGCATCGAAGAAAGTGCGTCTGCTCTCAGCAAGCTTGCAAACGGTTTTTCCACTCAGCCACGTGCATGGCACTGACAAGATTGGAGCAAAGCCCAACAATCCAAATCCGAAGAAGAGCGTGTAGAAAGCTGAATGCGGTGTGAGCGGTAAGAACATCAGTGCGTATAAGCAGCCAATGCCCATCGCCATTCCGCTGATCAAAGACATAAATCCAAAATGAGCTGACATGTCCCTGCGCCCTGAGAGCCAGGCCAGGAAGTTACTGAGAGGAATGAGCAGAAAAAGAATGACGTGATTTGAGGATGGGAACGGGTCGAAAAAGTGCTGGGCACAATAATGAGTTGTCAGCTCGAAAATGACCGCCAGAACCGGCAGAATCACGCCAAAAAACAGAAACACCACGCCGCGTTTCCCGCCCGCCTGGTCCGACAAGATCCGAGCAAGCGGACGGCGCAAGAAATGGGAGACCCTGGGCTTTTCCCCCGGTCGGAGACTGTCCCCCGCGTCAGTCTTCAGCCTGTCGTGCACAGATCCGGGCAGTCCCTTACCCTTACGTGCTCTGGTTCCGACGTTTCGGTCAGCCATGTTCGCCCTCGAGCGTTTCGCCACTTAACCATCCTAGCCCACTTCCAAAATTTGATAAGTAGGGATTTTACTGATCGCATTCAGGTTAAAGAGCTCACTGTTGTTTTCCCTGTATTCGGAAATTCGCCCGGGGCTCTAGAATGTATTTGAGATATCGCCCGAGGACAAATCAGTGCTTGAAATACTTGGCGGAATTGCTGTCTTTGCAATCATGGTGATCCTATCGGGCATCAAAGTCGTAAAAGAGTACGACCGGATGATCATCTTTAGAGGCGGAAAGCAGGTGATCGAGAGAGGTCCCGGGATTCAACTTGTTTTGCCGGTGATAGACAAAGCCGAACTCGTCGATACGCGTATCGTCACGCTGCCCTCCACGCTTATTCAAGCAACCACCTCAGATAATATGTCCGTCAAGGTTTCAGCTCTTTGTATGTATCAAATTGTCGATGCCAAACGAGCCCTGTGCAAAGTCGAAAATGTCAAAAAATCGACGGCTGAACTGGCTGAGATGGCGCTGAGAACAGCCGTTGGTAATAACGACTTGCTGCACCTTATCTCCGATCGAAAACGCATCAACTTCAACTTGAAGAACATTGTGGATCGGCAAACTAAGGAATTCGGCATCCGCATCGTCAAAATTGAACTGAAGGATGTGCGCTTATCCAAAGACATGCGTAAGGCACTGGCCCGAAGTAACAAACCCGGTCACGCCGGTCATGCCAATCATGTCGACACCGCTAATGTCGAAAGTGAGCACCCCCAATCGCTAGATTTGAACACTCAGCAAAGTTTCGGGGAACTGATGAAGCACCTGGGGTGAGCAACTGGGTAGGTTCTCGAGCTCCATTAAACTAAGTCAACCTTTTGCCGAGAAATGTGAGACGGTTGACAAGTCAAAATGCTGTGAGCCGAGTATTATGTTGCTCTTCCATGAAATGACAAGAGATGGCAAGTCTGCTCGAAAAAACTCAATTAGAGTTAGCCGAACCAACTAAAAAAACCAGCGCTGGAACTGACCGCAAGATACAGTTCAGCTACGCGTTGCTCGCACTGGCTGTAGTCGTTCTTGGTGACCTTGCCGCCCGCGCGCTCTACCATCCTGACCCATACCAATCACCCAATCGCAGCTGGGCGTGGTGGGCAGTGCAAGACCTGCGCGCTCAGAAAAGCGCTGACATCGCAATTTTCGGCTCCTCGTTGATGCTCGCGGCGTTGAACGATGGCGATTCGACTTACCTGCAGAAGCCATTCGACGCCGTCACACATCACCGCGCTTTCTATTTAGAGCACTTGCTACAGGAAAAGTCCGGGCAGCCAGTGTCGACTGCAAGCCTGGCAATCGGCGGACAAATGGCAAGCGATGTGTATGCGCTTGCCACCACTCTCTTCACGCGAAATCCCCGCCCTACAGCCATCGTCTGGGGTATAGCGCCCCGCGATTTCCTAGATTCTTCGTTCACTAATCCAGACAGCTCCGAAACAGTTCGCTATATGAACAAGGTTGCGGGCTCCACAGACATTCTTTCAACAAAGCGAAGAATATTGTGGGACCGCATACAGAATGTCGCCGATGGAACGTTTTACCTTTACGGCAAGCGTGGAGACATAATTGCATCAACACTGCCTTACGCAAAATCTGCTGTCCGGCAGGTTCGGCCCGACGTCGATCCAGACACAGTTAGAACGCCCTCGCCTCTCCTGGCTTACGCCATGAAAAATTTGCCCGAAGATAACGGTGTTGACCAGTGGCGCGTTACACCTTACTCGCCAAGCAAGGTTTTTGCCGATAACACCGCCGAATACATGATGCGGTACCATCCGTTCAAGCCCAAAGTGCTGGAAACTCAACTTGCATATTTTGAAAAATTTCTGGCCTTCGCAAAACAGCAAGGTATCACTGTAACCCTGGTCAACATGCCGCTTACACAAGACAACTTGAAGCTGCTTCCAGAAGGAGCGTATCAAGCGTATCTTGGCGGCGTGGAAAAATTGTCCACCAAATACGGTGCCAAGCTACTGCAATTCAATGATCAAAAAACTTTCCCACGCAGTGAATTTGCTGACACAGTGCACCTGAACGGCATCGGTGGCAAACATTTCTTTGAACTCGTTTCACAGCAAATGGCGTTTAAACCAGTTCACAATTGACACGCGCTTCTGCTGCCCAAATCGCATACCCAGACAGCGATAAGAGACAATGAATGCTGCCGGTGCGGTTGCAACTTCACAATAATCTTGAGAAACCCTGAAAAAATCGTTCCAACGGCGGCCAGCCGGTAGCATGGGTTGAGGCATGGGGGTTTTATGGCTCATTCATTACTTGGATTTTTGACTCAATTTTTGCAAGGCGAGGAAGCGCGAACCTGTGATACAGCGCACTATTCAGCGATGCTTGCAATCTCGAATCACGATTATCAGAAAGCATTGCAACTATTGCTGCCTGATGCAAACAAAGGTGATCTGCATGCCATGACGCTGATCGCCGTAATTTACCGTGATTGCTCCTCGCGCACAAGTGACCACGAAATGGCCTTCCAGTGGCTGCAAGCTGCTTCCAGTCGAGGTTACGCGCTGGCAGACTTGAATCTCGGCATAATGTACCGCGACGGAATCGGCGTCGAACGCAATCTGGAATCAGCAGCAGAGTGCTTCTACAATGCTGCATCAGCAGGGCTGGCCCAAGCTCAACTCCTGCTCGCGGGTATGTACTATGACGGACTGGGCGTGCCTAAAAGCAACAGACAAGCAGTGATCTGGTGGCATAAAGCTGCTGAGCAAGGTAATGCAGAAGGACAATACCGGCTCGGAGCGTGCTTTGCCGATGGTATCGAAGCAGAAATAAACTACAACCACGCCTATACCTGGTACAAAAAAGCCGCGAAGCAAGGGCATCCAGACGCTCAAACTGCACTGGGCGAACTATATTTCTATGGTCGCGGAGTTAATCGCAGCCAACGCAAAGCAGCGAAGTGGTTCCACCGGGCCGCAGAACAGGGCAGTGCAGCAGCACAGCAAAATCTCGAGATTTTGGAGCGTCCAGAGGCGCATCCGAACGAAGAAGCAAAAGCTTACACAGCTTACAAACCTTGATTGCGTGATTGTAGATAGCGGAAGCCCAGATATAGAACGAAGCTGACGGTCCAGGCTTGCAGTCCGCTGATGCCAACGTGCATGAACTCCAGAGCTGGAATCATTCCCGCTGTCGCAATGCCAGCGGCGGAACCGGCTGTAAAAGCTATGACCGCACTGCCGTTGATTTTGGGCAATTCGCTGAATGCATAAAGGCGTTTCAAGTCGATGGCACTCCGAGAAAACCGCGGCACCACATATGCCTCCGCCAGCAGTATCACAGTGGCGCACGGTAAAACAATCGACGAGAGCGACGCCACATCTTGAAATGCCCGAGGGTAGCCACTCAACCAGGCAGCCAGAATCGCCCCCAGAATGGTCAGCGCGCCAACTAACTTTCGTCGTGAGACCGCGAACAGATTTTCAACACCATTGATGCTGCCGTACAAGCAAGAATCAGCCAGAGCGAAGTAGGTCACGAACAAAACCAGGGCAGCTACTGCGGTTTGCCCACCAAAAGAGTATTGGTTCATAAAGGCAGTAGCTTGCGAAAACGCCGTAATGTGAGACATCCTCGCCAGAATCCAGCCAGTCACGGGAAAAATCACCTGTCCGACTAAAATCGACAGCACGAGCGGAACGACGACATACGACTTTTTCACTTTCCCATAACGCCAAAAATCAGGCTCATTGCCCCAGGCGCCATACCCCAGAACAAAAGCAGAAATCAGTGAAAGCGCCGCACCGAAGGTCGTCTGCGGTTGTTCAACGAGCATCGCCGAGGTGAGGTTAGGCGACGCCTTACAGAAAGTAAAACCAACCCATGCCACCAGCACCGGTGCGGCAAGATAACCTGCAAAATTAGCGATGCCCGAAAAACCAAAGAAGTTATTGAAAGCCATCAAGATTCCAAAAGCAGCTGAAAGAACTGCCACTGGCACTTCCAGTTGAAAAAGCCCCTTTAATGCGTCAGCCATCAGATAAGCGGTCAATCCATACCAGCCCATCGAGAGCACAATCAGACAAGCAGATATCATTCTCGAGCCCCACTGCCCGAAAACACTGCGGCTGAGCAGGGAATAGGTCAGTCCAGTTTGAGAGCCCAGATAACAGGCAGGAACCGCGTACAGCAGCAAAACGAAATTGCTCAAGAGCAAACAACTCAAGACTTGCTGAAAAACAAGCCCTTCTTTGACCCACTCAAATCCCACAAGAACCGACGGGAAGCCGGTCACCATCGTGATCCACAGCAATCCCATGGTAATCGGACTGCGACGCTCTCCCAGTGGAACAGCGTCAAGGGCGTGATCCTGACTCTCAACGGCGTTGTCTGCTGTTGCCAAAAGTGTTTCTATCAACTCGCACTTACCAGAAAAGCGCTATATCTTACACCGATTGAATGACTTATCTGCATGGTTTGATTTTCAGTCTTGAAAGTACTGGGTTTTATAGTAGCAAGAAAACCAAAATAATAAGAAGAACCCACGCACGGAAGCCCCGTGCGTGGGTGAATAGCTAGTTACGCGTTACTTGAACACGCATTCACGGCGCCGGCTCAGGCGACGTGGGTCGGGTCGAAGATGCCCTTCTTGCCCGGGAGACCGACCTGGATCAGCGAGGGATCGACGTGATGCACCATGCCGAGCGGCTGGTCGGCGAGCGCGCCGAGGTCGAAGCGACCGCCGGACGCGCACTTGCCGGTGCCCGTGCCGTTCTGACACTTGCATCCGTTACCCTGACCAGACTGACCGGTCGTAGTGGCCATGTTCTTGCTGCACATATATGCATTCTCCTTGTAAGCAACATTTGCGTCGCTACGGTTGAATCGAAGAGTCGAGCCGACCATCGGCTCGCTCCTTAGGTAGTCGTAGCGCTAGATTGTGCGACTGGGAAATCCAGCCGCTTCAGGACCCGTGCTCTGCGCTTAGAGCACGAATTCCTGCTTCGCCTTGGGAACGATGACGTTCCAACCAAGGGAATTCTTGACGTGTCCTTCCAGCCCCTCCAGAGCGTTACGACGACGGTTTCTCCAGGCTGGAAATTCGCTGTCAGCTCATCGCCGCGCAAGAGCGAGGTCTTGACGTTGCCGAAGTTGTCGATGTAACCGACAACTGAACCAGGCGGTGGCGGAATTACTGCATGCGGGTCGAGCTTCGCTCCGAGCATGCGTCCACGCCACAAACGACCGAACCAACTGGCCGCAGCCCACCCGACCATTGCCGGAAAGTTGTCCCGCGAACGGAATTGGCTGCCGAAATCAGCAACGTTGGCCTCGTAGAGGCAAACGAAATCATCGCGCAGCCAGGAAAGTGAATAGCCGCTGTTGACGGCTACGACGATGGTGCCGTTTCTCAGTTCGCCATAGACCAGTCCTTCGCCGGCGTTGTTGGCGCGCCGCTCTTTCTTGTCGCCCCGAGGAGCGCAGTTGATGTAGAGCACGCGCCGGTCACGCTTGAGTGGGCGCCGTGCCAGCTGTGCTGAAACGAAGCCCGTGTGAACGGTGTTGAAGGCCAAAACCGGTGTGTAGATGAGGCGTGTCGATGCCGATATCTGGTCGGACACGGCGCCAAGCACCTCAGAACTGGCCAAATCGCCCGCCGCGTAGTCGCACACGACGTGCAAGACAGTTCGGCCGATCAAAGTCGAGAACATAGGAGACTCTCCTGTCTTCATCCGCTTTCGCGGAGTTGGTAACGGCGTAGCAAGTCGCTAGCACCGCAGATGGTGGAGGTGTCTGGCCGCTCGCGCAAGGTTTGTATCGCTCAAGGAGCAACGCAAAGCAGAGCCTTTAGCCGGACACAAAAAGAAAATCTGTTCAATCGGAGTGCCAACCTGGAGCTGCACGAAAAGCAAAAGCTGAAGTAGTGCTTGCTTTCAAGTGTCTACAGTTAGGTTCTAGGTCTCGCATGGGGGGCTCCGAATGAATATCTCGACCGTAGCAATGCTCGTCCTCTTCAATCAATGCCACGTAAACAACGTAAACATGCGAGATCTAGTACCGCGCCAGCAGTCAAGAGATTCTCGTTTGGTTGCCTAGCGGCATTGTACGGCTCTTTTGGCGTTCACTTATATGAGCAGAGAAAAATGTAGCACCGCGCTTGCGCACTTCGCGCGAGAGCGACACTTCGAGAACACGCAGCGTTCTTGTTTGTCATGCCCTTCTTCAACAGATACCTGTTCACTGGGTTCGCTCCTTCATTTTTTTTGAGAACCGGATGGTGTTACCTGTGGTGCCTTACGACACTCCTCGAATGCTTGCTTCATACCTTGTTCTTCAGGAACTTCGTTCATGCCATGATTAGTAATGCGGTCGAAAGCCACTCCAGCACGGTCTGCCATGGTTTCCATCTTCTCTCGATAGGAGGCATCGAGCGTACGAGCGGCTTCGATTTTTGCATCTTCAAAAGCTGTTTTTTCATCGGCAGCTGCGGCGCGAATATGCGCTCCCATCAATTCTTTGCCACATTGCTCGGCCGCTTCACCGGCTGACTTGTAGATTTCTTCGCACATTTTGATGTGCGCAGCCTCGTGTGCACGCAATTTATCTTTCACTCCGAAGGGCAGCCAGGTACGAAGCGGCAAAGCAGTATGCACCGCAACACCCGTGACTGTATAAACCCAAACGTGTGGTGAGCATTCAGCAGGCACAAGCTGCAGCTGAAACTCAGGGCGGCACATGAATGACCAGAACGTGTATGCACGCCCGCAAGCTTTTCCTTGCGGCCAGTAGATTCCGTCGAGGTATTTGATTTCAGTTTTGGGAGGCTCGACCGAAACAGAGACGGCGCCAGCTTGAGGTCTGACGGCAGCAAAATCGCGCAGGCGCGAGCAGCCAGCCAGCGAACTGAAAATTATCAGGGATGCGGCGCAGCATCGCAGCTGCTGTTCATTCATAGGGCACCGCGCTACTAGCTATCCGAGCGTGGACTGAGGCTCATCACCCCACCCGGCAACAGTGCCATAATCTCATAAATTCAGCGGAACAGCACGCTTATCAGCGGTCCTTTTCCCAATCAGTGTCCATCACGTTGTGATACCACTCCTCCAGAATCGGCATATCGTAACCACGACCATCTGGACGTTTGACTGCATCGAACGGCTGTCGAAGTCGCGCTAGAACAGAGGCATGCTCCTCAGCTGCCGAATCGTTGTTGTCGCTATAAATGCTCTGAACTTCAGCGGTTGGCTTCGCAGTGTGCCGAACATCCCAACCGCTGGCCGCGTCGAGATCAGCACTGGAAATGCCTGCTGACTTTTCTGCAAATGGATTGTAGCTCGAGTTACCGGCTTGGCTAATTTTGTCGAAATCGTTCAGCAAACTCTCTGCCAACATCGCATCGGGACTGATTTTGCCGTTGTCATTTTTTGTCAGCTTATCGATCGTTCCACTCAATTCCGCTTTTGTAATTTTCCCATCTCCATCGGTGTCGAGAATGGTTCGATTTTCTTTGCCCCACTCTATTGCCAGCGCAGGCAACATTGAATCTTCCTTGATCAGGCTGGCGTAGGTTTTTAAATCATTCGCGCTCAACGATTGTTGCGATGTCCACACCTTTTCAGTGAAGGCCTGCAAACCGTGAGAGGGCGAGTCTGTGTTGTGAACAGCTTGTTCTGTGGCTGTGACCGCATCGGCGGCAGCAAAATTCTCGCCTCGAAAGGCGCGACTGGCATCGTTAGTCATTGTCTACACCTGGTAAGTATTCTTCGGGAATGAAGGAATGGTAGAGCTGACTTGTAGCCGATTTGTGTCCACTCTTTGCAACAAGGCAAAGTTGTGCACAGGTCAGCGTTGAACTATCGTATGCGGCGGCAATCAGATGCTCTGGTCAGCGTTCAGCTATGTTATGCGGCGGCGATCAGACCTTCGCATTGCAAGTAGCGCAATAGCTCGGCGGCCCAGACCTTTTCGTCTTCATTGCCATGCTCGATCAAGTTCAAAAGTTTTTTCTGAGCGACAGGCAGCACTTTCTCGTCGACATAGCGCTGACGAGCAACATAGTAGCTGTGGTCGATGCTTCTGCGGTCGGCTGACACACCGTCGAGACAATGCTTGAGCGCTCGCATGTAGACGATAGTGCGCAACGGAGCAAAGTTTGCAGCTTCCAGGAATTCTTCGCCGCTGTTACCAAGCATGCGCTCGCCAAGAACCGCCCACTGCTCGCCATTGTTGCGTGCAGCGTAAGCATTTGGCTTCCAATCTGACTCGAGATCAACGGCGTTTTTGAAGCGCTCGGTGATTTCAGTATCCCAATATTCGTATCGAAGCTGATGTGACCATTCGTGCAATACATCGCGGCGCAAATGGCTGGAACGCTCTGTCATGTAAGTCGTCAACTCGGCGTTGACCATAGACATGGCAGCGCGAAAGTCTGTGCTGAAGCCGGTCTGATTGACCCACGCATCTTCAGGGTTACGAAGATCCGAAAGGTAGATCTTTCTGAAATAGGAGCTGTTCGGCATCGCGTCGAGAAGAGCCGGCAAATCAGCCGGACCGAGCCGCTTGTCGTACTCAGACTTGCCCGCATCAAGCTCAGATGCGTACCGCTCTGGAATGATCACTTCACATGAGTGACCAGCCACATTGTATCGACGCACATCTGTTGGCACTCTGTCGACGCCACGCGCATAGAAATCATCGAAATCTTTGAAGGGACCTTCTACGTTACTTCTCTGGTCCCACTTCTCAGTGTCGGAAGTTCGGTGAGTGACTCGATCCGGCCGCGCCATAAGCGAGCGGACAGGAATCGAAAGTGCTCTGGCCGTTGCTTGCGCAGACGCGGCTGGATTGACGCTCAGCAAATGCGCGCTTTCAATTCTCACAACTTTGAGATTTAGATACTGCGGAATGTGCTCGGCAATCTGAGCTGCTGCAGGCTGCCGCGGCGAGCTGTGGTTAGCGTCTAAATACATTTGAGTAAGTCTTTCACTGCTGAGAATCTGGTTGCCGAATGTGCCACTAACATTCCCGAGATTAGGGCAAGGATCCCGCAAAGGCAATGTGGAATTACGAAATGAGCGCCTGCCTGGAACAAAATTAATATTCTAAAGAAATTATGAAGATCAGGGCGAATCGCTGCGCCTGGCTGAAAAAAGGCGTGTTCAGGCGAAGCAAATGGTACGATTTAACTCCATCGAATTTAGATTGAAGCTGAGGAAAGCCGTGCACGACGAGAACAGAACAGACCGTCCCTGGGGAAGCTTTTTTATACTTGACGACCAGGCGCACACGAAAGTTAAGCGCTTACTTGTCAATCCCGGGCATCGTCTGAGCCTGCAAAGCCATAAACATCGGGACGAACACTGGGTGGTTGTGAAGGGCATAGCTACGGTAACTCTGGATGAAGAAACCAGAGATTTCACTTACGGCGATCACATCTACGTGCCGCGCGGCGTCAAGCATCGCATCTCCTGCCAGGGCAAAGAGCCGGTTGAGATTATCGAAGTGCAGACTGGAGATGCTTTTCCGGAAGAAGACATCGTTCGCTACTCAGACGACTACAACCGAGCCGGTGAGATTTAAACTTCCATTCGCGTGATTCAATTCGACAACGAAAAGATATGCAGCGCATAGCAAAACACCAGTCTGGCTGCGAATCTTAACGAAAACGAAATCGTGCGCTAACTCGCGTTGCCAAGATTTAGCGCAACATTGCAACCTGTCAACATCGGCCAACAGTATGTCAAGCTGGCGTGTTTGCAGGTTCAGACTTGTTACTAGATATTCCGAAGCTTTAAGTTCAAGCACATCTCGTTTTTAGCTTATATCCCGAAGTTTTAGTTTAGAACCAAGTCCCGTTTTAACTTTCTGACTCCCGCTGCACCAGGTACGGTGGAGATGGGGAGCCACGTTCTCGACACCACATCTGGTGCCGGGCAACTTGTATCGCTTCAAAAGGAGCAACTCAAATGGCTACTAGCATCAAAGGCAACCCGAGCGCGAGCTTCAGTCTGACCATCAGGTTGAAGATCCGGCGCGGCGGCGTTGGTCTGCATACCGTTCTCGAGACGATCGCAAAGGCTGGCGGAGACACCGACGGCATCGACAAGCCCGGTTCCGACAACGAATTCGTCACTCGAGACATTACCGTGCTGCTGCGCAACAGCGAACACGGCGACGAAGTGGTGCGACTGCTGCGAGAGCTTCCCGATGTGGAAGTTCAGCACGTGTCCGACCGCACCTTCCTCATGCACCTGGGCGGCAAGATAGACATCGTTCCGCGCCGCGAGGTCAAGACCCGCGATGACCTTTCGATGATCTACACGCCGGGTGTTGCTCGCGTCTGCAAGGCGATCGCGGCCGACCCCAGCAAGGCAGCATCGCTGACCATGAAGGGCAACATGGTGGCGGTGATCAGCGATGGCTCGCGCGTTCTCAGTCTCGGCGACATCGGCCCGCTGGCTGGACTTCCGGTCATGGAAGGCAAAGCGGTGCTCTTCAAGCGCTTCGGCGGAGTGAACGCCTTCCCGCTCGTCATCGACGCACACGACCCGGAAGAGATCATCAAGGTGATCAAGGCTGTTGCACCGGGTTTCAGCGCCATCAATCTGGAGGACATCGCCTCTCCCGGTTGCTACATCATCGAAGACAGGCTGCGCGATGAACTGGACATCCCGGTTTTCCACGACGACCAGCACGCCACTGCCATCGTCGTTCTCGCTGCCACAATCAACGCAGCCAAGCTGACCAGAAAGCAACTGCGCAATCTCAAGGTCGTCGTCAGCGGAGTCGGCGCTGCGGGAATGGCTTGCTGCAAGCTTCTTCTTGCCGCCGGTGTGCGCAACCTGGTCGGCTACAACATCGGCGGCGCCATCTACAAGGGGCGAGAGGGGCTGACTACACAGGAGCAGTGGCTGGCCGAGCACTCGAACCCGAAGCAGTTCAAGGGCTCGATGCAGCAGGCACTCAAGGGCGCTGACATGTTCCTCGGGCTCTCCGTCGCCGGCGTCATCAAGGCTGAGGATCTCGC
>WBZN01001382.1_pt1 | contig 14951 bp, 8 predicted proteins | sample 5204281 | NCBI WGS metagenome assembly WBZN01 (sample SAMN12344347, study PRJNA552823) | activated sludge metagenome | biome: Activated sludge suspended growth; feature: Nitrification reactor; material: Wastewater; isolation source: activated sludge from nitrification reactor of wastewater treatment...
GGGCCTGCCGCTGTCGCCGCTGCAGAAGCGCTCGACGGTCACCGGCAGCTTCGACAAGCTGAACCCGGGCGCCGACCAGCAGTACGAGGTGCTCAACAACTTCTACGCGTTCCACGACACCATCTTCAAGGTCATCCGGCTCAAGCAGCCGATCCCGGTGAACTCGAACCAGGTGCTCGCGGTGCGTTACATCGCCCGCCGCGTGCTGGACGCCGCGCACACACTGGCGCCCCCGGACACCGTGGGTGGCCGCATCCAGCGCACCGACGGCCGGCCCGACACCACCATCCTCAAGCTGCTGCGCGCGCCGCGCGACCTGCAGTTCCCGAAGCAGGGCACCGCGGTGTACGACGACAGCGCGGCGTTCGGCCCGGTGCGCGAGCTCGAGTTGAAGAACGTCTACAACCTGGGCGGCTTCGGCATCGATCCCAAGTCGTTCAAGCTCACGCTGCAGCGCGGGCAGGACGAGCCGCCGACCACGGCCATCGACGGTGTGCCGTTCATCGAGCTGCTCGGGCTCGACAACTGGGACGAGCAGACCGGCCAGCCGCGCGCCGGCCAGGACGGCGAGGTCGACGGATTCGGCTTCAACTCGCAGTCGCGGCCGTGGGTGGACTACGCGAACGGCCTGCTGTTCCTGCCCGATCCGCGGCCGTTCGCGCCACGGATCGCCGGTGCGAGCGCCAAGCCGTTCGAACAGTTCCTCGATCAGCAGCTGCGGCGCCGCAAGCGGCTGGACGGCGCCGAGGGCACGCTCCAGGAACCGAACCCTGCGGCCTACGACCTGCGCAACCCGATCACGAACGACGCCCAGTTCTACCTCACCACCGAGTTCGCCGCGGCGCGCTCGGGTGGCAGCGACATCACGCTCGGCCGCGGCAACATCCTCGATGGCTCCGAAGCGGTGGTCGTGAACGGCGAGCGCTGGCAGCGCGACCGCGACTACTCCGTCGACTACGACCTCGGCCGCATCACGCTCAAGCGCCAGTTGGGGCCCTCGGACCAGCTCTCGATCGACTACTCGTACGCGCCGCTGTTCGCGCAGGCGAGCAAGACGCTCGTCGGCAGCGCGTTCCGGCTCGAGGGCCGCGACCGCAGCTTCGGCGGCGCGTTCCTGTACGAGAGCAAGGGCGCGCAGGACCTGCGCCCGCGCCTCGGCGAGGAGCCGTCGCGCACGCTCATCACCGACCTCAACACGGACTGGCGCTTCAAGCCCGGCTTCCTCACGCGCTTCGCCGATGCGCTGCCGGGCGTGCGCACGACCACGCCCTCGGAGTTCAACATCCAGGCCGAGGCCGGCATGTCGTTCCCGAACCCGAACACGCGCAACGAGGTCTACATCGACGACATGGAGGGCGTGCGCGACGCCGTGTCGCTGGCGCTCTCCCCGGACCGCTGGCGTTGGGCCAGCGTGCCGTCGCGCGGCACGGCGGTGGCGGGCGTGGCCACGAACGTGCAGTCCCTGCTCGATTACAACCGGTCGCTGACGTCGGGCCCTCACTTGCTCAATGCCGAGGTGCGCTGGTTCCAGCCGTTCAATCCCAACGGCGGCAAGATCGAGGAAGAATGGCACATGCGCGAGCGCGACCTGCGCCCCAAGCTGGTGCAGGGGCAGGGGGCCGAGAACCTGCGCACGACCATGGGCATCTCGGTGCCGCGGGTGCCGAGCGGCTTCGTGACCGGTGACAAGCTGTGGACCGGCCTCATGTACACGCTCGATCCCGTCGGGCTCGACCTGTCGCGCTCGCAGTTCATCGAGGTGTGGGTCAACGACTGGAACGACCACCATGAGGGCCCCACCGGGCCGGACACCCGTCTCGTGCGCCGCAGGGGCAAGTCGGGCGGCGGCGTCCGGCTGCACATCGACCTCGGGCGCGTGAGCGAGGACCAGATGCGCGCGCCGAACCGCGAGCCGAACGGCTTCATCGACACGGAGGACCGCAAACCGCGCGACAACCAGCTCGCCGTGATCGGGGACGACACCGAGGACATCGGCATCGACAACCTCAAGGACGCGTCCGAGCGTGACTCGCTCAACGCAGGCCGGCTGACGCTGGCGGACCTCACCACGGCCTCGACCACGGATCCGGAGGGCGACGACTACGCCGACCCCGTCGAGACCTTCACGGCCCCGATCGACGCGCGGCGCTGGCGCACGATCAACGGTACCGAAGGCAACAATCGCGCCTACCCGCTGCCCAACACGGAAGACCTCAACCTCAACGAGAAGCTCGACACGGACGAGGCCTACTTCGAGTACACGATCGACCTGGGTGACGACCAGTCGCCCTACCTGCAGAGCGACGTGCTCAAGGAACTGCAGGCAGCGGGCAGTAACAAGCAATCCGACATCACGAACGGCTGGCGGCGCTACCGCATCCCGCTCAGCGACGAAGCGCGGGTGCGCTTCGGGTTCCCGGACCTCACGCTCGCGCAGCACGTGCGCATCTGGATCGAGAACCTGGACGGCGCCGAGGTCGCGGCCAACGCCAACCCCGGCGTGGAATACCCGCTGCTCATGCTGGGCGGGGTCGAGATCGTCGGCAGCCGCTGGCAGGCCGAGGCGCTGTCGCCGGCGCAGCGCGATGTGAAGAAGACCACGATGACGCTGAACGCGGTGAACTCGGTCGACAACGCCGGCTACTCGGCGCCGTTCGACCCGGGCGACACGCGCGACGGCAGCAACGCGTTCAAGCGGCGCGAGCAGTCGATCGCGCTCGAGTTCGAGCGCGTCGCCCCGGACGACACGCTCGAGGCGTTCAAGACGTTCTCACTGCCCGAGAACTACAGCCGCTACGGCGTGCTGCGCTGGTGGGCCACCGGCGCCGACGTGCACAAGTTCGATGCGCTCGGGGTGGACCGGGGCGTGTACGACCCGGCCACGGACTCGCTGTTCTACTTCGTGCGCTTCGCCTCGGACGACAAGGGCTCCAGCTACTACGAGATCCGGCGCCGCTTCCCGAACCTCGCCGACAGTGTGGGCAAGGGCGGCTGGGAAGAGGTGCTGGCCGAGATCGAGAAGATGTCGGCCGTGAAGCTCGACCCGTTGTTCCCGAATCGGGACCCCATCCTGTACACGACCACGCTCGCGAACGGCGACCAGCTCACGATCAAGGGCCGCCCCAGCTTCACGCGACTGTTGCGCGTGTCGTTCGGTGTGTTCAATGCGGGGGTGACGCAGGATTACCGCTACACCGGTCAGCTGTGGTTCAACGAGATGCGCGCCACCGACGTGGCCAAGGATGTGGGCGTGGCGAGCCGCGTGCTCGTGAACGGCCGCTGGGCGAACCTCATGGACTACAACGTCGCGTGGAACTCGCGTGATGCCGACTTCCTGTCGGTGGGCGAGACGCGCGGCAGCGGCAATCGCACGAACTCGCTCAGCATGAGCACGCGCTTCGAGCCGCACCGGTTCTTCGAGGGCACCGGCATCCTGCTGCCCCTGAGCTACACCCAGAACGAGACGTCGTCGCAGCCGCGATTCGCCGCCGGCGACGACATCGTGCGCTCGGGCGCGCTCGCCACGGCTTCGGAGTCGAAGACCATCTCGCGCAGCATGAGCGCCAGCTACTCGCGGCAGTGGAGCGATCGTTCGAATCCGTTCCTGCGCTACACCCTCGGCGGCGTGAGCGCGAACATCAGCCGCTCGACCACGGACTCGCGGTCGCCCACGGCGCTCAACCGCAGCACGAACGTGTCGGCCGGCGTGACCTACCAGATCGCGCCCCGCGAGTTGCTGCGCATCCCGCTCCCGTTCACGAAGACGCGCCTGTACCCGCTGCCGGAGCGGGCGTACTGGAACTACGGGGTGTCGACCACGCGGTCGAGCGCGTTCACGCGCGCGTTCGGCGACGACGACCTCGTGCCATCGAGCAGCCAGAACGGCCGCTCGTCGAACATCGACTTCGGCGCCGACACACGGCCGTTCGATCTGCTGAGCCACCACATCGAGGGCCGCCGCAACCTGGCGCTCGAGGGCGTGCGGCTCGACCACATCGGCTTCGTCAACTTCGGCCGCGTCGTGAGCTGGCGCCAGTCGTTCAGCTCGCACCTGTCGGTGAGCCCGAGCCCGTGGCTGCGGCCGTCGTTCAACTGGTCGTCGAGCTACAACCAGAACAACGACACGCAGTCGCTCGAACTCGGCACGCGTTCGATCGGCAACGGCCAGGACCTGGGCGTGACCCTGGACCTGCCGTTCGACCGGCTGGCCGGCACGGGGGTGAGCCTGCCGCGCGCGCCGGCGAAGCCCGACACCGCGGGCGGCAAGACCGCCCCGGCGAAGCCGCGGCGGCCGCTCCTGCCATGGCGGCAACTCGTGTCGCGCCTGGGGATGATCAGCACGGACGGGCGCATCGGCCGTAACTCCGGCTACTCGCGTGTCATCGGTACGGCCAGCCCGTTGTACCTGATCGGCCTCGCGGAGAACCCCGGGTTCGGCGACGGCAACGTGGTGGAGGTGCCCGGCAACACCTCGAGCAGCGCCATCGACTGGCGCGGCAACGCGCGCACCACCGTGCCGCTGGCGTTCGGTAGTTCGCTGCAGACGCGCGCCAGCTACGGCGACCGTACGAACAACAACAACGGCGTGAAGCAGCGCAATCGGGACTGGCGCTTCCCGGACCTCGAAGTGCAGTATGGCCGCGTGGCGAACCTGATCGGCCTCACCCACCTGCTCGACGCCCCGCAGCTGCGCACGTCGTACGCGCGCAGCTACTCGGTGGACTACCAGAACTCGCGTTCGATCCGCACCGGCACGTCGCGGAGCACGGAGTTCCGGCCGCTCCTCTCGGTGCGCGGCCGGCTGCGGAACGGCACCGATGCCGACCTGCGCTTCGAGAAGCGCTCGAGTGTGCGTGAGTCGTTCCAGCTGGGCTCCTCGGTGGCCACCGACCAGACGACGAACCTGAACTTCAGCCTGTCGCGTTCGTACTCGCAGGGGCAGAAGGTGAAGGTGCTGGGCAAGACGAGCACCGTGAAGACGAACGTGAGCCTGCAGCTCACCACCGCCTACGAGCGCCAGAAGGGCGGCGTGAAGATCGGCAACGAGTCGAACCTCGCGAACCCGATCGACCGCACGCGCCTGTCGGTGAACGGCACGGGCAGCTACGGCTTCAGCACGAACGTCACCGGCGACCTCGCGCTCGGCTTCAGCCACTTCCGCGAGACGAACGGCATCATCCGCCGCAGCATCCGGCTCGAACTGCGCGGGCAGTTCCGGTTCTGATGCGCGCCCGCCCGCGGTTCCTCGCCCTCGCCGCCGCACTGTGTGTGCTGGCCGGCGTGCTGGGTGCGTGCACCGAGCCGCAGTCCGAGCCCGATGCCGCGCGCATGATGGCGCGTGTCACCGAACAGGTCGGCCATGGCCCGCGCATCTCGGGCACGCCGGGCAACACCCAGGTGCGCGAGTGGATCGCGGCCGAGCTCACGCGCCTCGGTGCGCGCGTGGAGCAGCAGGCGTTCTCCGACACCGTGGCCGGCAAGGTGTGGCCGCTCGTGAACGTGATCGGGCACTTCGGCCCGGCGAACACGCGACGCATCGCGTTCTTCGCGCACTTCGACACGCGGCCGTGGTCCGACCAGGAGCCGCTCGAGGCCGACCGCGCGCAGCCGTGCCCGGGCGCGAACGACGCGGGTTCCGGCGTGGCGGTGTTGCTCGAACTGGCCGAGCTCATGAAGCGCCGCGCGCCGGCGGTGGGCGTCGACCTGGTGTTCTTCGATGGCGAGGACTTCGGCCGGCCCACCGCGCCCGAGGAGTACTGCCGCGGCAGCCGCGGCTATGCGCTGCGCCTGCCGGCGGTGGGCGATCCGGCGCGGCCGGTGGCGGGGTTCCTGTTCGACATGGTGGGCGACAAGGACCTCGGCATCTGGGAAGAGGGCAACAGCGCGGTGCGCGCCACGAACCTGGTGGAACTGGTGCGCGAGGCGGCGCGCGCGACCGGCGCGCGGCGCTTCCACCCGGAAGTGCGCTACACGATCATCGACGACCACGTGCCGCTGCTGGATGCGGGCCTGCCGACGGTGGACATCATCGACTTCGACTACCCGGCGTGGCACACGACGCGCGACCTGCCGGATCAGGTGTCGGGGGAGAGTATGGCCGAGGTGGCGAGGGTTGGCGCGTGGTTGTTGTATCGGAGTGCGCTGGCCAAGCCGTAGATCCTGGTTCGTTGGTCGCGTGGTTCGGTCGCGTGGCGATCGTTGGGTGAGTTTCCCTGTGGAGTTGTCGCGGGTCACCGGGGGCGGCAGGTGGGCCGTGATCATGGCCAACGCTCGGGCCGGCTCATCCATGGCCGGCCCGAGCTGACGCGCCCGGACGGTCCACGGCCATCCCTGGCCGTGGACCTGGGCGCGACTGGCCACGATCACGACCCACCTGCCGCCCCCTTCACGCCTTAGAACCACGGGCGCGCACGTCGGGGCACCCCCCGGAGCAAAAGGGGGGCGGATCGCTCGCGCTCCCGCCTTCGGCGGATCGCTGGCAGCGCGGGGGGGCTGCCGCCTTCGGCGGGACGCGTTGTCGGCGTTCTGCTGGGCTCCCGCCTTCGGCGGATCGCTGGCAGGGCGGGGGGCTGCCGCCTTCGGCGGGCCGCTGGCAGCGCGGGGGGGCTGCCGCCTTCGGCGGGACGCGTGGGCGGCGCGGCTTGGGCTCCCGCCTTTGGCGGATCGCTGGCAGGGCGAGGGGCCGCGGCGTGGGGGTGTAAAAGTCCTTGTCAGGTGTCGGTCGTGCGCAGGTCGGGGGGATGGGGCGGGCAAGTGCATGGGAAAACGGGAGCTGCGGCGGGAGCGATGGGGCGGGGGCGGGGGAATTCACATCGGGTTCGGGGGCGGCATGGCTTGCCGATGGGGTGGGGTTCCTGTAGTTTGGGGCGCAGGAGTGGGGCAAGTGCGACCACTCCGTTTTTTGTCTGCGCGGGAGTCAAAGTGGAAGTGCGGGAAGAAGTTCGCCAGCTCGCCGAACCTCTTGCGGAAGAGCATGGCTACGAGTTGGTGGACATCGAGCAGGCGTCGCTCGGGCACCACCGGGTGATCCGGGTCTATCTGGACAAACCGGGTGGGGTGTCCGTGGACGACTGTGCCCGTTTCAGTCGGCGGCTCGCCGATGCCATGGACATGAACCAGATCGTTCCCGGGGCGTACATGCTCGAGGTGAGCTCGCCCGGGCTCGAGCGTCCCATCCGGACGCTGGAGCATGTCGAACGCTTCGCCGGACAGAGGATCAATCTCCAGACACATGACGCACGGGATGGACGGCGCCGCTGGGAAGGCGTGCTGCTCGGGCCCGTGGACGGACGTGCTGGGGTTCGCACGGATGAAGGCGTCGAGCAGTGGTTCGAGTGGGCCGAGGTTCGAACGGCCCGCTTGGTGGTCGATCCGTGGGCGGGGCTGCGCCAACCCAAGGCGCGCACGTCCGGGAAGGCCCAGCGGGGAGGGGAGAAGAAATGAACAACGAGATCCTGGACGCGCTGAGCCAGATCACGCGCGAGAAGAGCGTCGATCGGCAGATGCTGATCGAGACGCTCGAAGCCGGCTTGGCCAGTGCGGTGCGCAAGAAGCACGGCGCCACCGCCGACGTCGAGGTGGCGTTCAACGACAAGACCGGCGGGCTGGAATGCGCGCTGCGCTTCAGCGTGGTCGAGAATGTCGAGGATCCGGCGTTCCAGTGGACGATCGAGAAGGCGCGCGCGCAGAAGCCCGACGCGCAGATCGGTGACGTCGTCCGCATCCCGCTCAGCATCGCCGAGTTCGGCCGCAACGCGATCCAGACCGCGAAGCAGGTGCTCATCCAGCGCGTGCGCGAAGCCGAGCGCGACAAGGTGTTCAAGGAGTACTCCGACAAGGTCGGCACGCTCGTGCGTGGCGTCGTGCAGCAGGTGGATCGCGGCAACGTCATCGTGAAGCTCGACTTCTCGGAGGGCCTGCTGCCGGCCCGCGAGCAGATCCCCCGCAGCTACCACCGCCAGAACGACTACGTCCGCGCCGTCGTGCTCACGGTCGACCGCTCGGCCAAGGGCCCGCAGGTCATCATGTCGCGCACGCATCCGGACTTCCTGCGCCGTCTGTTCGAGAGCGAGGTCCCCGAGATCGCCGAGGGCATCGTCGAGGTCAAGGCGGTCGCGCGCGAAGCCGGCGCGCGCTCCAAGATCTCGGTGTTCTCCACTGATCCGCGCGTGGACGCCGTGGGCTCCTGCGTCGGGCTCAAGGGCTCGCGCGTGCAGAGCATCGTGCGCGAACTGGGTGGCGAGCGCATCGACATCGTGCCGTGGTCCGCGGACCCGGCCGTGTTCGTGTCGCGCGCGCTGGCTCCGGCCCGCGTCGGTGACGTGAAGGTGAACGAGGAAGAGAAGCGCATGCTCGTGGTGGTGGCGGACGACCAGCTGTCGTTGGCCATCGGCAAGGGCGGCCAGAACGCCCGTCTTGCGGCCCGGCTCACGGGCTGGAAGATCGACCTCGTGTCGAAGACGGACGAGAAGAAGCGCCACGACCAGGAGCGCGCCAGCCGCGTCGAGGTCGAGGTGCTCGGACTCGGCGAGGCGACGACCGAGAAGCTCATCAGCGCCGGTATCGAGACGGTGCAGGAGCTACTCGCGTTGCCGCTCGAGAAGCTGGTCGAGATCCCGGGGATCGGCGAGAAGACCGCCGAGAAGGTGCTCGCCACCGCCCAGGAATACGTCGCCGCGCACCCGCTCGCGCCGCAGGGCGAAGCGGCCGCCGAGTTGGAGTTCACGCCTGAGATGGAGTCCGGTGACGGCCTCGAAGTCGACGCAGATGCGCCGTCCGACGCCGCGGAAGGAGAGCCTCATGCCCAATGATCCCGCGGCCAAGAAGCTGCGCATCTACGAAGTCGCCAAGGACCTCGGTATGTCGAGTGAGGTGATCCAGCGGATCGCCAAGAAGCTCGGTGTCGAGGTGAAGAACCACATGAGCACCATCCCGGCGGACATCGTCGTGCAGGTGCGCGCGGAGCTGGGCAAGTCGAAGGCCCAGGCCCGCGAGGAAGTCGTGCGTCAGCAGGAGCATGAAGCCGCGCGTGCGCGCGAGGAGAAGGCGCGCGCCGCTGCCGCGCAGGCCGCTCAGCAGGCGCAGCAGCAGGCTGCCGCCCAGGCCGCCGCGCAGGCCGCGCAGGCCGCCGCTCAGGCGCGCGCCGCACAGCAGGCGCAGGCCGCCGCTGCGGCCGCCGCGGCTGCTGCCGCCGCGCCGCCGGCGCCCGCTCCCGAAGCGCCCGCCGCGCCCGCGACGCCGGCCGCACCCGCCGCTCCCGTGTCCTCGGGCGTCATCAACCCGCCCGCGCCGCCGATGCCTCCGGGCCGCGACCCCTCGCTGCCGCCGGCCGTCGTGTATCGCCCGCCTTCCGGTTCCGTGCTGCCGACGCCGACGCCGGCGCGGCCGCCGTATGGTTCTCGTCCGGGTGCGCCGGGTAGCCGGCCTTCGCCCGGTGGTTATCAGGGTTCCCGTCCCGGGGCTCCGGGCTCGCGTCCTCCGGGTGCCGGTGGCGCACGCCCCGGCGGTCCGGGCGGCCCGCGTCCGGGTGGTCCCGGTAGCACGGGTGCACGCCCCGGCGGTTATGCCGGGGGTGGTGCGCGTCCGGGCGGCTACGGCGGTGGTGCGGGTGCTCCGCGCTCCGGCGGTGGCGGCTTCGGTGCTGGCGCTCCGCGTCCCAGTGGCTTCGGTGGACCTTCGGGTGGCGCCGGTGGCCGGCCCTCGAGCGGCGGTTTCGGCGCTCCGGGTGGCGGTCCGCGTCCCACGTTCGGCAGCGGCCCCGGTGGTCCGGGCCGTGGCCGTCGCGATCGCAAGAAGAAGAAGCAGGTCGACGAGAAGCTGGCCGCGGACAACGTCCGCAAGACTCTCGCGAGCCTCGACACGACGCAGGGCCGTCGCAAGCATCGCCGCGACAAGGACGACCCGAGTGCGCCGGCCGAGGAGACGAAAGTCCTGCGCGCGCCGGAGTTCATCACCGTCTCCGAGCTCGCGAACATGATGCAGGTGCGCCCGCAGGAGGTCATCACGGCCTGCATGCGCATGGGCCTCATGGCCACGATCAACAAGCGCCTCGACAAGGACTCCATCGCCGCGGTCGCGGACGAGTTCGAGTACGAAGTCGAGTTCGTGTCGGAGTTCGAAGAGGAGACCGTCGAGGTCGCCGAGGTCGTCGACGAGGCGAAGCTGCGCCCGCGCGCCCCGGTCGTCACGGTCATGGGTCACGTCGACCATGGCAAGACGTCGCTGCTCGACTACGTTCGCCGCACGAACGTCGTCGCCGGTGAGTCCGGCGGTATCACGCAGCACATCGGCGCCTACGAAGTGACGCTGCCCTCGGGCCAGCACATCACGTTCCTCGACACGCCGGGCCACGAGGCGTTCACCGCCATGCGTGCCCGCGGCGCCCAGGTCACGGACCTCGTGGTGCTGGTGGTCGCGGCCGACGATCGCGTCATGCCGCAGACGATCGAAGCCATCGACCACGCCAAGGCCGCCAACGTGCCGATCGTGGTCGCCATCAACAAGGTCGACCTCCCGGCGTCGGATCCCAACCGCATCAAGACCGAACTCGCCGGGCACGGCGTCGTCGTCGAGCAGTTCGGCGGCAAGTACGCGTGCGTCGAGATCTCGGCCAAGAAGGGCACGAACATGGACCAGCTCCTGGACATGATCGTGCTCACCTCCGAAGTGCTCGAGCTCAAGGCCGATCCCTCGCGCCGCGCCAAGGGCGTGGTGCTCGAGGCTCGCGTCGAGCAGGGCCGCGGCGTCGTGGCGTCGGTGCTCGTGCAGAGCGGCACGCTGCGCGTGGGCGATCCGTTCGTGGCCGGGCAGGTGTACGGCCGCGTGCGCGCCATGTACGACGAACGCCGCAAGATCATCAAGGAAGCCCCGCCGTCGACGCCCGCGGAAGTCGTGGGTTGGAACGGCACGCCGTCGGCCGGTGACCTGTTCGTGAGCCCGGAGGACGAGCGCGAGGCGCGCGAAGTCGCGACCAAGCGCGCGGCGCTGCATCGCGAGCACGAGTTCCGCTCCACCAAGGCGATCTCGCTCACGACGTTCCACGACAGCCTCGGCAAGGGCGGCGCGAGCGAACTCAAGATGCTCATCAAGGGCGACGTCGACGGCTCGGTCGAAGCGCTCAGCGAGTCGCTGCAGAAGCTCTCGACCAGCGAGGTCGCGGTGCGTGTCATCCGTTCCGCGGTCGGCCAGATCACCGAGTCCGACGTGCTGCTCGCGGCGGCGTCCGATGCCATCATCGTGGGCTTCCACGTGCGGCCGGACATCCGGGCGCGCGAGATGGCGGAACGCGAGAAGGTCGAGATCCGCCTGTACGACATCATCTACAAGGCGCAGGAAGACGTGAAGCTGGCACTCGAGGGCATGCTGAAGCCCGAGCTCAAGGAAGTCGTCGTGGGCCAGGCCGAAGTGCGCCAGGTCTTCCGGCTCTCGAAGGGCATGGTCGTCGCCGGCTGCATGGTCACGAGCGGCAAGATCGTGCGCACCGAGAAGATCCGCGTGCTGCGCGGCACGGAGACGGTGTGGACGGGCCGCGTCGAGGCGCTCAAGCGCTTCAAGGATGACGCCAAGGAAGTCGAGAAGGGCTTCGAGTGCGGTGTCACGCTGGATGGCTACAACGAGCTGCAGGAAGGCGACCGGCTCGAGACGTTCAAGATCGAAGAGCTCGCGCGGACGCTGTAGGTCTTTCCGCGGCTGCGTGTTCGTTCTGCATCCGGGCTGGACGAGGGGCGCTCTCGTCCAGCCGGACGCTCCCTTCGGGCATCCTGCCCTTCGGTCGCTAGGCCTCCGGGTCGCTCCGCCATCCATGGCTACGCTCCCCTCCGGACTCCGGCTAGACGAGACCGCCCCTCGTCCAGCCCGTCGACCGAGCGGGGCCGCCGCCACCTCCGGCCTACAGGGGGATGAGAACCCTGTGCTCGCGCCTTCGGCGCATCGCTGTCAGGCGCGGTTGGCGCGGTTGTCGCAGTTGTTGCGGTTGGCGCTTTGGCGCGGTTGATGGGGGAGGGTTCCGGGATGGTCGTGGGGATCGTGCGGGTGGAGTTGCATCTGCCTGGGGCGCAGTCGCTCAAGGACAAGCGGCAGGTGGTACGCTCGCTCAAGGAGCGGCTGCGGGAACGGGTGCATGCTTCGGTGGCGGAGGTCGAGTACCAGGACCTCTGGCAGCGCACGGCGATCGGGTTCGCGGTCGTCGGCTCGGATGGTGGACAGGTGCGCGAGATGCTCTCGAACGCGCGCCACATCGTGGACTCGTACCTGCAAGCGCAGGTGCTCGATTGGCAGGAGACGCTTCAGTGAGGATCCGCCCGGAGAAGGTCGCCCAGCTCATGCGCCGCGAGGTCGCGGAGATCCTGCAGCGCAAGCTGCGCGACCCGCGCATGTCGGCCATGGTGAGTGTCACCGACGTCGAGGTGACGCACGACCTGTCGTACGCCAAGATCTTCGTGAGCATCATGGGCACGCCCGAGGAGCGCACGAAGACGCTGGCCGCGCTGGGCTCGGCGGCGGGCTTCGTGCGGCACGAACTCGGGCCGCGGCTGGGGCTGCGCGAGGTGCCGGGCATCCGCTTCATCCACGACGATTCGATCGACCGTGGCGCGCGCGTCGAGGATCTCTTGAAGCGCATCCACGAGGGCAAGCCGGTGGAGGACGAAGAGCTCGAATGAGCCCCGTCCGGCCCGCGGCCTCGAGCCGCGCCCCGGTTCCACCCGGATGGTCGGGCCTGCTGCCCGTCGACAAGCCGACCGGCGTGACGTCGCATGACGTCGTGGCGTTCGCGCGCCGCCGCTTGCGCGAGCGCGGCATCGGACACCTGGGCACGCTCGATCCCAACGCCTCGGGCCTGCTCATCCTGGCGATCGGCGTGGCGACGCGCTGCGCGATGGTGTGGCAGGGCGGACGCAAGACCTACGCGGGCACCGCGCGCTTCGGGTTGGTCACGGACTCGCAGGACACGCAGGGTGCGGTGCTCGCCACTTCGGAGCAGCGCCCGGACGAGGCGGCCGTGCGCGCCGCCGCCGCGGATCTCACCGGCGAGCTGCTGCAGGTCCCGCCCATGGTGTCCGCGCTCAAGAAGGACGGCGAGCGGCTCTACGACATCGCGCGCCGCGGCGAGACGGTGGAGCGCGAGCCGCGTGCGGTGCAGGTGAGCGAGTGGCGCTGGCTCGGCTTCACCGCCGACGAAGCGCGCTTCGAGGTCGACTGCTCGGGCGGCACGTACGTGCGCACGCTGGTGCACGACCTCGGCGAGCGGCTCGGCTGCGGCGCCGCGCTCTCGGCGCTGCGCCGGCTGGCGAGCCAGCCGTTCACGGTGGCGCAGGCGTGCCCGTGGGCCGTGCTCGGCGAAGCCGATCCCACCGACGTGCTCGCGCGCTTCGGCGTGCCGCTCGACCGTGCGCTCGACACCCTGCCGGCCGTGGTGCTCGATGACGCCGGTCTCGAGGCCGTGGGGCGCGGGCAGGCTCCCGCCGCGGCCGCCGGTGATCCCGCGCTCGTGGGGGCGGGGCCGCGCAGCGTGGTGCTGCGTTCGTCCGCCGGCCGCGCGCTGGCGCTGGGCGAACTCGCGCTCGAGCGCGGGCTCGTGCGGGCGCGCCCGAACGTCGTGTTCCCGTGGGCGGTCCGCGAGGGGAAGCCCGCGTGAGCGCACCGCGCGGAGCGATCGCCGTCGGGGTGTTCGACGGCCTGCACCTGGGGCATCGCGCGCTCCTCGAGCGCGCGCGTGAACGCGCCGCGGGCGGCCCGTGCCACGCGGTGAGCTTCGAGCCGCATCCCGACATCGTGCTGGCGCGTGAGTTCCGTCCGCTGGCGCCGCTCACGCCGCTGCCCGACAAGCACGCGCGCTTCGCGGCGCTCGGCGTGCAGCTGCAGGTGCTGCCGTTCACGCGCGAACTCGCCGCACTCGAGCCCGAGGTGTTCGTGGTGCGGCATCTGGTGGAACCGTTCGCGCCGGCGTGGCTGGTGGTGGGCGAGGACTTCGCGCTCGGCCGCGCGCGCGCCGGCAACGTGGCGCGCCTGCGCGAGCTGGGCGCGGTGCACGGCTTCCAGGTCGACGCGCTGCCGCTGCATGTGGCCGCGGGCGCACCGGTCACCAGCACGCGCATCCGCACGCTGCTGAACGAGGGTCGGGTCGCCGAGGCGGCCGTGCTGCTCGGCCGGCCGTACGGCTTCACCGGGCTCGTGGTGCAGGGCGACCAGGTGGGGCGCAAGCTCGGCTTCCCGACCGCGAACCTGCGATTGCACGACGAGCAGCACATCCCGGCGCACGGCATCTACGCGGTGTGGGCGCGCATCGCCGGCGAACCGCAGTGGCGCATGGGTGCGATGAGCGTGGGCGTGCGTCCGACGTTCGGAGGGGGCGTGCGCACGCTCGAGGTGTTCCTGCTCGACTTCGCGGGCGACCTCTACGGTCGCGACGTCGAGGTGGCGTTCATGGACTGGCTGCGCCCCGAGGCGGCGTTCGCGGGCATGGCCGAGCTGATCACCGCCATGACCGCCGACGTCGCCGAGGCCCGGCGGCGGCTCGAACGGGTGGGCCCGCCGGCCGAATGACCGGGTCGGTTCCCGCCCCGGACCCGGTCCGCCGGGTCAAGCCGCCTTCTGGCAACGCGTTACGCGGGTCGGCCCGGGTCGCGCGGCCGACTGGCCGGTAGCCGCTGGTGGTGCTATATTCCCGCGTCGCCCTGGACCCTCAGGGTTCGCCACAAGACGCGCTGCCCGTCGAGACCTGACACTCGCGGGCGGGGCCGGGCACTCACCCACTTCAGGAGCCAGTCCCTTGACGCTGACCAAGGAACAGAAGCTGGGCATCATCGAGAAGTTCAAGACGCACGAGGGAGATTCGGGTTCACCGGAGGTGCAGATCGCCCTCCTCACCGAGAAGATCAACTACCTCACCGACCACTTCAAGGTCCACAAGCGCGATCACGCATCGCGCCGCGGCCTGCTCCGCATGGTCGGCC
>WBZN01001246.1_pt1 | contig 14925 bp, 13 predicted proteins | sample 5204281 | NCBI WGS metagenome assembly WBZN01 (sample SAMN12344347, study PRJNA552823) | activated sludge metagenome | biome: Activated sludge suspended growth; feature: Nitrification reactor; material: Wastewater; isolation source: activated sludge from nitrification reactor of wastewater...
AGCCTTCGATGCGATCGTCAGCGACTTCTCCCTCGAGGCAGACAGCGACGGGCTCGATCTGCTGCAGCACGTGCGCGTATCGTATCCGGACACGATCCGATTCCTGGTGACCGCAAATCGCGAGATGAGCGTCGCCGTCCGCGCGGTCAACGAGGGTGCCGTCCACAAGTTCTTCTTGAAACCCTGGAACGACGACAAGCTCCGCTCGGCGCTCGATCTCGCCATGCGCTCGAAACATCCGGGCGCGACGAACCGATAAGAACCATGGCGGGTGACGGGGGCAAGAAGGTTCAGCTCGGTCGCGTGCTCGTCGTCGATGACGACGGCGGAATGCGGCGCGTGTGTGCACGCGCGCTCGGCAACGAGGGCTGGGACGTCGTGCTCGCGGAGAACGGCAAGGCCGGGATCGCCGCGGTCCGCGAGCAACACGAGCAGTTCGACTGCGTCGTGTCCGACGTGCACATGCCCGAGATCGATGGCTTCACCCTCGTGGCCGAGATCCGCCGGCACGATGACGACATCCCCGTGCTGCTGATGACCGGCGATCCGTCGCTCGATGGCGCCGTGCGCGCGATCGATTCGGGGGCCGTGTCGTACCTGTCCAAGCCGTTCGATCAGGAGTCGTTCGTCTCGTCGGTGGCGCGCGCGGCGCGCCGACACGGCGTCGCGCGCATGCGGCGGCGCGCGGACACGCTCTCGCGCCAGCTCACCGTCGAGGACCGTGCCGAGGTGTCACGCCGCTTCGATCACGCCCTCGCCACCACGTGGATGGCGTTCCAACCGATCGTCGATGTCCGGGACAACCGCGTCTACGCGTACGAGGCCCTCGTCCGCAACGAAGAGGAGCTGCTCAAGCGGCCCGACGTGTTGATCGCCACCGCCGAGCGGATCGACCGCGTCCACGAGCTAGGACGCACGGTGCGAACCGCGGTCGCACGGGCGATCGCCGATGCGCCGGCAGACGTGTCGATCTTCGTCAACGTCCACGGCCTCGAGCTGACCGACGAGGATCTGTTCGCCACGACCGCGCCGCTCACCGCGATGGCGGGGCGCGTGGTGCTCGAGATCACCGAGCGAATCGGGCTCGACCCGGTCGCCGCGCCGGCGCGGGTGGCGATGCTCCGCAAGCTCGGCTACCGGATCGCCGTCGACGACCTCGGAGCGGGCTTCGCCGCGCTCGGTGCACTCGCGACGCTGGAGCCCGATGTCGTGAAGCTGGACATGTCGCTGATCCGCGACATCGAGCGTCATCCGACCAAGCGGCGCGTCGTGGGTGCGATCACGACGTTGTGCCGGGAGCTCGGCAGCAGGGTCGTCGCCGAAGGGGTGGAGACCGCGGCCGAGCGTGATGCCTGTATCGCGGTCGGAGCGGATCTGCTCCAGGGCTATCTGTTCGGCAAGCCGGCGCGCGGATTCGTCTCGCCGAAGCTCTGACCTCGCGACCGACGCGACGCGTCGCGACAGGTCGAATGCCGCGATCGCGAGCTGCACGCCGCCGACTTGTCCGGTTCCATGGGACTCCAGCACATGATTCGACAACCGGCCCCGGCGCCGTGCGGTCCGCGGGATGGCCGAAACAGGGACCCCACGGGCACCCGCGGCCATGGCGCGCCGGCATGACCGCACTCGTCAAGCGGTCGCCCCGCACCCGTGCGTGGGATCTGATCCGGCGCCATGGCCACGATACCGTGTCGTTCCAGGGCCTCGAGACCGGCTACCAGTACTGGTTCGACGGCGATCAGGCGGTCGTGGCATACGTCGATACGGGAGGCGCCTGGATCGCCGCGGGCAGTCCCATCACGTCGTCCGATCGCATCGGCGAGATCGCCGGCCGGTTCGCGGCATCGGCACGCGCGCACGATCGGCGCGCCGCGTTCTTTGGCGCCGAACAACCGCTGGTGGCGACCGGGCTCGCCGCGATCCACATCGGCGAGCAGCCGGTATGGAAGGCCGCGCTGTGGAGCGGAGGGATCGCCGCGGCCCCCTCGCTCGCGTACCAGCTGCGGCGCGCGCGCAACAAGGGCGTCCTGGTGCGCGCGGTCTCGGCCGAAGAGCTCGATGCCGAGCCGTTGCGCGCGGCGATCGCGACGCTCGCGCAGCGCTGGCACGCCACGCATCGCATGCCGCCGATGAAGTTCCTCGTACAGCTCGATCCCGCATCGTTCGCGGCCGAGCGGCTGACGTTCGTCGCGGAGCGTGACGGGGCCCTGATCGGGCTGGCGTCGGCGATCCCGGTCTACGGGCGCGGACGCCTGTTCATCGAGGATCTCGTGCGCGCGCCGACCGCACCGAACGGGACCTCCGAGCTGCTGGTCGATGCGGTGATGCGATACGCGGCCGCGCTCGGAACGTCCGAGCTCACGATGGGACTCGCGCCGCTGTCAGGCGCGACCTCGCGATGGTTGCGGATCGCGCGCTGGCTCGGCACGCCGCTGTATGACTTCGCAGGGCTGCGCGCGTTCAAGGCCAAGCTCCGGCCTCACAGCTGGGAGCCGGTCTACCTGTGCCCGGGTGATGGCACCTCGAAGCTGCTCGCCGTGCGCGACAGCCTGCGCGCGTTCGCCGGCGGTAGCCTGATCCACTTCGCAGGCCGCACGCTGCTTCGCCGCCGGTGATCCGCGTGCACTCGCACGGCTGCCCGCCGTCTAGCGCGACGCCGCGAGCACATCACCGAGAATGCGCCACGTGAGTCCCCAGATCACGTGGCCCTCGTACGCCCAGCTTGGAAACGTCGTCGCGGTCTTTGGATAGGTGTACGTGGCGTCGAGCTTGCCGGACGCCGCGAGCTCGAGCGGAAGCCAGAACGCCGAGAGCGCCTCGGGGCCGCACTGCGGTTCGAGCACGACCTCGGTCACGAACACGAACGGCGTCACCTCGATGCCCTGGGGGCCCGAGGTGCGCGGGTGCAGCGGGGGGAGCTTGCCGATCAGGCGGGCTCCCGCGAGGTCGAGCCCGAGCTCCTCGTGCGTCTCGCGGATCGCGGTCTGCAAGAGATCACCATCGCGTTGCTCGTAGCCGCCACCCGGCAGCGAGATGTGGCCGGACCACGGATCGCTCGCGCGCTCCGCTCGCTTCATCAGCAACACGCGCGGACCGAGCGACTCCTCGTGGAGCAGCACGGCGACGGCAGCCGCGCGAGCTTCATCCGGCCGCGGGCGCGCCTCCCCGGGAGTGATTCGCTTGGCGAGACGCTCGATCCACGACGACACGCTCCCAGCATACGCCGCGGTGGCGCGGAGGCACGGGCCCCGGCGATGTTCCTGCGCGCCGGATCGCGATCGCATCGGCCCCCGCGGTGATTGCGTGCAGGGCCTGGAACATCGCGCCCCACCGTGGTCTACCCGATCTCATGAACCGGGAATTCGAGCTCGTCGTGTTCGGGGCAACCGGCTTCACCGGGAGGCTCGTCTCCGAGTACATCGCGAGCTCCGGGGAGCACGTGCGCTGGGCGATCGCCGGGCGCGATCAGGCCAAGCTCGAGGCGCTGGGGATGAAGGTCCCGATCATCGTCGCGGACGCGCTCGATCCATCGGCGATGACGGCCGTCGCGACGCGGACGAAGGTCGTGTGCACCACCGCCGGCCCGTTCGCGAAATACGGTAGCGAGCTGGTCGCCGCTTGCGCCGCGGCCGGCACGCACTACTGCGACCTCACGGGAGAGGTTCAGTGGATGCGCCGGATGATCGACGCGCATCACGAGCAAGCGAAGGCGACCGGTGCGCGCATCGTGCACACCTGCGGGTTCGATTCGATCCCCTCGGATCTCGGAACGTGGGCGCTGCAGCAGGAGATGATCGCCTCGCTCGGCAAGCCCGCACCGGCGGTGACCGCCCTGTTCGGCGAGTCGAGCGGTGGATTCTCGGGCGGCACGATCGCGAGCGCGATGCAGACCGCCACCGAGGCCTCGCAGGATCGCACCGTGCGCAAGATCCTGAGCAACCCGTACGCGCTCGATCCGGATCCGTACGCGGATCGCCCGCCGGCGCCCGATGAGGCCTCGATCGGCTGGGACGCGCGGCTCAAGATGTTCACGCTCCCGTTCGTGATGGCGCAGGTCAACACGCGCGTGGTGCGCCGTGCCCACGCCCTCGCGGGGTTTCCGTGGGGCAAGGACTTCGTCTATCGCGAGGTGATGAGCACGCCGGGCTCGCCGCGCGGCCTCGGCATGGCCATCGGGATCGCGAGTGGGCTCGCCGCGTTCGCGTTCGCCCTGAAGCGGCCGCGCCTCCGGGACCAGCTCGCGAAGCGTGCGCCGAAGCCCGGGGAGGGGCCTTCGCCGCAAGCACGCGCCAGGGGTCACTGGAAGGTCCGGCTCGTCGGCGAGGTCGGCGGCCACCACGTCATCTATACCGCCGCGGATCAGCGCGGAGACCCGGGCTATGCCTCGACGGCGAAGATGCTCGGAGAATCGGCGTTGTGCCTCGCTCGGGATCCCCTGACATCGGCGGGCGGCGTCCAGACCCCCTCGGTCGCGATGGGCCAGGCGCTGCTCGATCGGTTGCGCCGCACCGGCTTGACGTTCGAGGTGGCCGGCTGATCGACTCGCCAGCGTCGCGCAAATTCGCGATAGCGCTGGTACCGGACCTGGCACCGACGCTGCACCTGGTGGTGGTCGATGACCGAGCGCGCAGCTCCCTGCCGGATGGCTGGCTACCTCGGTAGCCGGGCGCAGGCCGCGCTTGGTCACGAGGGTGGAGCGCTCACGCTCACGCCCTGACCCATGTCTTGGTTCGGTGAAGCGATGGTGAGTCGCAACGCCGAGGATGGCTGGCCGGCCGAGGTAATTCTGCCTCGGCCGGTTTTTTTTCGGGACCGGGTCCTGAGGAGTTCACCCGCGTGTTGTCGGCGCCCGTGCTCGCGAGCTCGTGATCAGCTTCTTGCGTGGCGGCGCGGGCGCGTCCGGTGCGTTGATTTCGCGGGCGGAGCTGTGTCTGCTCGATGGCGGGCGTGTTACAGCCGTGAGGAGGAGGAGGAGGCTGCATGTTCGGTCGGTTTCTGCCACGCGAGACCAGCTTCTTCGATTTCTTCGAGCAGCACGCCGGGTTGACGATCGAAGGGACGAAAGAGTTCCTGTCGCTGGTCACCACCGGCTCGAACATCGCCGCGAGGTGCCGGCGGATCTCGGACATCGAGCACGAGACCGATACGATCACGCATCGCTGCGTCGAAGCACTGCACAAGACGTTCATCACGCCGATCGATCGCGACTCGATCCACCGGCTGATCACCCGGATGGATGACGTGATGGACTATGTCGAGGCCGCGGCGGAGCGCGTCGAGCTCTACGAGCTGACCGTGATGACGAGCGATGTCCGCGACCTCGCCGACGTCCTCCACCGTTCCGCGATGCAAGTCGAGGCGTGTGTCCGCGGGTTGCGCACCCTCAAGGATCCACAGTCGACGCTCAAGCTGTGCATCGACATCAATCGCCTCGAGAACGAGGCCGACGCGATCCTTCGCCGCTCCGTGGCGCGGCTGTTCAAGGAAGAGAAAGATCCGATCGTGGTGATCAAGTGGAAAGAGATCTACGAGAATCTCGAGAACGCCTCGGACCGCTGCGAGGATGTCGCGAACATCATCGAGGGTGTGGTCCTCGAGCACTCGTGACATGGACGGCTCCCTCGTCGTCGTCATCACGATCACGGCGGCGCTGATCTTCGACGTCATCAACGGGTTCCACGACGCCGCGAACTCGATCGCGACCGTCGTCTCGACGCGCGTGCTGTCCCCGCGCCTCGCGGTGCTGTGGGCCGCGAGCTTCAACTTCATCGCCCTGTTCATCTTCCATCAAGGCGTCGCCAACACGATCTCCAAGATCATCCACCTCGAGGGGGCCAACCCAGGCGCCTACGTCATCGTCGTGATGTGCGGCCTGTTCGGCGCGATCGTGTGGAATCTGTTCACGTGGTTGCTCGGGTTACCTTCTTCGAGCTCGCACGCGCTGATCGGCGGGCTCTCGGGCGCCGGCATCGCGTTCGGCGGGAGCGCCGCGCTCCAGCTACCGATGCTCACGAAGACGCTGTACTTCATCATCCTCGCGCCGCTGATCGGCCTGTTGCTCGGCGGACTCCTGATGTGGGGCGTGTTCTGGCTGTTCCGCCGGATGCGGCCTCAGAAGGTCGATCGAACGTTCCGGCTCGCCCAGCTGGTCTCCGCGGCGGCGTACTCGATCGGTCACGGCGGCAACGACGCCCAGAAGACGATGGGGGTGATCTGGGCGGTGATGATCGCCGGGGGCATGTTGCCAGAGACGTCGACGAGCGTGCCGCGATGGGTGATCCTCGCGTCGTACGGCGCGATGGCGTTCGGCACCGCGATCGGCGGCTGGCGGATCGTCAAGACGATGGGCATGGGGCTCACCCACCTCAAGCCGGTCGGTGGCTTCTGCGCGGAGGTCGCCGGCGCCGTCACGCTGTTCGTGGCGACGTACCTCAAGGTCCCGGTGTCGACCACCCATACGATCACGGGCGCGATCATCGGCGTCGGCTTCGTGACCAAGGCGCGTGGGGTTCGCTGGGCCCTCGCGACGCGGATCGTGTGGGCGTGGATCCTCACGATCCCCGCGGCCGCGCTCGTCGGCGGTGGGACCACGTTGCTCGCGCACGCGCTGGGCGCCTGGTAGCCGCGCCCGCGTTCAATCGAAGACGATGTCGATCTCGGCGGTGTCGCCGGCGGTCGCTGGCTTGACGGCGATCGTCTCGAGCCGCTGCTTCACGCACGCATCGACCCCCGGATCGCCGGTGGCGATCTTCTTGACGGTGACTTTCTCGTCCTTGAGCACGAGGGTGATCTTGCCGAGCTTGGCGTTCGGCTTGTTGTTGAAGCACACGTCGAGCGCGGCCTTCCGGGTCTTCGCCGCATCGCGCAGCCCCTCTCGGACCGCCTTGTCATGCGTGGTGCCCATCGGCGCGAGCGGCTCGCCGGCCTCCCGGAGCTCGAGCTCCATCCAAAGCGCCGACTCCGGCGCCGGCAGCTTGATCGAGCGCAAGGCCTTCGCGAGGCAGCCATCGTACCTGGCGTCCCCGCTGCCGCGGACGACCGCCGTGCCATCCGTCCACGCCAAGAGGTTCGCGGTCGCGAGCTTGGCGCGGCGCCCGGCGGCACACGCCGCGATCGCAGGGGCCTGCGCGTCGAGCGCCTGGGCGATGTCCGCCGCGCGATTCGCCGTGTACCCGATCCGCTTGGCGCCGAGCTGCCACACCCCGCCTAGCGGCGCCACCACGACCGCGACCGTGGAGATCCGGGGCGACTCGAAGTAGGCGTTCGAGTCCTGCTTCGCCGCCTCGAGCAGGTCGAGGTGGCCGACGATCACGATCGGACCGGGTAGCGGCTCCCCCGCCGCGGCCTTCTGGAGCGCGCTCGCGATGCAGGCATCGAGCGCGGTGACGCCGGTGCCATGAACCCGCGCCGCGGTCACCGCGCCGCGCTTGCCGAGCTCCAGCCACACCAGCGCGGAGCCCTTCGCGGGAGTCTTGCCGAGACATCGGGCCACTCCCGCACCTGCCGGCGCCGTCGTCAGTAGATCGTGGTCGCTCGGGAGTGGGATTCCGAGCGCACCGTCCTCGACGAGCTTGTAGCCCGGGCCGACGTCGGCCGTGGCGACTCCCGAGGTCAGGAGCAAGGTGGCGATCAGCGCGAGCCGCATGGCCCGTTGCATACCGCAGCCCTCGTCGAGATGCATGCGGATGAGGGCGCCGTCGCCGGTTGTCAGCCCCCCTTCGTAGGGTCGCTGCGCCATGGCGAAGCTCTACTTCCGATACGGCACGATGGATTCGGCGAAGTCGATGAACCTCCTGGCGGTGGCGCATAACTACCGCAAGCAGGGAAAGCGCGTGCTGTTGATGAAGCCGAGGCTCGACAACCGCTTCGGCGCGAACAAGATCTCGGCGCGCTCGGGTCTCGAAGCCGAGGCCGATCTGATGATCGACGACGACACCACGCTGGATCCGCGCGAGTTCGCGCACCTCGATTGCGTGCTCGTCGACGAAGCGCAGTTCCTGCCGCCCGCCGTGATCGAGGACCTGCGACGCATCACGTTCGATCCGGGTGTGCCGGTGATCTGCTACGGGCTGCGCACGGACTTCCGGACGAGGCTCTTCCCGGGCGCCCAGCGCCTGATGGAGCTGGCCGATCGGATCGAGGAAGTGAAGGTCACCTGCCAGTACTGCGGCAAGAAGGCGATCTGTAACCTGCGGTTCGTCAACGGCACGCCGACGGTGCGTGGCCCGCAGATCCAGCTCGGCGCCGACGAACACTATGCGCCGGTGTGCTGGGGCCACTATGACGAGGCCACCCGGCAGCTCGCACAGGAGCATTCGGGCGCGACCCTGCAGCCGAGCTGAGCGAAGCACGGGCGGTGAGATCTCGCCGCCTCACCGCTGCCTCCAGGCGCTGCGCCGTGGCGCGCACCTGACATGTACGTCGACAGGCTGGATTTCGATCGAGGCTCGCCGCCGAGCGGCCTGCCGGCGAGGCGTGACGAGGCCCCCGCCGGTACTTCCCCTCGGGAGAGCGCGAGCGATCGATGATCTATTCGGGGAGCCTCAGTTGAGGTCCGCCCGCCGCGTTCGCCACTCCACGAACAACGCCGAGAACCGCGGATCGTCGTGCAGCGGCGCGAGGTCGTTGTCGGTCTCCATCTTCTCGCTGTGCTCGTACTCGTGCTCGATCGCGCGCTGGACCTGCTCGATCGCGAGATCGAGCTGCCCGACGGCGGCATACGCGCAGGCCGCCGAATGATAGATGTACGGGTTCTCCGGCGCGTACGGCTGGCCACCAACCGCGAGCTCGACGGCGAGGTCGAAGTCGCCGAGCGCGTGGGCGTGGATGCATGCGTTGTTCCACGCCATCACGAACGCGGTGCGGCCCTCGCCGGAATCGCGCGCCGGCGTTGGCAGCGCGAGCACCTTGCGCAGGATCGCGAGGCCTTGTGCCCGCTCCAGCGCGAAGCTCGCGTTGTAGAGAAACGGCACGAGCGCCACGTTCTGCGGCAGCTGCTCGAGGAGCGTGCCGAGGTGGTCCGGCGCATGCCGCGCGATCGCGCTGACCAGCTCGGACAGCTCCTCCGGATCGGTCTCGCGCATCGTCGGTTCGTCGAGCAGACCCAGCGCCGCGGCGAGCTCGGCGGGCGCATGCTCGGCGGTCTCACCGACCACGAGCAACCGGACGTCGGGCCGCGGTGCGGCTCGCGCCAGCTCGATCGCCTCGGCAAACCGGCGCTGGCGGACCAGCACGATGCCGAGATATCCGGTCGCGTCCGAGGCCGCGTCGAACGCCAGCGCGCGGCGCAGCAGCCGCTCCGCGATCACCGCGGTCGCCGGCTCGTCCGGATCATGCTCCAGCGCGACCTCGATCAACATGCCCGCGAGCTCGCGCCGGCTCCACGCGCTCTGGGACACGGCCCACGCCAGCGCGCCTTCTTCGCCGTGCCGACGAAACCGCTCGGCAAACGGATTGCCCGCGAGGATGAACGGTTCACTCCCATCCTCCGGGGCCGCGCGAGACCTCACCGCTTCGTCGACCGCATCGAACCGAGCCCACGCCAGCGGCAGCACGTCGTGAATGCGGGCGGCGATCCACAGCAGGAAGTGCACCTGGTCCGAGGCCGTCGCGGGGACGGCGAACCGCTCGACCCACATCAGCGCGGAGCGGTGACGGCGATCGTGGACGACGTCCGCGCGCTGAAACGGTTCGAAGTCATCGGCGCGCTCGTCCTGATACACCGACAACCATAGCGCGAAGAACGCGTTGATCACCGACTCTTCGCCCGGGAGCGGCGTACCGGCGAGCTTGAGCGCGATGCCGAAGCTCTCCCAGTCGTAGTCATCGATGATCTCGGAATAGCGCTCGATCGGAAACTCGACCGTGTGCTCGAACGGCGGCGAGCCGTTGCGCCAGTGACTCTCGAGCGCGACGGTGATCTCGGCCTCGATCTCGTCCTCGGCGTCGGGATCCTCGCCTTCGTCGTCGTCCTCCTCCTCGTCCTCCAAGCTCGCGTCGGGCGCATCCGGGGCGGCGTACAGGACCTCGGCGTGCTCCTCGAAGATCGCGTCGACCACCTCGCCTTCCGCTCCGGGCGCAGGGGGTTCCTCGGCCTCGTCGTCCTCGGGTTCGGAGGCCGAGAGCTCGAGCCAGGTCACGCCATCGATCCCGGTCTCGATCTTGATGCACCAGATCGCCTCGAGTCCGTGGGTCTCGGCGGCGCGCTCCAGGGCCGCGCGCTGGGCTTCGAGCTCGGTCGCCGCGGGAGGCATCCAGGGAGCTGCGAGCCACTGGCGATCGGGATCGTCCTCGGCGATCTCCTCGGACTCGGGCTCTCCGCCTTCCTCGGACTCGGTCACTCCCGCCGCGGCGAGCGCCGCCCACAGCGCACGCTGCGCGGCGGCATCGAGCGGCAGCCGGCTGCGCGCGATCACGATCCCACGCGCCAGGTCGCTGCGCCTCGCCTCGAGCCCGTTTAGCTCCACTTCCTCCAAGCGTACCGCGAATCGTCGTGAGATCGGCCGATCAGCACTCGATGATGTTCACGGCGAGACCACCGCGTGCGGTCTCCTTGTACTTGCTGCTCATGTCCGCGCCGGTGCGCCACATCGTCTTGATCACCTTGTCGAGCGAGACCTTGTGGGTGCCATCACCCTGCAAGGCGAGCCGCGCGGCGTTGATCGCCTTGACCGCGCCCATCGCGTTGCGCTCGATACAGGGAACCTGGACGAGGCCGCCGATCGGATCGCAGGTCAGCCCGAGGTTGTGCTCCATGCCGATCTCGGCGGCGTTCTCGACCTGCGCAGGAGTTCCGCCCATCACCTCCGCCAGCGCCCCGGCAGCCATCGAGCAGGCCACACCGACCTCTCCCTGACAGCCGACCTCGGCGCCGCTGATCGACGCGTTCTTCTTGTAGAGCGCCGCGATCGCCGAGGCCGTGAGGAGAAATCGGATGGTGCCCTCGTCATCGGCGTTCGGCAGAAATCGCCGGTAGTACATGATCACCGCGGGGATGATGCCTGCCGCTCCATTGGTCGGAGCCGTCACCACGCGGCCACCCGCGGCATTCTCCTCGTTGACCGCCAGCGCCCACAGGTTGACCCAGTCCATGATCACGAGCGGATCCCCGTGGCCCGGCGCGCTCTTGAGCTTGCGGTGCACCGCAGCGGCCCGCCGCTTCACCTTGAGGCCGCCCGGCAGGATGCCTTCACGCTCGCAGCCCCGCTTGATGCACGCGTCCATCGCCTGCCAGATCCCGACGATCTGCCGCCGAACCTCTGACTCGGGAGCGAGCGCCTTCTCGTTCTCGAGCATCAGCGTCGCGAACGGCATCCCGTGCTCGATCGACAGCTTGAGCAGCTCGTCCCCGGAGTTGAACGGGTACGGGACCTGGATCTGATCGGCAGGCATGCTGCCATCGGCGGGCGCCCCGCTGTGATCGACGACGAACCCACCTCCGACCGAGTAATAGACCCGTTCGACGAGCACGGCGCCGCTCGCGTCCCTCGCGCTGAACCGCATCCCGTTGGCGTGGAGCGGCAGCTTCTCGCGACGGTGGAAGATCAGCTGCTGCGCCACATCGAGCGCGACCTCGTGCTTGCCGAGCAGCATGACCCGGCCGGTCTCCGCGACCGCGGCGACGCGCCGGGCGACGGAGTCGACCTCGACGGTAGCGGGGTCCTCGCCTTCGAGACCGAGGAGGATCGCCTTGTCGCTGCCGTGACCCTTGCCGGTGAAGCCGAGGCTACCGAACAGCTCGATCTTGACGCTCGTCGTTGGCGCGAGCTGGGCGTCGGCCTCGAGGCGTTCCGCGAACCGGCGCGCCGCGCGCATCGGGCCGACCGTGTGCGAGCTCGACGGGCCGATGCCGATCTTGAAGATATCGAAGACGGAGATGTGCACGCGGCGTCATTGTACCCTTCCCCGCGACCGCCGGAGCTCGTTCCGCGGATCACGGCCAGCTCCCGCACGCCGAACCCGAAGGATCGGCCACGTGGCTAGAACAGGATGCGCGTCTTGATGCTCGTCGTCAGCCCGCCGATCGCGCGCTTGACGTCCTGCGAGACCGCCTGCTCGAGGTCCATCAGCAGATACCCGATGTCGGGATCCGTCGAGAGCACCTGCGCGCGGATGTTCGCGTTGCAGTCCGAGACGATCTTGTTGATGTCGCGGAGCACGCCCGGGACGTTCTTGTGCACGTTGAGGATCCGGTGCGAGTCGGTCGAGAGCGGAACTTCGATCTGAGGGAAGTTGACCGCCCCGGTCGTCGCGCCCGTGTTGATGTACTTGATCAGCGCCGCGGAGACCTCCCGGCCGATCGCCTCCTGGGCCTCCTCGGTCGACCCGCCGATGTGCGGCGTCAAGATCACGTTCGGGAGGCCGCGCAGCGGTGACGCGAACCCGTCGCTGTTCTTCTCGGGCTCTTCGGGGTAGACGTCGACCGCGGCGCCGCCGATGTGGCCGGCCCGGATCGCGTCGGCGAGCGCCGGGATCACGACGACCGTGCCGCGGCTCGCGTTGAGCAGGCACGCACCTGGCTTCATCCGCGCGAGCTGCGCGGCGCCGATCATGTTCTGGGTCTGCGGCGTCTCCGGCACGTGCAAGGTGACGAAGTCCGAGACCGCGAGCAGCTCATCGAGCTTCGCGACCGAGCGGTTGTTGCCCATCGGCAGCTTCGCGACGATATCGAAGAACACGACCCGCATCCCGAACGCCTCGGCGAGCACGCCGATCTGGCTGCCGATGTGGCCGTACCCGACGATCCCCAGGGTTCGACCGCGGACCTCGTGACTCCCGACGGCGACCTTGTGCCAGCGGCCCTCGTGGACCTCGCGCGTGCGATCTCCAAGATGGCGAGACAGCATGACGATCTCGGCCAGGATCAGCTCGGCGACCGAGCGCGTGTTCGAGAACGGCGCGTTGAATACGGGCACGCCGGCCTGATTCGCGTGACGAGTCGCGATCTGGTTGGTGCCGATACAGAACGCGCCGAGCGACATCAGCCGCTTGCCCGCATCGATCACGGCCGGTGTGATCTGTGTCTTCGATCGAATCCCGAGCACGTGCACGTCGTGCACGCGGTCCACGAGCTCTCCCTCGGACAGCGCTCCCTTGACGACCTCGACGTGGAACCCCTCCGCCGCGAACGCCTCGGTCGCGACCGGGTGCACGTTCTCGAGCAACAGGATCTTGATCTCGGACTTTGGAAACGACGTTGGCTGGGTCATGCGACGACCTAGAGAATACTACAGTGCCGCGCATGCCACCGCGCGCCAAGTCAGCCACCCCCAAGAAGCCCGCGACGCCACGCAAGAAGAAGATCAAGGCCGAAGCTGCCTCGGTCGGGCTCACGGCCGCCGAAGTGATGACGGGCGCGCCGCCATCCACGGTCACCCAGCTCGGCTCGCAGATCGCGGCCGCGGGCGGCGCGACGATCGCGATGTATCGCGAGCCGTTCGGCGGCCACTGGGTCGCGCTGGCCGCGCTCCCGCTCGACAAGGTCAAGCCCACGCCGTATCAGCGCGAGCTGTCGAAGACCCACGCGGATCGGCTTGCGATGGTGATCCCGAAGGTCGGCCGGTTCCTCGATCCGGTGATCGCCGTGCCCGACGGGGATGGCTTCATCACACCGAACGGCATGCACCGGCTGTCCGCGCTCACCAGCCTCGGCGCGAAGACGATCATCGCCCTCGTGATGCCCGAGCCGGAGATCGCGTTTCGCATCCTCGCGCTCAACACCGAGAAGGCCCACAACCTCAAGGACAAGGCGCTCGAGGTGATCCGCATGGCGCGCGCGATCGCGGCCGATCCGAAGCGCGCCGGTCAGAGCGAGGCCGATGTCGCGTTCGAGCTCGAGCAGGCGGCGCTGGTCACCCTCGGCGTCTGCTACGAGACCAACGCTCGGTTCTCGGGTGGCGCCTACAACTCCGTGGTGTCGAAGACCGAGGCGTTCTCGACCGAGCCGATGAAGAAGAGCCTGGCGACGCGCGAGGCCCACGCCGAGAAGCTGCTCGAGCTCGACGTCGCGGTCACGGCCGCGGTCGCTCGCCTCAAGGAGGCGGGATGGCAGAGCGGGTACTTGAAGCCGATCGTCGTCGCCCGCGTCAACCCGCTGCGGTTCGTCAAGCCGGGCAAGGAGGACGTCCGGCCGGACTTCGACCGGACGATCGACAAGATGATCGAGGGCGCCAAGAAGTTCGATGCATCGAAGGTCAAGGCGCAGGACGTCGCGATCGCCGCGGCCGCCGGCGGCACCGGCGGCGAAGAGTGACCACCTAGAAGAAGTAGTAGTGGACGCCGGCGATGCCGGTTGGCTGACCGCTGAGGATGAGGTTGTCCGTCGAGTCGACGGCGCCGATCACCAGGCCGGCGGTGAAGCTGAGCGCGACGTTCGCCGCCACGAACAACCGGATCTGGAAGCTCGGCTCGATATAGAGCAGCGTGTTGCGCCCGCCGGGGCCGTTGCCATCGCTGAGGATCCCGATGCTGCCGCCGAGACCGAAGTCCGACATCGCGGTCGAGTGCACGTGATAGAAGAACCGGCCGCCGACGGCGATGTCGGTGTTGTCGGCTCCATCGGGATCATGCACGCCGAGGAAACCGCCGACGTGAAACTTGCCCGCGTCGTAGTTCATCGATGCACCTCCGGTGCCGTTGATCTGGAACTCGGCGCCGAGGCCGAGCGATCCAGCCTGGCCGCCGGCGCGGGCAGCGGCGGACGCGGTGAGCACGAATATCGTCGCGAGGAGGGTCGTCTTGATCATAGGCGTGATGCTCACCCGGCCCCAGGCTCGGCGCAAGTTGCGGTGCTAGGCTCGCGGCGTGATCTCCCCCGAGCTCGAGCTCACCGATCTCGACGCGCGCCACTGGAAGAACTGGTGGCGGCTGCTGACACCTCCGCGCGTGCTCGCGCAGCCGCGGTGGGCGCTCGCCATCCTCGACGGT
>WBZN01001383.1_pt1 | contig 14913 bp, 13 predicted proteins | sample 5204281 | NCBI WGS metagenome assembly WBZN01 (sample SAMN12344347, study PRJNA552823) | activated sludge metagenome | biome: Activated sludge suspended growth; feature: Nitrification reactor; material: Wastewater; isolation source: activated sludge from nitrification reactor of wastewater...
CGCAAGGTCGACGAGCTGGAGCTCTCGGTCCGCTCGGCCAACTGCCTCAAGAACGACAACATCGTCTATATCGGCGATCTGGTGCAGAAGACCGAGGCGGAGATGCTGCGCACGCCGAATTTCGGCCGCAAGTCGCTGAACGAGATCAAGGAAGTGCTGGCGCAGATGGGCCTCCATCTCGGCATGGAGATCCCGAACTGGCCGCCGGAGAACATCGAGGAACTGGCGAAGCGGCTCGACGAACCGTTCTAAGGTCGGGCCGTTCCAGGCCGAAGAGGTCGCGTATCGGGCCATGGTGGCCCAAACCCCCCGTTCATGGCGCGAAAGCGTTGCGGCGGGCGGGGATTGAAACCGGTCTTCGCGATGGCTGAAAGCCTGGCGAAGCCACGAGGAAGAGGAGAGCCAAGATGCGTCACGCAGTAGCCGGCCGCAAACTCAATCGGACGTCGTCCCACCGCAAGGCGATGTTCAACAACATGGCCGCCGCGCTGGTCAAGCATGAGCAGATCAAGACGACCCTGCCCAAGGCGAAGGATTTGCGTCCGATCGTCGAAAAGCTGGTGACGCTTGGCAAGAAGGGCGGCCTCGCCGCCCGCCGGCAGATCCTCGCCTCGATCAAGGACGACAAGCTGGCGGACAAGCTGCTGACCACGCTGGCGACCCGCTACAAGACCCGCGCCGGCGGCTACACCCGGGTGCTGAAGGCCGGCTTCCGCTACGGCGACATGGCGGCGATGGCGATCATCGAGTTCGTCGACCGCGACGTCAGCGCCAAGGGCAAGGATTCCGGTCCGGTCCAGGTCAAGGAAACCGAAGGCGAAGCCGCCGAGGCGTAACCTTCGGCCGATAGATCACGCAAAAGGGCAGCCTTTTCGGCTGCCCTTTTTGTTACCATATACAGCCGAGTGCGGAGCAGCCGCCACCACCGGAGAGACCCATGCGTTTCCTGATTGCACGGTTCGGCCTGATTGCAACGGCACTGCTGCCGCTACCGGCGCTGGCGCAGGATGCCGTGCCGGAATCGGCCCAGCAGATCGAGCTCAGCTTCTCGCCGGTGGTGAAGAAGGTGACGCCGGCCGTCGTCAACATCTACACCAAGAAGGTGATCCAGCAGCAGGCGCTGTCGCCCTTCTTCGACGACCCCTTCTTCAAGCAGTTTTTCGGCGACCAGTTCGATTTCGGCCGCTCCAAGGAGCGGGTGCAGAATTCGCTCGGCTCCGGCGTGGTGGTCCAGGAGGACGGCCTCGTCGTCACCAACAACCACGTCATCGACGGCGCCGACGAGATCCGCGTGGTGCTCAATGACGGCCGCGAGTTCCCAGCCAAGATCGTGGCCCAGGAAGAGCGCATGGACCTGGCCCTGCTGCGCTTCGACACCAAGGGCGCCAAGCTGCCGACGCTGGCCTTCCGCGATTCCGACGACCTGGAGATCGGCGACCTGGTGCTCGCCATCGGCAATCCCTTCGGTGTCGGCCAGACGGTGACCAGCGGCATCGTCTCGGGGCTCGCCCGCACCAACACCGGCATCAACGATTTCGGCTTCTTCATCCAGACCGACGCGGCAATCAACCCGGGCAATTCCGGCGGCGCGCTGGTGACCATGGATGGCCGCCTGGTCGGCATCAACACCGCCATCTTCTCCAAGGGCGGCGGATCCGTCGGCATCGGCTTCGCCATTCCCGCCAACATCGTGCGCGCGGTGGTGCAGGCGGAGGGGAGCGGCGGCAAACTGGTCAGGCCCTGGATCGGCGTCACCGGCGAGGCGCTCACCTCCGACATCGCCCAGAGCCTCGGCTTCGACAAGCCGGGCGGCGTCGTGATCAAGCAGCTCTATCCCGATGGCCCCGCGGCACAGGCCGGCCTGAAGCCGGGCGACGTTCTGGTCACCATCAACGGCCGCGATGTGCTCGATCCGCAGGGCATGGCCTTCCGCCTCGCCACCCTGCCGGTCGGCGGCAGCGCCACCCTGGGCCTCGTGCGCAAGGGCGAGCGGATCGAAGTGCCGGTCCAGCTCAGCCCCGCGCCGACCCTGCCGGAGCCGAACCCGACCGTGCTCGACGGCAAGCATCCGCTGAAAGGCGCCGAGGTTGCCAACCTGTCGCCGGCGCTGGGCGAGGAATTGTCGATCAGCGGCTGGAAGGGCGTGGTGGTGACACGGGTGAAGCGCGGCTCCTATGCCCGCGAGCTGGGCCTGCGGTCCGGCGACATCATCGCCCGCATCAACGGCGCCGAGATCGATACGGTGGCCGCCCTGCAGGCCGCCCTGGCCGATCCGCATGACGAGTGGGAGATCTCGATCATGCGCGACGGCAAGCTGCAGACCGTCACGGTCCGCTAGGGCCGGCGGGCCGCGCGGTGTCGAGCCTCTTCGAGACCCAGGCGCAACGTCCGCTGGCCGACCGGCTGCGGCCGCAGAAGCTCGATGAGATCGTCGGCCAGGATCACCTGATCGGCCCGCTCGGCCCCATCGGGCGCATGCTGGCGGCGCACCACATCTCGTCCATGATCCTGTGGGGGCCGCCGGGTTGCGGCAAGACCACCATGGCGCGGCTCATCGCCGAGCAGGTCGATCTGCAGTTCGAGATGCTGTCGGCGGTGTTCTCCGGCGTCGCCGATCTGCGCAAGGTGTTCGACGCCGCCAAGCAGCGCCGCATGATGGGCCGCGGCACGCTGCTTTTCGTCGACGAGATCCATCGCTTCAACCGCAGCCAGCAGGACGGCTTCCTGCCCTATGTCGAGGACGGCACCATCGTCCTGGTCGGCGCCACGACAGAGAACCCGTCCTTCGAGCTCAACGCCGCGCTTCTCTCGCGCTGCCAGGTCTTCGTGCTCAACCGCCTGACCGAGGCCGACCAGCTGAAGCTGCTGGGCCGGGCGGAGCAGTTGATGGGCTTCCGCCTGCCGCTCGGCGACGAGGCGCGGGTGACCCTGATCGCCATGGCCGACGGCGACGGGCGATACCTGCTGAACATGGCAGAGGAATTGTTTCGGCTGCCGCCCGACGTGGAACTCGACCCGGCCGCGCTCAGCAAGGCGGTGCAGAAGCGCGCGCCGATCTACGACAAGGCCCAGGAAGGCCACTACAACCTGATTTCCGCTTTGCACAAATCCCTGCGCGGGTCGGATACCGACGCGGCGCTCTATTGGCTGGCGCGCATGCTGGCGGGCGGCGAGGACCCAAAATACATCGCCCGGAGACTGTTGCGTTTCGCGGTCGAGGATATCGGCCTGGCCGATCCGCAGGCCCTGGTGCAAGCGCTGTCAGCCTGGGACGCCTATGATCGCCTGGGCTCTCCCGAGGGCGAGTTGGCAATTGCCCAATGCGTCATCTATCTAGGGACTGCGCCCAAATCCAATGCCGCCTACGAGGCGTTGAGTGCGGCCAACCGCGCGGCGCGGCAGACCGGCTCGCTGATGCCGCCCAAGCACATCCTCAATGCGCCGACCCGGTTGATGAAGGACCTCGGCTACGGCAAGGGCTACGCCTACGACCACCACACCGAGGACGGCTTCTCCGGACAGAACTATTTCCCCGACGGCATGGCGCGCCAGCGCTTCTACGAGCCGGTCGAGCGGGGCTTCGAACGCGACATCCGCAAGCGCATCGAGTACTGGGACCGGTTGCGTGTGCGAAAGGCCGAGGGCGGCGAAGAACCCTGAAACCCCCTGATTCCAGGGCTCTCGCTGACATGCAAGAAATGCAGATTCAGCGGCCGAGGCATGCGCGGTTTTGACTTGTCCCGTTACAATGCCGTCGCTAGGGTCGCCGCTTGTGGCCGGAGCTTAGGGATGAGGACCGGTCCAGGGTGCAACCAAAGTCAGGGTATGGGGATGCAGGATTATCTGTCGCCGGAGCGCCAAAAGATCGCGCTGCTCACCATCGATGCACAACGCGATTTCATTCTGCCGGGAGCACCAGCGACAGTGAGCGGAAGCACGGCAGCGACGACGCAGATGCGTCGGCTGACCGAGGCGTTCCGCGCGCAGCACGCGCCCATCGTGCATATGGTGCGGCTGTATCGCTGCAACGGCTCGAACGTCGACCTGTGCCATCGCGCCCTCATCGAGGCCGGCCAGCGCATCGTCATGCCGGGCACCCTCGGCGCTGAAATCGTTGACGACTTGAAGCCGACCGTCGGGCTGCGTTTGCAGCCCGATCTGCTTCTGGAAGGCAAGATGCAGGAGATCGGCCCGAAGGAATGGATCTGCTACAAGCCACGCCTCTCGGCCTTCTTCCAGACGCCGGTCGAGGATCATCTGAAGGCGATGGGCATCTCCACCATCGTCATCTGCGGCACGGATTTTCCGGCCTCGCCGCGCTCCACCGTCTATGCCGCCGCCAATCGCGACTTCCGCCTGGTGCTGGCGACCGATGCGATCTCCGGCGCCACCGATGCCGGCCTCGACGAGATGGCGCAGATCGGCGCCTATCTGATGGCGACCGACCGGCTGCTGGAATGGTTGCCGCGCAACCGCGCCGCGGCGTGACGGCAAGCGCAGGCTTCCAGCCGCGCCGCCGCTCGTCTATGACTGGCCGATGAGCGGCGTCCAGCAAATCGAAATCAGCGAGGCGGATTCGGATCAGCGGCTGGACCGCTGGTTCAAGCGCCGCTTTCCCGCGCTCAGCCACGGCCGGCTCGAGAAGCTGCTGCGCACCGGCCAGGTGCGCCTCGACGGCAAGCGCGCCAAGGCGAGCGACCGCGTCGAAGCGGGGCAGGTGGTGCGCGTGCCGCCGCTCGACCAGCCGGCGACGGCGGAGGCGCTCCCTGAGCGGCCCCGCTCCGAACACGCCCGCCTTGCCGATGAACGCCTGGGCAAGCAGCTGCAGAAGGCCGTGCTCTACAAGGACGACGATGTCCTGGTGATCAACAAGCCCGCCGGCCTCGCGGTGCAGGGCGGCACGGGACTGTCGACCAGCGTCGACGCCTTGCTCGACGCCTTGCGGTTCGGCGCCAAGGAGCGGCCGCGCCTGGTGCACCGCCTCGATCGCGACACCAGCGGCGTGCTGATCCTGGCCCGCAACGCCAAGGCGGCGAAGAACCTGGCGGAGTCCTTCCGCCACAAGGAGACGCGCAAGATCTACTGGGCCGTGGTCGTCGGCGTGCCGAAGATCCATCACGGCCGCATCGACGCGCCGCTGCAGAAAAGCGGCGGCAAGGCCGACGGCAGGAGCCGTGAGCGCGTGCACATCGACGAAGAGGGCAAGCACGCGGTGACCGAATTCGCCCTGGTCGAAAAGGCGGGCAGGAATGCCGCCTGGCTGGCGCTGATGCCGGTGACGGGGCGCACCCACCAGCTGCGCGCGCATTGCGTGGCCCTCGGCACGCCGATCCTGGGCGACGGCAAATACGCCGGTGCGGAGGCGTTCATTGCCCGCGACAACCTGTCGAACCAGCTGCACCTGCATGCGCGCCAGCTCACAATTCCCCATCCGACGCGCAAGGGTGTCATCGACGTGACGGCGCCGCTGCCGGAGCACATGAAGAAGACCTGGACCTTCCTCGGCTTCGCCGCCGAGCCGGCGCGCGATCCTTTCGAGGGGCTGGACCGTTGATCGCGGCAGCTGCGAATTCCCGGCTGCGTCGCGCGACCAGATATTTATGACGAGGATCTGAGAGCCTATTTCCATGTGGACCGATATTCCGCATCGCCTGTTCGTTTTCGATTGCGACGGCACCCTGGTCGATAGCCAGCACAACATCATCGCCGCGATGGGCGAGGCGTGGCGGCGGCATGACCTGCCGGCGCCCTCGGCGGCAGACGTGCGCCGGGTCGTCGGCTTGACGCTTGAGGTGGCCATCGCCCGCATGCTGCCGGCCGAGAGTGACGCGATGCACCGCACGCTGGCCGCCGCCTATCGCGAGATCGTGCACGCGTTGCGCGCCGAGGAGGTTCCCGGGGGCGTCTCGGACGAGCCGCTGTTTCCCGGCATCCGCGAGCTGATCCTGGGGCTGGAGGCGCCGGACGTGTTCCTGGGCGTCGCCACCGGCAAGAATCTGCGCGGGCTGGAGCATACCCTGCGCGGGCATGGCCTGCGCGAGCGCTTCCACACCCTGCAGACCGCCGATCTCTGCCGCAGCAAGCCGGACCCGGAAATGGTGCTGCGCGCCATGGCCGAGACGGCGATGGCGCCCGCCGCCACGGTGGTGATCGGCGATACCAGCTTCGACATGGAAATGGCGCGTGCCGCCGGCGCCACGGCGGTCGGCGTGGCCTGGGGCTACCATGACGTCGCCGAATTGTGGTCGTCCGGCGCCCAGGCGGTCATTTCCCACCCCGCCGCGCTGCTGGACGAATTGCGGCGGGTGACGGCGGCGGCGTAAACTGCGGTCGGCGACAGCCCTGGGGGCGGGGCCGCCGGAGGTTGCGGTATGAGGCTCAAGGTTGTTCTGACCGGCGCGGCGCTGATCCTCCTGGCGCTGCTGGCGCTTGCCTTCACCATCGTCAAGGCCACCGATTTCAACCAGTATCGCGACTATGTCGCGGGGCGCATGAAAGCGGCCACCGGGCGCGACCTGGTGATCGCCGGCGACGTCAACGTCTCCTTCTCGCTGTCGCCGCGGCTCATCGCGCGCGACATCAATTTCCGCAACGCCGCCTGGAGCGACCAGCCGCAGATGGCCCGCCTTGGCGAGATCGAGGCCGAAATCGACCTGCTGTCGCTGCTGACCGGCGAGATCCGGATCAAGGATGTGGTCCTGCGCGGCGGCCAGGTGGTGGTCGAGACCAACAAGGACGGAATCGGCAACTGGGTGCTCGATTTGCCGCCGGCGGCGACACCCACGCCGGCCGATTCCGCCACCACCGCGAGCGGCCTGCCCCGGGTCGACCAGGTGGTGATCGAGGACGTCGCCCTGCTCTATCGCGACGGTGTCGCCGGCACGCAGCAGGCCCTGAAGATCGACCGGTTCAAGGCCACGTCGGCGCCCGGCGTCGGCCTCAACATCGCCGTCTCCGGCAGCTGGAACGACCGGCCGCTCAACCTCGCCGGCACCACCGGAACTCCGCGGCAGTTCTCCGAAGGGCCGTTGCCGGTCGACCTCAAGGGCGGGCTCGGCGACATCGCTGTGGAACTGCGCGGCGCCATCGGCGACCCCACCACCTTCTCCGACCTGTCGCTGGATGTGACCACGCGGGGCCCGTCACTGGCCGCGCTGGGCGATATCCTCGGTGTCGAGCTCCCGCGCGGTGCGGCCTATGTGCTTTCGGGCCGGCTGAGCGGTGGTGACTCGAACTATGTCGCCGATCGCCTCTCCGCCAAAGTCGGCGGCTCCGACGCGTCCGGCCGTGTCGCCGTCGATGCCGCGGGCAAGACGACGAAGCTCACCGCGACCTTGACCTCCAATCGTCTCGATTTCGGCGATCTCGGCCTCGATCAGGAAGATGCCGCGCCGGCCACGGATGACGGGCGCCTGTTCTCGGCCGAGCCCTGGCCGGTCGATGCCGTACGGGATGTCGACGGCGAGATCACCTGGCTGATCGGCACGTTGCTGCGCGGCGGCTCGAGCGCGCGGGATGTGACCGTCGCGCTGGCGCTGAAGGACGGCGCCGCCACGCTCAACAATCTGAAGGCGCAGATCGCCGGCGGCACGGTCGCCGCCACCGGCGCGTTGAAGACGGCGAAAGCCGGCGCGACATTGGGTTTGAAACTCAAGGCCGATGGCATCGAATCGGCGCCGCTGCTTGCGATGATGGGGCTGCAGGATGTCCTCACCGTCGGCCGCGTCGACATCGGCCTCGACGTCAACGGCCCGGGCACGTCGCTGCGCGACCTGATGGCGGGATTGAACGGCACCGCCGGTTTCGCCACCGGCTCGGGCGAGGTAAGGAACAGCTTCGCCCGCCTGCTGCTGGCCAGCCTGTTCGGGCTGCTGACCCCGGGCGGGCAGGACGCGGCCCGCATTTCCTGCATCGCGGGGCGCTTCGACATCCGCAAGGGCATCGCCACCACGCGCGGCACCGTGGTCGATACGCCGGGCGCCATCGTGGTGGGCGCCGGCAACATCGATCTGCGCAACGAGCGCATCGACCTGCGCGTCGATCCGAAGTCGCGCAATCTCAGCCTGTCCGCCCTGGCGGTGCCGGTGCGGGTTACCGGCCCGCTGGCCAGCCCGAACGTGGTCCCGGACCCGGTGGCGACAATCGGCAATACGGTGGATTTTGCCACCGGCACGGTGAACGTGGCCACCCTCGGCATTCTCGGCGCATTGACGGGCCTGGGAGAGAACGATAGTCCGGGCACCAATTCCTGCGCCGGCGCGGTGGGCGCCGCCCTGTCGAACAAGGCGCCGCTCAGCCCCACCGACAAGGTGCTGAAAGGCGTTGGCGATGCGGCGACGGGGGTGGGCGAGGGTGCCGCCGACGTGCTGCAGGGGATCGGGACCGGCTTGCAGGACCTGTTCGGCAATTGAACGGAGCTGAGATCGCCGCATGATGCTGAGCGCGCCGCGCCGCTTCTACACATCGGTCACCGTGGAGCAGGGGGATCAGGGCTGGCACGTTCATCTGGACGGCAAGCAGCTGCGCTCTCCCGCCAAGCAGGCGCTGGCCCTGCCGACCCGTGCCCTGGCCGAGGCGATCGCCGCGGAATGGGACGCCCAGGGCGAGAAGATCGCGCCGCAGACCATGCCCCTGATGCAATTGGCGGCGACCGCCATCGACCGCGTCGCGACGGAGCGGGCGCGGGTGCTGGCGGAGACGGCGGGCTATGCCGGCAGCGACCTCGTCTGCTATCGGGCCACTGCCCCGGAAGACCTGGCGCGGCGGCAGGCGCTGCTCTGGCAGCCGCTGGTGGACTGGGTGGCGGAGCGCTACGACGTGGCCCTGGCGGTCACCACCGGCATCCTGGCGGTGCCGCAGCCGGGGCACGCCCTGGAGCGCTTCCGCCGCGTGCTCGAGGCGGCGGACAATTTCGCCCTGACCGCTCTGGCCGCGATGACCGGGGCGGCGGGCTCCCTGGTCATCGCCCTGGCGCTGGCCGAGGGGCGCCTGACGGCCGAGCAGGCGACCGAAGCGGCCTTGTTGGACGAACTCTATCAGGCCGAGAAGTGGGGCACCGATCCCGAGGCGGAGCAGCGCCGCGCGGCGATCCGCCGCGACCTTGCGGACGGACTCGCATTTCTGCGCCTTAGTCAGCCTTAAAGCTTTGTAAGATCGCCGTTTTTCCGCCGCTGGCCGAGGCCCGGGCTTCGTGCTATGGGAGGCGCTCTCGCAGTTGCAACAAAAGCGCCGCCCGGGTTTAACAGGGCCGCCGGTTGCAAGCGTCGCCGGAATGGCGACCGGGACCGCGACAGAACAGGGGCAGGGGATGCAGGAAATCCTGAAACAGCTCGAAGACATGCGCGCGGCTGCCCGCGCCGGCGGCGGCGCGCGCCGGGTCGAGGCGCAGCACGCCAAGGGCCGCCTGACCGCGCGCGAGCGCATCGAATTGCTGCTCGATCCCGATTCCTTCGAGGAATGGGACATGTTCGTCGAGCATCGCTGCGCCGATTTCGGCATGCAGCAGCAGAAGGTGCCGGGCGACGGCGTGGTCACCGGCTACGGCACCATCAACGGCCGCCTGGTCTTCGTCTTCAGCCAGGACTTCACCGTCTTCGGCGGCTCGCTCTCCGAGGCGCACGCGGAAAAGATCTGCAAGGTGATGGACCAGGCGATGAAGGTCGGCGCCCCGGTCATCGGCCTCAACGATTCCGGCGGCGCGCGAATCCAGGAAGGTGTCGCCTCGCTCGCCGGCTATGCCGAGGTGTTCCAGCGCAACATCATGGCGTCCGGCGTGGTGCCGCAGATCTCGCTGGTCATGGGTCCTTGCGCCGGGGGCGCCGTCTATTCGCCGGCCATGACCGACTTCATCTTCATGGTGAAGGACAGCTCCTACATGTTCGTCACCGGCCCCGACGTGGTGAAGACGGTGACGCATGAAACCGTCACCCATGAGCAATTGGGCGGCGCCGTCACCCACTCGCAGAAATCCGGCGTCGCCGACCTCGCCTTCGAGAACGACGTCGAGGCGCTGCTGCAGTTGCGCCGCTTCATCGACCTGGTGCCGTCCTCCAACCGCGAGAAGGCGCCGAGCCGCGAGACGCCGGATTCGATCGATCGCGACGAGCCGTCGCTCGATACGCTGGTCCCGGCCAATCCCAACAAGCCCTACGACATGCACGAGCTGATCTCGAAGGTGGTCGACGAGGGCGACTTCTTCGAGTTGCAGCCTGATTTCGCCAGGAACATCATCATCGGCCTGGCGCGCATGGGCGGCGACACCGTTGGCATCGTCGCCAACCAGCCGATGGTGCTGGCCGGCTGCCTCGACATCGACAGCAGCCGCAAGGCGGCGCGTTTCGTGCGCTTCTGCGACTGCTTCAACATCCCCATCGTCACCTTCGTCGACGTGCCCGGGTTCCTGCCCGGCACCACGCAGGAATATGGCGGCATCATCAAGCACGGCGCCAAGCTGCTCTTCGCCTATGGCGAAGCCACGGTGCCGAAGGTCACCGTCATCACCCGCAAAGCCTATGGCGGCGCCTACGACGTCATGAGCTCCAAGCACATCCGCGGCGACGTGAACTTCGCCTGGCCGTCGGCCGAGATCGCGGTGATGGGCCCGAAGGGCGCGGTGGAGATCATCTTCCGCGCCGACATGGGCGACAAGGCCAAGATCGCGGAGCGCACCGAGGAATACCGGCAGAAATTCGCCAACCCCTTCGTCGCCGGCGCGCGCGGCTTCATCGACGACGTGATCAAGCCGCACTCGACCCGCAAGCGCATCTGCCGCTCGCTCGCCATGCTCAGGGACAAGAAGCTCGAGAATCCCTGGAAGAAACACGACAACATCCCGCTGTGATGATGACGCTCCTCCTGTCCACCACTCAGTCGTCATGCCCGGACTTGGTCCGGGCATCCACGAGTTTCGCGGGGCGAAACCAGTCCTTTTCCGGCAAACTCGTGGATGCCAAGGCCGAGCCTTGGCATGACGAACGAGTTGTGTCGCTCGTCGGAGCCTAGCGTTGATGTTCACAAAGATACTCATCGCCAATCGCGGCGAAATCGCCTGCCGGGTCATCCGCACCGCGCGGGCCATGGGCATCAAGACGGTCGCCGTCTATTCCGATGCCGATGCCGACGCGCTGCATGTGCGCGAGGCGGACGAGGCGGTGGCCATCGGTCCGGCGCCGGCGGCGCAGAGCTACCTGGTGATCGAGAAGATCGTCGAGGCCTGCAGGCAGACGGGTGCGGAGGCGGTGCACCCGGGCTACGGCTTCCTGTCGGAGAACCGCAAATTCGCCGAGGCGCTGAAGGCCGCCAACATCGCCTTCATCGGCCCCGACACCCACGCCATCGCGGCGATGGGTGACAAGATCGAATCGAAGAAGCTGGCCAAGGAAGCGGGCGTTTCCACCGTCCCCGGCTATCTCGGCGTGATCAAGGATGCCGAGGAGGCGGTGAAGATCGCCAAGGAGATCGGCTATCCGGTCATGATCAAGGCCTCGGCCGGCGGTGGCGGCAAGGGCATGCGCATCGCCCGCAACGACCAGGAGGCGCGCGAAGGTTTCCGCGGCGCCACCAACGAGGCGCGCTCCAGCTTCGCCGACGATCGCGTGTTCCTGGAGAAATTCGTCGAGGAGCCGCGCCATATCGAGATCCAGGTGCTGGGCGATTCCCACGGCAACTGCATCTATCTGGGCGAGCGCGAATGCTCGATCCAGCGCCGCCACCAGAAGGTGATCGAGGAGGCGCCGAGCCCCTTCCTCGACGAGAGAACGCGCAAGGCGATGGGCGAGCAGGCCGTGGCGCTGGCCAAGGCGGTCCAGTACAAGTCCGCCGGCACCGTCGAGTTCATCGTCGACGGCAAGCGCAATTTCTACTTTCTCGAGATGAACACCCGCCTGCAGGTCGAGCATCCGGTGACCGAGATGGTGACCGGCCTCGACCTGGTCGAGCAGATGATCCGCGTGGCGGCGGGCGAAAAGCTGAAAATCAGGCAGTCCGACGTCAAGCTGCGCGGCTGGGCCATCGAGGCGCGCGTCTATGCCGAGGATCCGGTGCGCAATTTCCTGCCGGCGATCGGCCGCCTGGTCCGTTATCGCGAGCCCTCCGCCGGACCGGCGGTGCGCGTCGACAGCGGCGTATACGAAGGCGCCGAGATCAGCATGTTCTACGACCCGATGATCGCCAAGCTGGTCACCTATGGCGATGACCGGCCGGGCGCGATCTCGGCCATGCGCGAGGCGCTGGACAGTTTCTATATCCGCGGTCTCGGCCACAACATCAGCTTCCTCGCCGCATTGATGGCGCATCCGCGTTTCGAGGCCGGGCGGCTCACCACCGGCTTCATCGCCGAGGAATTCCCCGACGGCTTCCATGGCGTCGCCCTGCCGGACGAGGCACTGGGCGATGTCGTCGCCGTCGCCGCCGTGGTGCATCAGGCCTATGCCAAGCGCGCCGTCGCCGGCAATCCGCATTTCAAGACCGGCGCCGCCATCGCCAACGGCAACTGGATGGTGAAGGTCGGCGCCGAGCAGCATCCGGTGACGGTGGTCGAGACCGCCATGGGTCATGCCGTCATCGACGGCAAGCGCAGCCGCGAGCTGGTGAGCGCCTGGACGGTGGGCGAGACCATCTATCGCGGCCGCATCGATGGCCGCACCGTGATCGTACAGGTCGACCGCGATGGCATCGGCTACCGCGTGACCCACGGCGGCGCGCAGCTGAAGGTCCAGGTCCTCTCGCCGCGCGCGGCGAACCTGGCCGGCCACATGCTGGAGAAGGTCGCGCCGGACATGTCGAAATACCTGCTCTCGCCGATGCCGGGCCTTCTGGTCTCGCTGGCGGTGCAGGAGGGGCAGGAAATCAAGGCCGGGCAGGAATTGGCCGTGGTCGAGGCGATGAAGATGGAAAACCTGCTGCGCGCCGAGCGCGACGCCAAGGTCGCCAAGCTGCACGCCAAGCCGGGCGACAGCCTGTCGGTGGATCAGGTCATCGTCGAGTTCGCGTGATGCCGGGGGCGGACCGCAAGGTGGTGTGCGCCCTGATCACCGGCACCGTGCAGGGCGTCTGGTTCCGCGCCTGGACCATCGAGCAGGCGACGGCGCGGGGCCTCGATGGCTGGGTGCGCAACCGCCGCGACGGCAGCGTGGAGGCTCTCTTCGCCGGTCCCGTGGCGCATGTCGACGACATGATCCAGGCCTGCCATCGCGGCCCCAGCGCGGCCGAGGTGCGGGAGGTTGTCGTTTCCGCCGTCTCGGAAACACCGGCCCCCGGCTTCCGCAAGCTGCCCACCGCCTGAAAGCCGGAGCAATTCGTCCGACCATGCGTCTCAACAAGTTCTACCGCCGCCATCTGCGCTACCCTTTGTGGCGGCTGGCCCACCCTTTTGCCCGTTACGAGACCTACTACGCCTGGGTGGTGACGCGGAAGCTGCGGCGCGGCCGCAAGCATCCGGCGATCGGCCCGCACGCCAAGGCGGCGCGCGGCGAGCGCGAGATGATCGACGTGCTGCTGCGGCACGGGCTGCAGCCGCATCACGTGGTGGTGGATTATGGCTGCGGCAGCCTGCGCCTCGGCAAGCCGTTGGTGGAATTCCTTGCCTCGGGAATATTCTGGGGTCTCGATCTGGCGCAGGAATTTCTCGATGCCGGTGTCGCGCACCTTGGCGCCGCGCTGTATGCCGAAAGGCGACCGCACCTATGCGTCATCGACGCGGCGGGCCTGGCCGCGGCGCGGGCGGCGCGTCCGGATGTCATCGCCGCCTGGCATGTCTGCGGCAAGATCCCCGATCGTATCTTCGAGGATTTCTTCCGCAAGATCGTCGGCCTGATGCACCCTGGTACCAGGGCCTATCTGCAGTTCGAGGACACGCCGACCCGCCGTCAGCTGCACGGCCTCGCCTGGTCGATCCCGCGCCAGATGCTGATCGACACGCTGAAGCGCATCGACCCGCGCCTGTCGGTGACGATCCACGAGGTGAGATTCAACCGGCACCGCGGCATCCGCTACGTCTATGCGGAGGTGGGGTACTAGAGAACTCCCTCCCCCGGAACGGGGGAGGGCGAGGGAGGGGGCCGCCGCGCCCCGACGCCTGCCATTCTTCGCTCGCTGCCCCCACCTCAATCCTCCCCCGTTCCGGGGGAAGAGGTTTGAATCAGCTCGCTACTCTGCCGCTTCCTGCTGCGTCTCCCCGAACACCTCCTTGAACGCGCCGCGGAGCGCCATGTCGAATTCGGGCATCGAGACGATGTAGCCAAGTGCAGCCAGTGACGTGACGCCGAGCGGCGCCGCGGCGCTGCCCTGGATGCCGCAGGGGACGATGCCGGAGAAGTGACCTAGGTCCGGATCGACGTTGATCGAGATGCCGTGGAAGGTCACCCAGCGGCGCACCCGGACGCCGATGGCGGCGATCTTGTCCTCGCGCCCGTCATGGGCGACCCAGATGCCGACCCGCCCTTCGCGCCGCTCGCCCCTCAGGTTGAAGCGGGCCAGGGTGCGGATGATCCATTCCTCCAGGTCGCGCACGTAGCGGCGCACATCCTCGCCCCGGTTCTTGAGATCGAGCAGGACATAGGCCACGCGCTGGCCCGGGCCGTGATAGGTGTATTGCCCGCCCCGGCCGGCGGCGTAGACCGGGAAGCGGTCCGGCTGCAGCAGGTCGCCCCCCTGGGCGCTGGTGCCGGCGGTATAGAGGGGCGGGTGCTCGACCAGCCAGACCAGTTCCGGGGCGCCTTGGTGGCGAATTGCCTCGGCCCGCGCCTCCATTTCGGCCAGCGCGGCGGGGTAATCCACTAACCCCTCGGAAATACGCCATTCCATCGCCGGTCCGGGGTCCTTTGGGCTGCTTTCAAGGCTTGATACTAGGGTCCCGATTTGCTATTCCCGCCCTCGGCTTCTGGCAAGGGTTCTATGCCCGGTTTCGGGGGTCCT
>WBZN01001385.1_pt1 | contig 14909 bp, 11 predicted proteins | sample 5204281 | NCBI WGS metagenome assembly WBZN01 (sample SAMN12344347, study PRJNA552823) | activated sludge metagenome | biome: Activated sludge suspended growth; feature: Nitrification reactor; material: Wastewater; isolation source: activated sludge from nitrification reactor of wastewater...
GGGGCTCGAACCCGGACTCGTCGAGCGGGCCTTCGCCGCGCCGGCGGGCAGCGTGAGCGACACCGTGCAGGTCTCGCAGGGCGTGGTGTGGTTCGAGGCCCAGGGCCGCGATCCGTTCGACGACCAGGCGTTCGCCACCGCCGCCACACCGCTCGCGCAGGAACTGCTCAAGAAGGACTACGACGCCTGGATCGCGGCGCGGAAGAAGACGCTGCGGATCGAGATCCTGAGGCCGGAGTTCAAGTAGTCCCGGCGCGTGACGCTCAGCGGCCGCTGCCCGTGCGGGTGGCGGCCGTGTTCGCCGCACCGCTGCCCGATGCGGCGAACTCGCGCAGCGGCTGCATCGAGGCGACCCACGCGGATTGTCCGGCCTGGCGCTCGAGCTCGCGCGCCAGGCGCTCGGCCGCCGCGGGGTCCTGTGCCGCGGCCGCCGCGACGCGCTCGAGCCCGAGGCGGCCGCCCGTGAGTGCGCGGTAGCCGTACTCGGACGCGACCGCGGCGAACGGGCCATCGCGGCGCACGTACAACGCCGCGACGTCATCCACGAACACGAGCGCCCAGGCCGGGTCGGCATCGAGCTGGTCCAACAGGCCATACCCTTCGCGCACGTGACTGCGGCTCAGGAGCGCATAGTCGAACTTCAGCCGCGCATCGAGTTCGCGCCAGCCCTGCTGCGAAGTGAAGGCGCGCAGGTAGGCGAGCCGTTCCGCCGGTGGCTTGTCCTCGGGATGGATGTCGAAGTAGGGCAGGCGCGACGGATCCGGCCAGAACCGCCACAGCAGGTAGCCGCCCAGGTAGAAGTCGTTGAGCCCGCGCCCGCGCACGTCGTGCGCCACCATGAAGTCGCACGCGGCCTCGGGGTAGCGGCTGCGGTCATAGCCCAACCCGAGCCGGTGCTCGAAGTGCGTCCACTCGTGCAGCGGCAGCAGCACGCACAGCGCGCTCGTGCCGAGGGCGAGACGCCAACCCTGCACCGCGGACCGGGGCCGGGCGCGCCACCACGCGTCGAGGTCGCGGGCGAGCCACGGAGCCGCGAGCAGCGCGTACGTGGCCACGAAGCGCGTGCCCATGAACGCGAGTGCGGTGGCGAGTACCGCCGTGCCGATCTCGACGGCGTCGGGGCCCGCGCGGCGCCAGCGCCACAGGATCAGCAGCGGCCAGCCGGCCATGAGCAACGGCAGGCCGTTCGACGTGTTCACGCGCCAGTCGAGCGGCCGCAGCTCGGAGATGCCGGACAGCAACGGGTCGTGGCGCCAGTGCAGCGCGAACTCGAACGGCCGCCACACCGTGCGCCAGCCGAACGGGTTCACGAACGACACCGCGAGCGCGGCGAGCAGCAGCGGCGCGAGCCCGGACGCGCGCGCGCGGGCCACGGAGTCGCGCGTGAACAGGGGCGCGAATGCGTGCAGCGCGAGCACGGCCAGCCCCAGGTACCACGACAAGTGCACGTTCGCCCACGCCCACGCCGTCGCGACCAGCGCGGCGTCGCGCCAGCCCGGGCCGCGCCGGCTCGCGAGCAGCCACAGCTCGAACGCGAGCAACATGGCCGCCAGCGTCTCGGGGCGGACCTGCGAGCGCTGGCGGTAGACGAGCGCGCACAGCACGAGCGCGACCAGCGCCACCGCGCTCTGCGTGCCGAGCGCGCGCGCGGTGCGCCACAGCAACGCGAACACGACCAGCGTGCTGAGCCAGCGCCACACGGCGAGACCGGTGGTGCCCCCGAGCCACCAGAACGGCCACACGATGGCGCTGAATCCCCACGACGGGTTGTCGACCTGCGCGCCGTGGTCGAGCCATGTCCACAGCTGCTGCGTGGGTACGCGCTGCAGTTGCCAGAGCGCCTTGCCGAACGTGAGGTGCTGCCAGAAGTCGTACTCGTAGAGCTGGAAGCTCACCGACACGAGGATCGCCGCGAACGCCACCAGCAAGGCGAGCCGCTCGGGCGCGCCCCACGCCGCCGTCCCCTCGGAGCGGACCCCGCGTGCGGTTCGGGGGGCGTTCGACGACTTCTCGGGGTGCCTGCGGGACATGGACCGGCCTCCAAACCACGGGCTCGGCCGGGGACGGGGGGTGACCGGCGGGCGGATCGGAAGAGGAGAACACCGGTCAGCAGCGGATGGAAGGAAAAGTTTCTGGAAATGCAAAGTCGATTGGCTGCCGGGGGGCGCTTCACCGCCCAGGCGGCGGGGGAAGGGGGGCACGTCAGAAGCTGCCATCCCACAGGGACTTCCAACCCGAGGATGGGTTTGACCCGGGCCCGGATGGGGGCCATCGTCCGGGCCCGCCCCCCCGGTCCGCCGGGTCTGCAGCGTTCCCGCACCCCTCGGAGCCCCGCCATGAGCCTTGCTCGCCGCCGCTCGAGGGTCGGACTCCGCGACTGCCACATGAGGCACGCATGAGCGGCTCCGGTCCCGACGAGCCCGACGAGCTGGAGTTCGAGCCCGGACTGGAGCTCGGCCCCGCGCCCTCGTTGTTGCCGCTCGCGGAGCGCCTGCGGCTCGAGACGCGGGCCATGCACGACATCATCGAGAGCGTGGCGTCGTTCAACCGGCTCGTGCGCATGCGGCTCGATCCGCTGCCCGACGCCGCGACCGCGGCGCAGCAGCGCCAGCACGTGCGTGCGCTCGCGCAGTACCGCGACGTGTACCGCAAGTTCCTGCTCGCGACCTATGCGTTCGAGGCCTCGGTGCTCGCGAGTCTCGCCGAGAGCCCGGTCGATGCCGCGGCCCGCGCGCACGTGGGCTACCCGCTCGAGGATCCGCCGTCGACCACGCTGCTGCGCGCGGACCTCATCGCCGGCTATGGCGAACCGGTGGCGCGGCGCGCGGTGCGCATGCCCGCGCTACCCGTGATCCGCACGCTGCCCGAATGGGTGGGCACCGAGTACGTGCGGCTCGGCTCGCGCGAGGGCGCACCCGACATCGCGGCGGCGGTCGAACACAATCTCGGGTTCACGCGCGACCACGGGGCGTCGTACCTGGGCCGGCACGGGCTGGAAGCGCGCGCGCATCTCGACCGGCTGGGGGAGTGGATCGACATGCACGGCCTCACGGGCGAGGACGCGGACGAAGCGGTGAATGCCGCCATCCGCACCTATGAAGGTGTCGGGATCTGGCGCCGCATGTTCGACGCTATGACGCGCTGACGGTCCCCGGCCCGGCCCCGGTGGCGGGAGTGCCGGCGGGAGGCCAGCATCCGTGCTGGCGCGGGCCTTTCCGCACGGGCTAGAGTCCGGGCCTCGTACGTCCGTCATCAGCGTCCCACCGGAGGCCCGCATGAGCCACGCCGAGCCGAAGTCGCCCGCCGCCAGCGGACGGCCGTTCGTCCCCTACATCGCCGCCAGCACGGTGTTGCCCGAGTTCACGTGGCGGGCCGTGCTCATGGGCACGATCCTCGGCGCGATCTTCGGCGCCTCATCGCTCTACCTGGTGCTCAAGGTCGGGCTCACGGTGAGCGCCTCGATCCCGGTGGCCGTGATCTCGATGACGCTGTTCAAGATGATGAAGGTGTTCGGGGTCAAGGACGCCAGCATCCTCGAGAACAACATCGCGCAGACCGCCGGCTCGGCCGGTGAGTCCATCGCGTTCGGTGTGGGCGTCACGATGCCCGCGATCATGATCCTCGGCTTCGACCTCGAGCTCATGCGCGTCGCGCTGGTCTCGGTGCTGGGCGCGCTGCTCGGCATCCTCATGATGATCCCGCTGCGCCGCGCGCTCATCGTGGCGCAGCACGGCAAGCTCAAGTACCCGGAAGGCACGGCGTGCGCCGAGGTGCTCAAGGCCGGCGCCTCGGCCGAGTCGGCCGCCGCGTCGTCGCCCGAGGCCAAGGCCGAGGCACTGGCCATGGGTGCGCAGGGCGTGTCGGCGAAGACCATCTTCACGGGCTTCGGGCTCGGGCTCGTGTACAAGACCGCCATGTCGGCGTTCCGGCTCTGGAAGGACACGCCCGAGAAGGTGTTCAGCGCGCCGTTCAAGTCCGGCAGCATCGCGGCCGAGATCTCGCCCGAACTGCTGGGTGTGGGTTACATCATCGGCCCGCAGGTGGCCGCACTCATGGTCGGCGGTGGTGTGATGGCGTACCTGATCATCATCCCGATGATCAAGTTCTTCGGCGAAGGCATGACCGGCGTGCTGCCGCCCGGCACGGTGCCGATCGCGGACATGAGCCCGGGCCAGATCCGCGGCGCCTACGTGCTGTACATCGGCGCCGGTGCCGTGGCCGCGGCCGGCATCATCAGCCTGTTCCGCTCGCTGCCGCTCATCGTGCACGGCCTGCGCGAGGGCCTGAAGGACGCGCGCGGCGCGGCCTCTGCCGTGGTGGCCAGCCGCACCGACCACGACCTGGACTCGCGCTTCGTGTTCGGCGGCGTGGGCCTGCTCGTGCTCGCGATCCTGCTGTCGCCCACGCTGCACATGAATCTCCTGGGCGCGCTGCTCATCGTGGTGTTCGGGTTCCTGTTCGTCACGGTGTCGAGCCGGCTCACCGGCGAGATCGGGTCGTCGTCCAATCCCATCTCGGGCATGACCGTGGCCACGTTGCTGCTCACGTGCCTCATCTTCCTCATGATCGGCTGGGTGGGCGCGTCGTGGTACGTCACCGCGCTGTCGGTGGGTGGCATCGTGTGCATCGCGGCGTCCAACGGCGGCACCACGTCGCAGGATCTCAAGACCGGATACCTGTTGGGCGCGACGCCGCGCCACCAGCAGGTCGCGATCCTGTTCGGCTCGCTGCTGTCGGCGGTGCTGCTGGGCCCGATCCTCCTGAGCCTCAACGATACCGCGACGGTCTACCTGCCGGTCAGCGAGGTCGCGCCGGCCGGACTGCACGTGGATCCCGCGGTGCTCGCGCAGGCGAAGCACGAGAAGATCCGTGGCGCGCAGGCGCACATGGATGCCGCCGAGTACGCCGTCTACCACAAGATCGACGCCACGGACGCGCCCTCGGGCAAGTACCTGGTCGATGCCAACGGCGAGGCCAAGTGGTTCGTGGATCCGGGCATCAATGGCATCTACACCAAGCGCCCCGACGGCACCGAGGTGAAGAAGTTCGACGCGCCGAAGGCCACGCTCATGAGCTACATCATCCGTGGCATCCTCGACCGCAAGCTGCCGTGGGCGCTGGTGCTGTTCGGCGTGATGATCGCGGTGATGCTGGAGCTGGTCGGCATCCCGTCGCTGGCGTTCGCGGTCGGCGTGTACCTGCCCATCTCGTCGTCGACGCCGATCTTCGTGGGCGGTGTGATCCGCTGGCTCGTCGATCGCGCGCGACGCAAGGAACTCGAGCACAAGCAGATGACCGAGGAACAGTTGGCGGCCGAGGGCGACAAGAGCCCGGGCGTGCTCATGGCCTCGGGCTACATCGCCGGCGGTGCGATCGCGGGCATCATCATCGCGTTCCTGGCCGGTGTGCTCACCGACTTCGACAGCAGCATCGCCAAGTGGGCCGAGGGCGCGAACCCGTTCTTCGCGGGCGAACGTTCGGACCTGCTGGCGCTGATCCCGTTCGCGCTGCTCACGTACATCCTGTGGCTCGTGGGCCGCGAGAAGCTGCTCGGCGGCCGCAAGGCCGCCTGAGCCGGGCGGTCACGGTCCGCCACGCGCGGACCGTGACCGTGCCCCGTGGTGCCGTTCCCGATCTCCCGTGAGGCCGATCATGTCCCAGCAGAACCTGCAGAACCACGCGCGCTATGTGCCGCTCTTCCACTTCGTCACATTCGGGCTCGTGATGCTGAACCTCGTGCGCGCGGTCCGCGCCGCGCTGCCGTTGTCGTACGCGTCGTTCCTCGATGTGGGCGTCGCACTGGCGCTCGTGCTCATGTGCTGGTTCATGCGGGTCTTCGCGCTCACGGTTCAGGACCGCGTCATCCGGCTCGAGGAGCGGCTGCGCCTGCAGGCGCTGGCCGGTGACCTGTCCCCGCGTGCGGGCAGCATCACCACCGCGCAGTGGACCGCGCTGCGGTTCGCGAGCGATGCCGAGTTCCCGGCGCTGGTGCGCGACGTGCTGGACGGCAAGTTGGTGAAGCCGATCGACATCAAGCGCGCCATCAAGGACTGGCGCGCCGACACGCTGCGCGCATGACCTCGCCGGGCCGCGCCGGTCTCGCTCGGGCCGCCCTCGCGGCGGGCGGGCTGGCCGGTGCGCTCGACCTGACTGCGGCGCTCGTGCAGAACCTGCTGCGCGGCCGCCCGGCGGTGCGCGTGCTGCATTCGATCGCCTCGGGGTGGCTCGGCAAGGCGGCGTACCAGTCCGGTGTGGCCGGAGTGCTGCTGGGGCTTGCGTCACACTTCGCGATCGCCACCCTGTGGGCCACGCTCTACGCGTGGACCGCCCGGCGCTCGCCACAACTGGTGCGCCACGCCTGGCAGTGGGGGGCTGCCTACGGGCTCGTCGTGTACGCGGCCATGTACGAGGTGGTGCTGCCGCTGTCCGCCATCCACCACCGCATCGTGCGCACGCCCCAGGACACCATGATCGGCCTCGCGATCCACGTGGTGTGCGTGGGCTGGCCCATCGCACTGATCGTGCGTGCCCACACCCCACGCCGGGACATCGAGCCCGTCTGAAGCGTGATGGGGGCCGGGCGACCCGCTCCCAACGGACAATTCCAACTCCTTCGGATCGACGCTATCTTCTCGGACTTGTCCGTTCTCGAGATCCCCGGGAGACCTCGATGCCGCATTCCGACCTGCAGCCGCCGCCTCACGCCATTCGCACGCGTACCTGTTCGCTCTGGCTCGATGGCATCATCTACGGCCGGTTCCACGACGGTGCCGAGGTGACGGGCGAAGACGCGCGCGAGAATCTGGCGGGGATCACGGACTTCACCCTCGGGCGACAGATGCCGGTGCTGGTCGACCTGCGGCCGATCCGTTCGCAGTCCGCCGAAGCGCGCAGCGTGTTCGCCGGCCCCGAGGCCACCGCGGTCACCGCCGCCGTCGCGCTGGTGTTCGACTCGCCACTCACGCGTGTGCTCGGCAACTTCTACCTCGGATTCAATCGCCCCGTGATGCCCACCCGGCTGTTCAACTCCGTCCACGAGGCCGAGGCCTGGCTGCGCACGTTCCTACGGGAGGATGCCGCGCGTGGCTGAAGGGGAACCGGTCTCGGACACCGACGCCCGGCTCGCCGAGCTGATCGACGTCGTGGTCGCGATCGCCTCGAACGACTTCGACAAGCGCGCCTCCGTGGGGGATGGCAGCCACCTCCTGGACGGACTCGCCACCGGGCTCAACATGCTGGCCGAGGAGATCGGGCAGCGCCACGCGCGCGAGCATGCCTTCCAGCAACGGCTGCTGCAGCACGAGCGCCTGCTCGCGGTCGGGCAGCTCGCCGCGGGGGTGGCGCACGAGATCAACAACCCCGCCACGTTCGTGCTCACCAACCTGCGTTCGCTCGACAGCCACTTGGCCCGGCTCGAACAGCTGCTGGCCGGCGGCGACGCCGCCACGCGCACGACGGCGCTGCAGCTCCTGGCACAGTCACGCGAGATGGCCCGCGACGACCTCGACGGGGTCGAGCGCATCGTGGCCATCGTGCGCGACCTGCGGAACTTCTCACGTCTCGAGCCCGGGCAGCTCGAGACCCTGGCGCTCGACGACATCATCGCGGATGCCTGCAAGTTGGTGCGTGCCGAGATCAGCTACCGCGCGCGGCTCGTGGTGAGCACGACGTCCGGGATGCACGTGCGCGGCGACCGCACGAAGCTCGTGCAGGTGTTCACGAACCTCCTCCTCAATGCGACGCAGGCGATCGCCGAAGGGGCTCCCGACCGGAACGAGGTGCAGGTGAACGCCATCATCCGCGGCGTGCAGGTCGTGGTGACCGTGCGTGACACCGGTGCCGGAATGACGGCGGAGGCCCAGGCCAGGCTGTTCGAGCCGTTCTTCACCACCAAGCCGCGTGAACACGGTACGGGGCTCGGACTCACGCTGTCGGCCGACATCGTGCGCCATCATGGCGGGCAGTTGCGATTGATCGAGACGTCCGCCTCCGGTACGACGTTCGAGGTCGCCCTGCCGCTCGACCGGGCGGCAGCGCGCCCCGCGCCCGTGGCGGCGACCGCGCCGCCGCAGGCCGCGCCGCCGCGCGTGCTGATCATCGACGACGAGCCCATGCTGCTCGCGGCCTACGAGCGTTTCTTCGAGGGTGTCTTCGAGCTCACGCTGCTGCCGGGCGGCCGCGAAGCGATCGCGCGGCTCGAGCAGGATGCCGACTGGGACGCCGTCGTGTGCGACCTCATGATGCCGGATCTCGATGGTGTGGCGCTGCACGACTGGCTGCAGGCGGAGCGGCCGGAGCTGGTGCCGCGCACGCTGTTCTACTCCGGCGGCGCGTTCACGCCCCGCAGCCTGGCGTTCGCGGAGCGCATCGGCGACCGGCTGTTGCAGAAGCCGCTGCGGCCGAGCGATCTGCGCGCCGCGGTCGAGCGCGTGCGGCGGCCGAGCGCCTGACAGCGGCCCCGAAGGCCGCGCGGGCCGCCCCGTGCAACCGGAGCGGCCCGCGACGAAGCCTGCGACGACTCAGTGCGCCTGATGCGAGTCGTGTCTGGAGACGATCTTGTCGAGCGGCTTGCCGATGATGAACAGCACCAGACCGGCGATCACGCCGATCGCGGTCATGAGCATGAAGAACTGCGCCTTGGGCCAGGTCTCGTAGAACGTGCCCAGGTAACCGGTCATGTAGTTGCCGATCATGTTGGCGAGGTACCACACGCCCATCATCATCGACACCATGCGCACCGGAGCGACCTTGGTCACGAACGACAGCCCGATCGGTGACAGATAGAGCTCGCCGAACGTGAAGATCAGCGTGCTGCCTGTGAGCCACAGCACGCTGCGCTTGGTCTCGGGCGTGGCGAGACCCTGCGCCGCGATGATCATGACGATGAAGCCCACGCCCAGCAGCACGCAGCCGATCGCCATCTTCACGAGGCTCGAGGGCTCGCGGTTGCGCGCGGCCTGCCAGGCCCACAGGCCCGTGAGCAGCGGCGTGAACAGGAAGATCATGAACGGGTTGAACGACTGGTACCACGTGGACGGCATGTTCCAGCCCAGGAACGTCCAACGCGTGTTCTGGTCCGCCCACAGCTGCAGCGTGTTGCCCTGCTGCTCGTACACCGCCCAGAACGCCGCCACCACGAGGCAGGCCGCGGCGATCGCGCCGACGCGCAGCCACTCCTCGCTCGTCATCTTCTCCTTCACCTGCACGGCCTGCGCGCGACGCTGCGCCAGCACGTCCGGCGCCAGGTACTTCTGGTTCATCATGTAGAAGATGAGTCCCAGCACCATGCCGACGCCGGCGGCGGCGAAGCCGTAGTGCCAGCCCATCTTCTGGCCGAGCGTGCCGCACACCAGCGGCGCCAGGAACGCGCCCAGGTTCACGCCCACATAGAAGATCGAGAACGCGCGGTCGCGGCGCTTGTCACCGGGCGGGTAGAGCAGGCCGACCTGCGTCGAGATGTTGGGCTTGAAGCAGCCGTTGCCCGCGATGAGGAACAGCATGGCGGGGAAGAACATGGTCTCGACGGCCATGAGGAAGTGGCCGATCGCCATCAGGATGCCGCCGACGACGACCGTGCGGCGCTGCCCCAGCAGCCGGTCGGCGATGAGACCGCCCAGGATGGGCGTGCCGTACACGAGGCTGGTGTAGCAGCCGTAGATCCACGACGACAGCGGCTGCGCCGTCCAGGCCTTGTGGGTGACGGCCTCGTACCCCATGACCACGAGCTTGAAGCCGAACACCTTGTCGGTGACTTCGGGGTGCACGAACAGGTAGTTGACCATGTACAGCACGAGCAGTGCGCGCATGCCGTAGTAGGAGAACCGCTCCCACATCTCGGTCAGGAACAGGACGAACAGTCCCTTGGGATGCCCGAAGAGCGTCTCTTCCATGGCACCGCCGCGGGCGGTCGGGGTCGCAGTCGACATCAACAGGCCTCCTGGTGGGCGAGTGGGAGCAGCGCACAGCGCGGCGCAGCATAGCGGTCACAGGGTGCGGGAAGCCATGCCGGAATGGCCGGACGGCTCCGAACGCGGATGCGGACGGGGCGGACGCCCGCGGCGGCGGGGCCGCCCGGTTCCGGGCCCCACACCGGGCTTCAGCCCTTGGCGCGCCCCGCGTGCCGGGCGATGACGCGATTGAGCGCCGCGCCGATCTCGGGGATGGGCAGTGCCGTGTGCGCGATGCCGGCCTGGATCACGGCGCTCGGCATGGCGCCGATGACCGCCGTCGCCGGGTCCTGCACGAACACCTGTCCTCCGGCCTGGGCGATGGCGGCGCAACCGAGGCAGCCGTCCTTGCCCATGCCGGTGAGGATCACGCCCACGCCGCGCGTGCCGAACGCGCTCGCGAGGCTGCGGAACAGCGGGTCGACCGCGGGCTTCACATAGTTCTCGGGTGGCGTGTCGAGCATCTCGAGCCCGAGGCTGACCTTGCCCACACCCATGTGGATGTCACCGGGGCACACGTACACGTGCCCGGCCTCGGAGCGCACACCGTTGCGCGCGAGCATCACCGGCATGCTGGTGTTGCGCTGCAACGTGCGCACGTAGCTCGACAGCATCCAGGCCGGGCCATGGATGACCACGTAGAACGCGGCATTCGTCGTGGGGGTGATGGCCTTGAACAGTTCCTCCACGGCCGGGGGCCCGCCGGTGCTGGCGCCGATGCCGATGCCCATGAACGTGCCGGGGGCACCATCCGGGGCTTCAGCCCTGCGCCGCGGCGCGGCCGGGGCCGCGGCGCTGCTGGCGGGCACGGCGGGCATGGGCTGGCTCTGGCGCGCGAGGCAGTTCGCGAGCCGCTCCACGAGGTCGCGTGGCTCGATCGGCTTGAGCATGAAGTCGTCGGCACCGGCCGACATCGCCGAGTCACGGCCTTCGGGGTCGGTGGACGCGGTGATCATGATGACGACGGGTTGCGGGCGCACGCTGCGGCGGATGTAGCGCACGAGGTCCATGCCGTCGACGGCCGGCATCATCCAGTCCGTGACCACGGCATCGAACTTGTGCCGCATGAGCTCGCGGATGGCCTCGCGGCCGTCGACCACCGTGACGACTTCGTGGCCGGCGTTCTTGAGCGTGGCCTTCACCAGCAACAGGTTCGCGGCATGATCATCCGCGGCCAGCACCTTCATCGAGAGCTCTCCAACCGGCACCGCTCGTGCCGGAGAACCTATTCAACGATGTGTTCACGTACGGCCGCCCTACGCGCAGGCTGCACCCGGCGTCCGTGCGGGGGGGCGAGAATGCCCGAGTGAGCGCTATCTGACCAGATGGCGCACTCCGCTGTCGAGTCCCCGCGCCCGGCGCTGGGAGTGGGTTCTCGTCGCCCGTGGCGACGCCCCGCGCCCCCGGTGTACGTTCGGGGGGCGACTGCCCGATCCCCCTGGACCCCCTGCCCGCGAGACCCACATGCCCGCCACCCGGATGCAGACCTCGGCCCTCGAACGCTTCCTGCGCTATGTGCAGATCGACACGACCTCGGACCCGGCCTCGTCATCGGTCCCGAGCACCGAGCGCCAGCTGGTCCTCTTGGACCTGCTCGTGGACGAGTTGAAGGCGCTCGGGCTCACGGACGCGCAGCGCGACGCGCACGGCATCGTGATGGCGACGCTGCCGGCCACGAGCCGCAAGCCGGGCGTGCCGTGCATCGGGTTCCTCGCGCACGTCGACACGTCGTGCGAGATGAGCGGCGCGAACGTGAAACCGGTGGTGCACCGCGACTACGACGGCCGCGACCTCGTGCTGCCGGACGACGCGAGCGTGGTGCTGAGCCCCAAGGACGACGCCGAGCTGGCGGCGCGCAAGGGCGACGACATCGTCACGGCTTCGGGCACGACGCTCTTGGGTGCCGACGACAAGTCGGGCGTGGCGGTGGTGATGGCGGCGCTCGAGCACCTCGTGAAGCATCCGGAGATCGCGCACGGCCCGATCCGCGTGGCGTTCACGCCCGACGAGGAGATCGGCCGTGGCGTGCGCCACTTCGACGTGAAGCGCTTCGGCGCCAAGTGCGCCTACACGCTCGACGGCGCGGGCCTCGGCACGCTCGAATCCGAGACGTTCAGCGCCGACGCGATGACGGTGACGTTCCAGGGCCGCAACACGCACCCGGGCTTCGCCTACGGCTCGATGGTGAACACGGTGAAGATCGCCGCGGACTTCGTGAACCGCCTGCCGAAGGACGGCCTGAGCCCCGAACGCACGAAGGACCGCGAGGGCTTCGTGCACCCGCACGACATCGTGGCGACGGTGGACCGCACGAGCGTGCACTTCATCATCCGCGACTTCGAGACGCCGCAGCTGGCGGTGAAAGAGGACTTCCTGCGCAAGCTGGCCACCGACACGGTGGCGGACTGGCCGGGCTCGAGCGTGACGTTCGAAGTCACCGAGCAGTACCGCAACATGCGCGACATCATCGCGAAGACGCCCGAGATCGTGGACCTGGCTCGCGAGGCGATCCGCGCCGCGGGCGTGACCCCGCTCGACGGCCGCATCCGCGGCGGCACCGACGGCTCGATCCTCTCCGAGATGGGCCTCCCGACCCCGAACCTGTTCTCGGGCCAGCACCGCTTCCACAGCCGTTACGAGTGGTGCTCGGTCCAGGAGATGGAACTGGCCGTGAAGGTCGTCGTGAACCTGGCGACGGCCTGGGAAGCCCGTTCGTAGCTTCTCGCCGTTCCGACGTCACCGTTCGCGGTCCTTCCTCGCGGGTTCGTCACCCCTGACGTTGCGTGACACCGTGCCTGCCTGGCTCTGCCGAAGCACGTCGTCCTGACGCCGTGCTCGCCACGCCGCGGTCAGCGTCGCTCGTTGCTACCGCCGCCGCATCCGCGTTGCGGTATCGCGCGCTCGGGACACCTGCGGCTGCGCGCAGGGGAGGGTGTGTAACGCGAAACGGGGACCTCCGCTCGCGATGAGGCCGCTCGCAGCCCCCGTGTCGCGTTACACACCCTCCCCTGCACGGTTGCAGGGTGGTCCGATTCCCGCAGCACTCGCAGTTCACTGCGCTGGAGCAGGGTGGTCCGCTTCACGCTGCACTCCCAACCCATGCGCTGGAGCACGGTGGTCCGCTTCCCGCTGCACTCCGTCCCCGCGCTGTGGCCGGGTCCGCTCCTTATGGGCGTTCGATCCGTGTCCGGACGACTCTGCAACGGCGCGGGGGAGGGTGTGATCCGCGACACGGGGGCTGCGAGCGGCCTCATCGCGAGCGGAGGTCCCCGTGACGCGGATCACACCCTCCTCCGCGCGCAGCCGCAGGTGAGCGGACCCGCCGTCCCGCCGCGCGGATGCCGCGAAGCCAGCAGCGTACGACGCTGACCGCGGGGTCACAGGTCCGGCGTCAGGGCAGCGTGCTTCGGCAGAGCTGGGCAAGAGCGGTGTCGCGCAGCGTCAGGGGTGACGAACCCGCGAGGCAGGACCGCGAACGGTGACGAACCCGCGAGGCAGGACCGCGAACGGCGACGAACCCGGGAGGAAGTACCGCGACCGCGGAGAAGACCAGCGGGACTAGACCGCGAACTTGAACAGCATCACGTCGCCGTCCGCGACCACGTACTCCTTGCCTTCCATGCGGTACAGCCCTTCGGCCCGCGCCGCCGCGATGCTGCCGCAGCGGATCAGGTCGGCGTACGCCACCGTCTCGGCCTTGATGAAGCCGCGCTCGAAGTCGCTGTGGATCACGCCGGCCGCCTTCGGGGCCGTGTCGCCCTCGTGGATCGTCCAGGCGCGGACTTCCTTCTCGCCCGCGGTGAAGTACGTGCGCAGCCCCAGCAGGTGGTACGTCGCGCGGATCAGCGCGCCGATGCCGCTCTCGCTGACGCCCAGGTCCTTCAGGAACTCCGCCGCGTCCTCGGGCGAAAGGTCGACCAGGTCGCTCTCGATCTGCGCGCTGATCACCACCGCCTCGCAGGCCAGGTGCGTCTTCACGTAGTCGCGCACCTTCTGCACGTACGGGTTCGCGTCCGCCGTGGCCAGGTCGGACTCGCGCACGTTGCAGGCGAAGATCGTGCGCTTGTCGGACAGCAGGAAGAACGTGGCCGCGATCGCCTTCTCTTCGGGCGAGAGCTCCACCATGAGCGCCGGCTTGCCGCTGCCGAGCGCGTCCTCCAGCTTCGCGAGCACCGCCTCTTCCGCGATCGACGTCTTGTCGCCGCGCTTCACGTCCTTCTGCACGCGCTCGCGCCGGCGCTTCACCGTGTCGTAGTCGGCCAGCATCAGCTCGGTGTTGATCACCTCGATGTCGCGGACCGGATCCACCGAGCCGCTCACGTGGTGGATGTCGGAGTCCTCGAAGCAGCGCACCACCTGCACGATCGCATCGACCTCGCGGATGTGCGTGAGGAACTTGTTGCCGAGGCCCTCGCCCTGGCTCGCGCCCTTCACGAGCCCGGCGATGTCCACGAACTCGATCACGGCCGGGATCACCACGTTCGTCTTGGCGATCTTCTGCAGCTCGTACAGCCGCGCGTCCGGCACGGTCACGATGCCGACGTTGGGATCGATCGTGCAGAACGGGTAGTTGGCGGCCTCGGCCTTGCGCGTGCGCGTCACGGCATTGAACAGCGTGGACTTGCCCACGTTCGGCAAACCGACGATCCCGGCTCTCAGCATGGCGAATGGATTCTCACGGCAGGGGGGCGCCACCGTTCGGGTGGGCGCAGTGCACGGCGTCGCGGTAGGTCCCGTGGGGGCGCGCGCGCTCGCGGGCTTCAGGGGTGCGGCATCAGGACGGGAGATGATACCGGATGCGGCCGCCCGCGGTGAACCCGTACGGAACGGCGTCTCCGTGCCGCCTGCCGCCCCGGTGGTGCACCGGTGCCGAACCCTTGGACGGCGGACGGGTGCGGGAACGCCAGCGGGCGCGATTCTCGCGGTCACGGGAGCTTCGGACATGCGTAACCAGCACGTCGC
>WBZN01001387.1_pt1 | contig 14902 bp, 13 predicted proteins | sample 5204281 | NCBI WGS metagenome assembly WBZN01 (sample SAMN12344347, study PRJNA552823) | activated sludge metagenome | biome: Activated sludge suspended growth; feature: Nitrification reactor; material: Wastewater; isolation source: activated sludge from nitrification reactor of wastewater...
GTTGGGGAGGTCGCGGAGCTCATGAAGAAGTCCTTGCACTTGCGCGCCGGCTGCGCGGCGGCACTTGCGGCGGGAGTTCTGCTCGCCGGCTGCTCGTCGGAGCCGGATTATCCCGACGTCCCCGCCAGCCCGAACAACACCACGCAGGCGGCCAAGCCGGCGTCCGACGCGGCGCCCGCGACCGAAGCCACGACCGAGGCCGCGCCTGCCGGCGACGGCAGCTTTCCCGATGTGAACACGGTTCCGAATGACCGCCCCAGTTCCACGATCCAGGATCTGAACCAGGCGCCGGAAGGCCTGTCGGGCGCCGAAGGCGGCACGCAATATGGCGAGGAGCTGGTCGGCGGTCCGACCTCGAGCGCCGATCGCCCGGCGCCGCCGCCGGAGCCGGACCCCTCCGAAAATCTCGTGCCGATCCCGGAACCCGGAATCACGCAGACCTCGGATGGCGGCAGCGGGTCGAGCGACCAGACCGCGGCTGAACCGGAACAGACCGCTGAGACCACGACCGCGGATAGTACGGCGGCGGAGAGCGCGCCCGCCCCGGCTACCGCAACCGCCCCTGACGCAACCGTGCAGGCGGCGCCGCTGGAGCCGATGGCCGGCACGGCGCAGGCGCAGCCGGTGGCCCCGGTCGGCACGCCGCAGCCCGGCGCCACGCCGTTCCAGCCCGAGGCGCAATTGGCGCTGCAGCCCGGCAGCGTGCAGACCCAGAACGCCTATGTGCAGCCGGCGGCGACGGCCTATGGCCCGAACTACGCGGCCTTGGCTCCGGCGAATTACGGCATCGCCTTCCCGCAGCCGGCGCTGCCGCCCTACCAGGGCTACAACGCGGCGCAGGCGATGTACCGTTCGCCGTACGCGGCGCCGCCGACCAATTACGGCGGCGCGGTGGTGGGCGATCAGACGCTGCAGCCGCCGGGCTACGCCACCTACGGCCAGACCTTCTATCAGCCTTATGGCGCCCAGCCCTATAACGGGGGGCAGCCGGTCGGCCTGGTCTATTTCCGCGACGGTTCGGCCAAGCTGTCCTCGGACGACCGCAAGGTGCTGAAGCAGATCGCCGAGATGCAGAAGATGTATGGCGGCGTCATCCGCGTCGTCGGCCATGCCAGCATGCGGACGGGCTCGATGGATCTGTCGCGCCACCTGCAGGCGAACCAGAAGATCTCGGAGGCGCGCGCCAACGCGGTCGCGCGCCAGCTCACCCGCTACGGCGTGCCGGCGCAGGCGATCCAGGTCATGGCCGCCGGCGATTCGCAGCCGGTCTATTCCGAGGTGATGCCGACCGGCGAGGCCGCGAACCGCCGCGCCGAAGTCTATCTCTCCGCCTACTAGCTCGGATCATCATGCTGAACATGGGAACGATCGGGTGTCCGATCGGCGCAGCCGATGGCTGTTAAACCGGGGGCTGTCAGCGCCGGGACTGCCGCGCGAGGGCTCGCCGCGCGGGGCGCCAACAATCCGCTGAAGATCGGCGTCGCCGGCCTCGGCACCGTCGGACTTGGCGTGGTCAAGCTGCTCGACGAGAACGCCGACATCCTGCGCCTGCACTGCCCGCGCCCGATCGAGGTCGTGGCCGTCTCGGCGCGCGACCGCAACAAGGATCGCGGCGTCGACCTGACGCGCTTCGCCTGGAGCGACGATCCGCTGAGCCTGCCCGACGATCCCGACATCGACGTGGTGGCGGAGATGATCGGCGGCGCCGATGGCGTGGCGAAGGCGCTGGTCGAGAAGGCGATCGCCAAGGGCAAGCACGTCGTCACCGCCAACAAGGCATTGCTCGCCAAGCACGGCACCCAGCTCGCCATCGCGGCGGAGAAGGCCGGCGTGGCGCTGGCCTACGAGGCGGCGGTTGCCGGCGGCATCCCGATCATCAAGGCGATGCGCGAGGGCCTGGCCGCCAACCGGATCGAGCAGGTCTACGGCATTCTCAACGGCACCTGCAATTACATCCTGACCCAGATGCGCGAGACCGGGCGCGAATTTTCCGACGTGCTGGCCGAGGCGCAGCAGCTGGGCTATGCCGAGGCCGATCCCAGCTTCGACGTCGACGGCATCGACGCCGCGCACAAGCTCTCGATCCTCACCAGCGTCGCCTTCGGCTGCCAGATCGATTTCGCCGGCGTGCGGATCAGCGGCATCCGCAACGTCTCGGCCATGGACATCGCCTATGCCGACGAGCTCGGCTATCGCATCAAGCTGCTCGGCATCGCCCGCGTGACCAAGCACGGCGTCGAGCAGCGCGTGCATGCCTGCATGGTGCCGGTGGCGGCGGTGATCGCCAAGGTCGACGGCGTCTACAACGCGGTGGTGACCACCGGCAACTATGTCGGCCAGAACGTCGCCATCGGCCGCGGCGCCGGCCAGGGGCCGACCGCCTCCGCCGTGGTCAGCGACCTGATGGACATCGCCCGCGGCCGCATCCTGCCGGCCTTCTCGGCCCCCGCCGACCAGCTGAAGAAGCTGCCCTCGGCGCCGCTCGGCAGCCATGTCGGGTCCTACTACCTGCGCCTGATGGTGGTCGACCGGCCGGGCGTCATCGCCGACATCGCCGCGGCGATGCGCGACGAGAGCGTGTCGATGGAAGCGATGATCCAGCGCGCGCGCGCGCCGGGCGAGGCGGTTCCCGTGGTGCTCACCACCCATGACACCACCGAGGCGGCGATCGACCGCGTGGTGGCGCGGCTGAAGCGGCTGGATTCCATCCTGGAACCGCCGCATGTCCTGCCCATTGAGCTGCTGAGTTAACCTCTGCGCGACAGGCGCCCCGTCGGTGGGCGCGCCGCCGCCTGCAACGGAGTTTCTGCGATGGATCGCAATCTTGCCCTCGAAGCCGTGCGCGTGACCGAAGCCGCGGCTTTGGCCGCTTCGCGCCTGATGGGCCGCGGCGACGAGAAGGCCGCCGACCAGGCCGCCGTCGACGCCATGCGCCGGGCGCTCAACGACCTCGCCATCGAAGGCACGGTGGTGATCGGCGAAGGCGAACGCGACGAGGCGCCGATGCTTTATATCGGCGAGAAGGTGGGCGCCGGCGGCCCCAGGATCGACATCGCGCTCGACCCGCTCGAAGGCACCACCATCACCGCCAAGGGCGGCTCGAACGCGCTCGCCGTCGTCGCCATGGCGGAGCAGGGCGGCTTCCTCAACGCGCCCGACACCTACATGGACAAGATCGCCATCGGACCCGGACTGCCGGACAACCTGGTCGATCTCGACGCCGGACCGGAAGAGAACCTGAAGCAGCTGGCCAAGGCGAAGAAGATGGAGATCTCCGATCTCGTCGCCTGCATCCTCGACCGGCCGCGCCACAGCGACCTGATCGCGCGGGTGCGCGGGGCGGGTGCGCGCATCATGCTGATCTCCGACGGCGACGTCTCCGGCGTCATCTCCACCGCCACGCCGGACAGCGGCGTCGACATCTACATGGGCTCGGGCGGCGCCCCCGAAGGGGTGCTTGCCGCCGCCGCCTTGCGCTGCATCGGCGGCCAGATGCAGGGCCGCCTGATCTTCCGCAACGAGGATGAGAAGGCGCGGGCGCGCCGCCTCGGCGTCGCCGATCTCACCCGCAAATACGGCCTCACCGATCTGGCCAAGGGCGACGTGATGTTCGCCGCCACCGGCGTCACCGACGGCGCGATGCTGAAGGGCGTGCGCCGCTCGACCAAGAGCGCCATCACCCATTCCATGGTGATGCGCTCCAAGACCGGGACCGTGCGCATCATCGAGGCGCATCACAACTGGTCGATCAAGCGGCCGAAGGACGTTTGAGGCTGGCGCGGAAATCGAATGTGATGCTCTCGGCTCGCACGGGCGCGACGCATAGCTCCCTCCCCCGGAACGGGGGAGGGCAGGGGTGGGGGCAGCGAGCGAAGATTTCCTCAGGTGGCGAAGCGGCTTCCCCCTCCCTAACCCTCCCCCGTTCCGGTGGAGGGGATTGCCGCGCGCAATCTGGTCATCCATGGGCGACACGCCTTCCATGACCGCGCCCGCGCCGTATCTGGGCGTCGGCAGATCCCTCTGCGGCAAGCTGTGGCTGGAGCGGCCGGGCGACGCGCGCCTGGCCCAGGCGATCGCGCAACGCTGCCAGGTGCCGGAGCTGATCGGCCGCCTGCTCGCCGCGCGCGGGCAATCGCTCGACAGCGTCGAGAGCTTCCTCAATCCGCGGCTGCGCGATTTGCTGCCTGATCCGTCCGACCTGAAGGACATGGACCGGGCGGCGGCGCGGCTGGCCGGCGCGATCCAGGCCGGCGAGACCATCGGCATCTTCGGCGACTATGACGTGGACGGCGCCACCTCCGCCGCCTTGCTGATCCGCTTCCTGCGCGCGGCCGGCGCGCCGGAGCCGCTGCTCTACGTGCCCGACCGCCTGCGCGAGGGCTACGGCCCCAACGTCGCGGCCCTGCGCCAGATGAAAGCGGGGGGTGCGGCAATCGTCATCACCGTCGATTGCGGCATCACCGCCTTCGCCGCGCTGGAAGACGCCGCCGCCAACGACCTCGACGTCGTCATCGCCGATCATCACGTGGCCGAGCCGGCGCTGCCCAAGGCTTGCGCCGTGGTCAATCCCAACCGCCTCGACGAAACCTCGCCGCACCGCAACCTGGCGGCGGTCGGCGTCACCTATCTGCTGATCGTCGCCGTCAACCGCGCTCTGCGCCGCGCCGGCTGGTACGGCGCGGCGCGGGCGGAGCCCGATTTGCTGCAATGGCTGGATTTGGTGGCGCTGGGCACCATCTGCGACGTGGTGCCGTTGGGCGGACTCAACCGCGCGCTGACCGCCCAGGGGCTGAAGGTGATGGGCCAGCGCGGCAATCTCGGCATCAGCGCGCTGTGCGACGTGGCGCGGGTCAACGAGCGCCTCGAAGGCTTCCATTGCGGATTCCTGCTGGGCCCGCGGGTGAATGCCGGCGGCCGCGTCGGGCGCTCCGACCTGGGCGCGCGCCTGCTTTCGACGGAGGATCCCGCCCTGGCGCTGCAGTTGGCACGCGAGCTCGACCTGTTGAACGAGGAGCGCCGCGCGCTGGAGGCCGAGGTCCTGGCCGAGGCGACGCGGATGGCGGAGGCCGAGGCGGCGCACAACCCGCATTTGCTGATCCTCGCCGGCGAGAGCTGGCATCCGGGCGTCATCGGCATCGTCGCCGGGCGGCTCAAGGACCGCTACCAGCGGCCGGTCTGCATCGTCGCGCTGGAGAACGGCATCGGCAAGGCGTCCGGCCGCTCCGTCGCCGGCCTGCATCTGGGCCAGGCGGTGATCGCGGCGCGGGAACTGGGCCTGGTCATCAAGGGCGGCGGCCATGCGATGGCGGCGGGCTTCGAGATGGCCGCGGACAAGCTGCCGGCGCTCAAGGACTTCATCGCCGCGCGCTTCCGGGACGAACTCGGCGGCGCGCCTTTGGTGCCGACCTTGCTGATCGACGGCATGGTGCAGGGGCGCGGGGCGACGCCCGATCTGCTCGGCGTGCTGGAGCGTCTGGCGCCCTTCGGCGCCGGCAACGCGGAACCGCGCTTCGTGCTGCCGGAGCAGCGCATCGCCATGGCCGACGTGGTCGGCACCAACCATGTGCGCTGCCGGCTCGCCGGCCCCGACGGCACAAGGCTGAAGGCGATCGCCTTCCGGGCCGCGGGCGAGGATCTGGGCCAGGCGCTGCTCGGCGCCCGCGGGGCGGCGCTGCATCTGGCCGGCCGGCTCAAGCGCGATACCTGGCAGGGGCGCGACGAGGTCCAGCTCCAGATCGAGGATGCCGCCTTCGTCGGCGGCTGAGCATTGTCAGGAATTTATGAATTATTTCAGCACTTTATCCTGCGGTGTCTGGCTCGGCCGCCGGCCCGGCCCGCGCGGTTGATCTTGCGCCCCAAAGCGGCTAAACAAGCCGCGGCCGCGTTGGCCGCCTCTCGCGTCCCCATCGTCTAGAGGCCCAGGACATCACCCTTTCACGGTGAAGACACGGGTTCGAATCCCGTTGGGGATGCCACACCGCTCAATCTCGTCGTCGTGGATGCATAGTGCGCGCTGCGAACCTGCCGCGCGCGATCTTGGCCGTTGCCGGCGCGATGCCGCTATACTGAACGCCTTGGCACGCGGCGCAGCGCCGGTGCCATGAAACCTGGCCCCGATGCGGGATCGCCGCAGCGGGGGATTTGGAGGCGCCATGCGTCGCGGATGGATCCGGCTGCTGCCCGGGCTGCTGCTCGTCCTGCTGCTCATCCTGGGGCTGACCTCGGCGATCACGTCGCCGAGCGTCGCCGATTGCAGCGATGGCCCCGGCCCGGGCGTCGACTGGACGGGCTGCACCAAGATGAACCGGCTGATGAGTGGCGACGATTTTCGCGGCGCCAAGCTGGTCGGGGCCAATCTCAGCTCCAGCGACCTGACCGGCGCCGACTTCACCGGCGCGGACCTGACCACCGCGACCCTGGTGCGGGCGCAGCTGGCCGGCGCGGTGCTGAAGCGCGCCGAACTCAACAAGGCGATGCTCGACCGCGCCGACCTGCAGAACGCCGATCTCGACGCGGCGCAGCTGGTCAAGGCCGAACTGTCGCGGGCCAATCTGACCAAGGCCCAGCTGGTCGGCGCCAATCTGGAGCGGGCCGAACTCGGCCGGGCCGTGCTGGCGGAGGCGAACCTCACCGCCGCGCATCTGCAAAGCGCCTATCTGGCGCGGGCCGATCTGCGCCATGCGGTGCTTGCCGATGCCGATCTGAGCGATGCCGAACTCTATCTCGCGGACCTGCGCGGCACCGACCTCTCGGCGGTGCGCGGCCTGGTCGCGCAGCAGCTGGTCGATACCTGCGGCGACGACACCACCAAGCTGCCGGCCGGCGTGACGCGGCCGCCATCCTGGCCGTGCACCAGCCGCGAGGCGGATTGACGCGCGGGCGCGACGGCAACCAACGGATCCAGCATGAACGCGAAACCCAAGACCGCAAACCTCGCCGAGGCCATGATCGGCTCCTGGCGCCTGTTGAGCCGGGTGGATCATGCGGCGGACGGGTCGCTGCGCAGCGAGCCGATGCTCGGCTCCGATCCCATCGCCATGCTCACCTACACCCGCGATCACTTTTCCGCCCAGTTCATGAGGCGGGACCGCTCCGCCGCGCCGCTCGACGTGCCCTGCAGCTCCGGCCGCAACAACACCAGCGCGGTCGGCGGCTATGACGCCTATTTCGGCACCTATGAGGTCTGCGACGGCGGCGTCGTGCTGCATCGGCTCGAGGCCGCGCTGACGCCGCAGAATGTCGGCATCGAGGTGGCGCGCACGTTGATCGTCGACGGCGACACGCTGACCATCAGGCTCGAGACGACCGCCCACGGCCAAGAGCCGGTCACGCGCGTCCTGACCTGGGCCCGCATGGCCTGAGCGCGCCGGGATCCGGCGACTGCCTCCGGCCTTGGCGGAGCGCCGGGAACGAATGCCCGGCCGCGGTGTTCCAGCCCCGCCGGGCGCACTCCCGGTTTGCACCGGGAGCCTGCCGCGTGACCATCGACCAGGGATTGGCCTTCGGCATCATCCTCGTCACCATGATGCTCTTCGTCTGGGGCCGGCCGCGCTACGACATCGTGGCCTGCCTGTCGCTGATGGTCATCCTGGTCGCGGTGCCGATGCTGCTGCTGGTCTGGCCGGTGCGCTGACACGGCGCCGGGGGCGCAGCGGTAGGCTAGGGAATGTCGCCTGCCGCGCGAAGGCCGAAGGCTGCGATCGGCACTTCGACGTGCAGCGGCTGGAAACCGTTCCAGAAGCCGCTGGTTCCGGCCGACATGATCAGTGCGCCGAAAATCCCGGTGATGGCCAGGCCGTCTTCCGACACCGGCAGCAACAGCCGTGCATAGGCCAGGAAGTCGTGGTCGTACGAAGTCATGTAGTCGTGGGTATAGGCGACTACGCCGCGCCGCGCGATGTCGTGCGTCTCGCGGGAAGTCCGGTCGAAGTCGGCGTAGTTGTCTGGCGAGACATGCGCCGCGCGGATTTCACGCCGGGTTTTGCCGCGCGGCTCGAAGCCGAAAGCGGCGACGATCTCGCTGCCGACCAAGCGGTAGCGGAGATCGTCAGGCGCTGCCCCGACATCCAGCAGCTGGAGGTTGGGCATCAAATCCCGGACGGCCAGCGGATCGATGTCGCGCCGCAACGGCAAGCGTCCGTCGACGCACAGGCCGAGCCAATGCCGAAACAGCCGCTGCAGGCTCGGGTGGCGGATGAAGGCACCATCGCGGTCGTTCAAGGCGAGCTTCCTGGCAAGACGAGCTTCCTGGCAAGACGGGCTTCCCGGTCTGGCGGGGCGAATCCGGTCGGATGCTTCGCCCGGCGTGGGGCGGAAAGCAAGGCGAATCCAGGCACCCTGGCCGGAAGTGTTAACCCGAGGCCAGGGCCCATTCACAATTTCCTCATGATCGCGCGGCAAACATCTGGCTGGGACTCGCCCCGCTCGGGCAGGATGACGCAGGGGACAATCGGTGGGGACAATCGGTCAAAATGCCGCCGATGAAATCAGTCGCATGAAGCAGATCGAGGTTCGCCTGGCCGTCGTCCTCTATGGCGGTGTGTCGCTGGCCGTCTATATCCACGGGGTCACCCGCGAGATCCTCAACCTGGTGCGCGCGTCGAAGCTGTTCCGTGCCGCCAAGTCGCGCGAGGAAGCCGGCGGTGCCTGCGTGGACGACCAGCGGCCGAAGAGCGATTCCACCGCAATCTACTACGAGCTGCTGCAGGCACTGTCGCCCGACATCGACCTGCGCGTGGTCGTCGATCTGATCTCCGGCGCCTCTGCCGGCGGCATCAACGGCGTCATGCTGGCGCGCGCGCTGGCGCACGACCTGCCGCTGGAGCCGCACCGCGACCTGTGGCTGAAGAATGCCGACGTCACCAGCCTGTCGGACCCGGGCAGCCTCGCCGGCCGCCTGGGCAAGGCGGTCATGGCGCCGCTGTTCGACACGATGCTGATCCGCCGCTTCGGCCAGCAGGTGGCCGACCCGGAGACCCGCGCCAAGATGCGCCAGTTCATCCAGGCGCAGTGGTTCAAACCGCCTTTCTCGGGCGAGCGTTTCGCGGGCTGGATGCTGGACGCCTGCGAGGCGATGGAGGCGGGCGCCACGCCGAACGGGACGCTGCTGCCGCCCGGCCATCGGCTCGACCTGTTCGTGACCCTGACGGACTATCGCGGCCATTCCCATCGCATCGTGCTGCACGACCCGCCCAGCGTCGACGAGACCGAGCATCGCCGCATCGTCGCCTTCACCTGCCGCCGCGCGCTGTCGGGCGAGATCACCAGCGAGTTCGGGGCCGGCGATATTCCCTCGCTGGTCTTCGCGGCGCGGGCGACCGCATCCTTCCCCGGCGCCTTTCCGCCGGCCACCGTCGCCGAGATGGACCGCGTGCTGGCGGCGCGCGGCGGGTCGTGGCCGTCGCGCCAGCGCTTCATCCACGAGAAGCTGCTGGTCGCCGATCCACGGCAGGCGGCGAATGCCGGCGGCTATTTCATCGACGGCAGCGTGGTGATGAACAAGCCTTTCTCGCCGGTCATCCACGCGCTGGGCAACCGCCCGGCCAGCCGCGAGGTGGTGCGGCGCATCATCTATGTCGATCCCAACCCGCACCGCGAGGCCGCCAACCGCGGCGACCAGGGCGCTCCGGGATTCTTCCGCACCATCCTGACCGCGCTGGCGCTGATCCCGCGCAACGAACCGATCGCCGACGACCTGCTGGCGATCCAGGAATGGAACGAGCGGGCGCGCCGCATGGCCGAGATTCTCGCCGCCGCCGACCCGCAGGTCGAGCAGCTGGTGGATGAGATCGTCGATTCCCATCCGGAGAATCCGCCCACCATCGCCGATGTCGGCCGCTACCGCGCCGCCGCCAATGAGCAGGCCCATGGCAGGGCCGGCTACGCCTATCTCAGCTACCAGACGCTGAAGCTGCGCCGGCTGGCCGAGCGCCTGGCGGGGTTGATCGCCGGCATCGCCGCGGCGCGCGGCGAACCGGCCGATCCGGTGCGGATCGAAAGCCTGCTCGATCGCTGGATCGCCCAGCAGGACGGCGCCGGCGCGACCCGGCTGGTGCCGTTCCTGCGCGGCTTCGACGTCGATTTCCGCCTGCGCCGCGTGCGCTTCGTCATCCGGCGTCTCAACGAGCTCTACCGCACGGCGGGCGAGACCGGGGTGGCGCTGCAGTCCAAGGCGATCGACGATCTGAAGGCCGCGCTCTATGACGTGGTCGACCGCCTCCTTCTGCTGTGGAACGTGCCGTTCTACACGGCGGAGGGCAGGGCCGAGACCGGTGCTGCGGCCGTCGCGCTGGCCCGCGCGGCCGGGCGCGGCGAAACCCCGGACGCCGCCGACTTCGCCGTGCTGGAGCAGGCGATGGGCCTGGTCGAGATCGACCGCGGCCTCGACGAGATCATTTCGCTGATGGGCCTCGCCTATCTGGCGCCGGAGGCGCGCCGGGCGGTGGCGATGTCCTATGTCGGCTTCGCCTTCTACGACCTCATCACCTTCCCGATCCTGCAATGGACCGACATGGACGAGATCAACGAGGTGCTGGTGGACCGCATCTCGCCGGCCGACGCGCGCGGCATCGGCGCCGGCAAGGTGGTGCTGAAGGGGACGTCGCTGATGAGCTTTGGCGCCTTCTTCAACCGCGCCTGGCGCGAGCACGACTATCTCTGGGGTCGGCTCAATGCCGCCGACCGTTGCGTCGACGTCCTGGTCTCGGCGATTGGCGCACGGCTGCCGGACGGCATCGACACCGGCCACCTGCGCGCGCGACTGTTCCGCGCCATCCTCGATTCCGAGGCACCGCATCTGCTGGCCGATGCCGGACTGATCCCTGGCCTGCGCCGCGAATTGGATGGGCAGGCTCCCTCCCCCTGATGAGAAACTGCCTTGATCCGGCGCGAACTATAAGTGCCCATCATGGCATTGCGTACCCATCATGAAATTCCCTCGGCGGCTGGCGCGGCCGCTTGGCGCTGGACGCCCGCAATACTTCGGCCCAGGATGCGGATCGCCGTTGGCAAAACCGCGCCTGACATGCATAGCCGCTGCGTCTTTCTCGACCCGCAAGAGGTCACCTCATCCCCCGTCAAGGAATTCGCCGCCTATTGGCGCGGCAAGCTGTCGGGCGAACGATTGCCGAATCCGGGGGCGATCGACCCGACGGAGATTCCCAGCCTGCTGCCTTTCATTGTCATCGCCCAACTCGAAGCGGCGCCGCTGCGCGTCCGATACCGGCTGGTCGGCACGCGGGTGGTCGAGGCGCATGGCAGCGACTACACCAACAGCTATCTCGACGAATGCGGCTTCCTCATCGAGGCCGAGCTGACCGAATGCTATCGTCGCCTGGTCGCTGGGCGAAAACCGGTCTTCATGTACTACGAATGGGAAAGGCGCAGCTGGCCGCGGGCGCAGAGCCGCCTGGGCGCCAGCGAGACCGGGTTTTTCCCGCTCAGCAGCGACGGTGCCGTCATCGACCGCGCCATCAGCTTTGCCGACCCCAGCGTGACGCCGCGCATGGCCGCGGGCCGGTGCTAGTTGATCACGCGAGGGACATCGCCACTTCGTGGGTGCGATCTCGCCATGGCGGCTTGGTGGGTCGCATGAAAACAACACCCCCCTTTCGCGAGCCCGGCCCGCTATATATCTTAGGTAGTTCAAAGATAAAATAATCTACCTTGGGTAGTAGAATGCCGATCGAGATCGAGCAGGAGACCCTCACCTGGATCGCCGCCAACGAGGATCGCCGCTTCGCCATCCTGCTCGACTACTGGCGCGATCTGGAGGCGCGCTTCGGGCGCCTGCCGCGGCGGGGCGAACTCGATCCGGTGGAGGTCGCGGCGGTGCTGCCACACCTGTTCCTGGTCGACGTGGTGCGCGACGGCGCGGCGCCGCCGCGCTTTCGCTTCCGGCTGCTGGGCGGGGCGATCACCGCACGCGAATCGGTGCGTCCGGGACAGTTCCTGGACGATTACCGCGGCATGCGCGATTCGGAACGCATCATGCGGCACTACCTCGATACGCTGGATTTGAAGGTGCGCGTGCGCAGCGCCAGCCTTGCCTGGGATCATCCGACCAAGGAATTCATCACCTATCACGCGTTGCTTCTGCCGCTCTCCGAGCACGGTGACGCGGTCGACGCCCTGCTCGGCCTCGCCGTCTATGAAGCCTAGGCCAGACCGGCGCCGTCACCTGGATTAAGGCCTTGTTAAGCATAATATGTGTGGATGGGAGCTCGGCGATCGGCCGATGCAAAGTCTCATCCGCTGACCATGGACCCCACCCATCCGCGCGTCGAACCCAGCCTTGCCCACGACGCCGCCGCGCCGGCGACGGCCGAGCGCGTGGCTGCGACGTCGGCGGCTCCGGAACCCGCCGGGGTCGACGCGGCGCCGGACCAGGCCGCTGGGCCAAGCGCCGGCGAGGAAGCCGCCGGCGGATTCTCCGGCGTCTCGCCGCCCGCGATGCGGTGGCAGGCCCTGGCCGCGCCGGCGGCGCCGGTGGAGCATGTGGCGCGCAATCCCAGCCTGCCGACCTTCGTCGGGCTGATCATGCTGATCCTGACCTTCTTCATCGTGCTGACCAGCATCTCGATCAACGACCGCAAGAAATCCGAAGCGGCCATGGCCAGCCTGCAGGACGCCTTTTCCGGCACCCTCGCGCCCAGCCAGGCGATGGACAATCTGGATGCCGGCCGCGCGGCGCGCGATTTCGTCCAGGGCCTGACCGGCAAGATCCAATCCCTGGTGCCGCTGATGGGCGGACAGAACGCGACGGCGGCGGAGGACCAGGTGCTCTGGCTGCCCGTGTCGCTGGCCTTCGCCGGGGATTCCACGGAACTCTCGGCCGACTTCACCCCGGTGCTGCAGGAATTGCTGACGGCGAGCGGCAAGATCCCGGCCCGCTTCGACTACAAGGTCGAGTTGCGGCTGTGCGACAGCGAGGCGGGTGACCGGCTGCGCCGGCGCGCGGCGGCGCTGGCCGATGGGCTGACGCGGCTGCAGGCGCCGCTGGCGCGCTTCGTGATCGGAGCGCAGGCCTGTCAGGCGGATCGCATGGCCTTCGCCGTCGCCTTGGCGCCGCTGCCGGCGGAGCCCGCGCCATGATCAACGCGCCCGGCCACACCCCGACGCCCGTGCCGCAATCGCAGGAAGGCCGCCAGCCCCCCTGGCTGATGAGCTTCGCCGATTTCGTCAGCTGCCTGCTCGCCTGCTTCGTGCTGCTGTTCTCGATGGTGTCGATCGACCGCGAGAAGTTCCTGCGCATCCTCGGCAACGTGCCGGGACGGCAGTATGTCGACCAGCAGGCGCCGCAGCCGGTCGAGCGCGGCATGACGCCCGACAGCACCGCACCGGCGCGCGATGCCACCTATCTGCTGGCGTTGCTGCGCGACTCCTTCGCCAAGGACAAGCAGCTCTCCGCCCTGCAGATCACCGGCGAGGGCGAGAAGGTGCGGATCGCGCTGCCAATCACGGCTCTGCTCGAGGAGCTCCGCGCCGGCACGGCGGCGAAACCTGGCGGGTTGCTCTATGCGGTCGCCGGCACGCTGCGCAGCTTTCCCAACGAAATCGTGGTCGAAGGCAAAGGCGTCGCCGCGGCAGACACCGAGCGCTGGGGCAATCTCCTGCTGCTGACGCAGATGACGGCGCGGGCGCTGGAGCAGGGCGGCGTCGCCGGCGGGATTCCGGCCCGCACCGACCTGGCGGCATCGGGCGGCATCCGTGTCGAGGTGGTGATCACCGAGCGCGACGCCACTGAGACCGCGCATTAGCGGGCGACCGCTAGACCCAGCCGCCGTCGACGGTGAATTCCTGCGCGCTGCACATCCGTGAATCGTCGGCGGCGAGGAACAACGTCATGCGCGCCAGATCGACGGGCTGCAGGCGGCCGGGCAGGCATTGCGCGCGGTCGATCAGCTCTTCCGCCGCCGCGTTCACCCATAATTTCATCTGCCGTTCCGTCATCACCCAGCCGGGCAGGATGGTGTTGACGCGGATATGGTCGGGGCCGAGATCGCGCGCCATGCCGCGGGTGAGGCCGTGCACCGCCGCCTTGGCGGTGACATAGGCCGGCATGTTGCCGCCCGCCATCTTCCAGCTGATCGAGCCGTAATTGACGATCGAGCCGCCGCCGCGGCGCCGCATCTGCGGCGCCACCGCCTGGATGGCGAAGAACATCGGCCGCAGGTTGATCGCCATGCGCTCGTCCCAGTATTCCGGGGTCACGCCTTGCCAGTCGTGGCGCGCATCGTTGGCGGCGTTGTTGACCAGCGCGGCGATGTCGCCGAGCGCGTCTCCGACCCGGCCGATGGCCGCCTGCAGCGCGGCGATGTCGGTGATGTCGCAGGGGATGAACAGCGGCGCCGTGCCGTATTGCGTCCGCAGGTCCTCGCACAGCCTGCGGCTGGCCGCCTCGGCGATGTCGATGAAGGCGACCTTGGCGCCCTGGTCGAGGAAGCTCTCGACGATCGCGGCGCCGATGCCCGATCCGCCGCCGGTGATGAAGACGACCTTGTCGCGCAGGCTGGGATACTTCGCGAAACCCGAAAGATCCATGGCAATCAATCCTTCATGCAGGTCTGCGCCGCGCCAGCTTTGCGGCGGGCCGCCGGGTCAGCGCTTGCGGCCGCCGCCGGCCTTCGCATTGCGCGCCGCCGACCGTCGCGAGCGGCCGATCACCGTATTGGTGTCGGCGAGCAGGATGCGCGACGCGCGCCGCGCCGCCGCGGCGTTGCGCCGGCGGATCGCGTTGAGGATGGCCTCGTGCAGCGGCAGCGCCTTGCGCATGTCGGCGTTGTGCGTGGCGGTGAAGGCGAACATGTTGCTCAGCGCCGATTCGATCAGGAACCCCAGCGGCACCAGCAGTTCGTTGCCGGCGGCGCCCAGGACGGCGAGGTGGAACTTGACGTCGTTGACG
>WBZN01001388.1_pt1 | contig 14884 bp, 14 predicted proteins | sample 5204281 | NCBI WGS metagenome assembly WBZN01 (sample SAMN12344347, study PRJNA552823) | activated sludge metagenome | biome: Activated sludge suspended growth; feature: Nitrification reactor; material: Wastewater; isolation source: activated sludge from nitrification reactor of wastewater...
CTCATGGTAGCGGCTTCTTGCAGCTTCAGCAAAATGCACCATCAACGTCAAACCGTTGAAACATCAGCATTGAACGAACCACAATCGAATTACAAGTTGGTGCCGCTAAGCTTGGGTATTAAATTATCTACAGCTGTAGAAAAGCCTGTAGATAACATATGTAAGTTGTTCCAATCTTACAAATCCATTTGCTAGCAGAAGCAGTGAAATCGTATATATTTGGTACTTTGAAGGGCAGTCATGATGATGACAACCGGTGATTAGATGTCAGGTAACCTGTTCATTGTTGCTACGCCAATTGGCAACCTGAACGACTTAACAAACAGAATTCGCAGCGTTATTGAAGAGTGCAACTTTGTTCTCGCGGAAGACACGCGCGTCACAATTAAAATTCTCAATCACCTGAATATAAAGAAAGAGATGTTCAGCTGTCACGAGCACAACGAAAGCGATCGCACCAGAGCACTCGCTCAAGCCGCAGCAGAAGGGCAATCCGTAGCACTCATATCAGACGCAGGAACACCACTCATTTCGGATCCTGGCTATCAAATAGTGCGCGAAGCAATTGCATTGGGAATGACGGTGATACCAATTCCTGGTCCAAGCGCTTTTCTGCTTGCACTCGTGGGCAGCGGCTTGCCGTGCGACAAATTTGTCTTCGAAGGATTTCTGCCAGACAAAAATTCAGCGCAGAAATCACGCCTTGAAGAACTGCGCACTGAAACAAGAACGCTAGTCTTCTACGTCTCACCGCACAAATTGATCAAAAATCTGACGGCAATGTTGGAAGTCTTCGGCGACCGGGAGATCTGCCTGGCCAGGGAATTGACGAAACTGCACGAAGAATTTTTGCGCGGAAAAATCTCACGGATGATCGACAAATATTCGTCAACTGAAATTCGTGGCGAGTTTGTACTTGTAGTTTCCGGCATGACGAAAGAAAACGAAACTGACATCACAGAAGACGATGTTCGCGTTGCAATCAGAGCCGAACTGGCGCTAAACCGCTCCGTGAAGGATCTTTCCGCACTGTTGGCGGAACAGCTTCACTGGAAAAAATCAGAAGTGTATAGAATGGCACTAGACGAACAAGACCGCGCCAAATCAAACCGCGCTAATTGAACAGCAATGCCTGAAGTAACACAGGCGTCACGGGCGTCGATGTTTACCAGCTTTTCAAGTTTGGAATCGACCTGCTTCAGAGCACTGGTCAGAGAAGAATTCAGAGCATTGATCAGAGATCAGAAACGAATAAAGCGCATCAGGTTCAAACCCGTGTTCAACCCTTGATTGAGCGTGTTGCCCCAGTTGATGCCAGCCTTAGGAGTTGCAGGCTGCGGTGCCTGGGCCTGTGCCGAGGCTGTAGTTGAACTTGCGGCGTCCATCTGAGCAGACGGATCTTGCGCCAGCGGAGGATCAAGCACCACGAACACATCGAAGTCCGGAGGTGAGCCTGCCGGTGGCGGATTGAACGGTGCCGCTGATTTGGCAGCTTCGACAGCAGCATTATCAGCGGTGGCAACCCCGGCGGTGTTTACTCTTACATCCGAAATTTGCCCGCTTCGATGCATCTTGAAGAGAACGACAATTGGTGGGTAAACTCCTTGCGGCGGTTGAAAATGCTGGCGAACGCGAGACTGCAAATCAGTAATGTATTGAGTGTAGTCAATCGTCGGCGACCACTCATCGAATGCCGATATCGGATCTGGGATTGCCGCCAACTTTTGCATCAACTCATCGGCTTCATGATATTGCTTGAGGTTTCGATAAGCGCTTGCTTGAATGGTGTAAGCCTCTTTCAATCGTGGTTTCAGCTCAAGAGCCAGCGCAGTATCAACGATTGCATCATGGTATTTCCCCTGCGAGTTGAGAATCTGCGCGCGGGTGCAAAACGCCTCAGCATAGTCGGGATTCAACTTGATGGCGTAGCGCACGTCTTCCAGCGCTTCGTCATTTTTCTCTAACTGCCACTCGACGCGAGCGCGACGATTATACGGTTCAGGATTTTTGGGATCAGCATTAGCTGCTTTCGTGAAGAAATTGAATGCGTCGCTGTAAGCTCCGTGCCGTGAGAAATACTTGCCACGTTCGAGCGGCGACGCGTTGGCACTGGACTTCGGTGTGGTACTAGCCTTCGGTATGGCACTTGCCACCGGCTTTGGTGTTGACGCAGATGTAGTCACGCGCGGTACGCGCAACGATTCCTCAGTTTTCGTGTCAGTGGGCGCTGCCGTGGCGCGCAACGGACGCAATAAAGGCTTCGAGCTTTCCTGACAAAGCGCAGCTGGAGCCAACATGACGACAAAAGCGAGCGTCGGCAGGGCAGCAAGCTTAGGAATACAAGGCAAAGAGTTGTTCGATCTCATGGCAAGATCATATACTCCAACTAATTCTGGAATATGAAAAATTGCTCCGAGAAGGCGTATTTGACAGGTTATTTAACCAAAGTCTCCAGGTCGCCACGAACAGTGCGAGAGTCGAAGGCTGCTGTTGCCGCGGGAATTTCCTGAATATGCGCTGTCTCATAATCATTGCGACTGCGGTGCGTGCCTTTCGGGAATTCTAGCTCAGCACTGCCATTTAACGATTTATAAGCCTCAAGAATAGCCTGATCGAAATTTGAATTGTTACTCTCAACCAGACGCGGTTCGATTCGATGATCCGACCAAACGGTGATATGAACTCGGTTTGTTCCAGCTGGATTACCGTGCCTCGGCATAGTTGTGCGCAAAGCCGCGCAAACTAACTCGTTTACATGTTGATACCAGCGGTCCCACAGAAGTGATTCAGCAGCTGTTGCTGCTAACTCGGTAACCGCCTGTTGACCGACATCTGGCTTCACATCCAGCTTTGGCTTTTTGTCACGCTTTTTCTTACGGACCGGCTCCTGGAAGCCAAGGGGATTCGTCCGCTGCGGTGCCACAGCTACATCTGCGTTACTTGGAGGTGGCAAAATTCTGGAGTTGTCGTGTTGTGCAGGTCGAACATTCGCACCGAGTTCATTGCGCGGCGACATTATGGCAGGATTAAGCTCCACTCGGCTCGAAGGAGGCTGATCGATCATTGGCAGTCGCGAAGGCGGTGTCAGCCATCCACCTTCTTCTGTTCGAATTGGCGGAGCATCAACCGACAGCAATGTTCGCGTCGGCGCCTCATCTAATTCAACACGGCGCGGCGCACCGAGTTGAGCGCGTCGCGGTGCACCAGGCGCAGCGCGCTGAGGACGACCACCTTTGAGAATCGGTGCGGCATCATCGGTCGTCTGCCCCCGAATCGGGCGAGTCGGCGCATCATCTTGCGCCCGAGCTGGAATTCTATTTGCGTCCAACGAGTCTCGAAAGCGAGCCTTCTGAATTTCATCCTCAGTTATCGGAGGCGGCTTCACCAGTGGAACAGCATCGGTGTTCTTGATTTGAATGATCCGCATCACGGCCGAAAAAGAAGGTGTTCTTGCCCCAAGAATAGCGCCCTGATCGTTGACTCGACCTTGAAGGGCGTTACGCTGCGAATCCTGCACGGACCCTTGCAGAGGCCGGCCGCCATTTTGGTCAACAGCACCGCGAAGGGGCTCGGTAGCAAACCTTCCGACTCCCGGCTGCAACGTCGGAGCGACAAATTTCTGCTCGACTCCACCCTGAAGCGGTGGTGCCGGTACCACTCTTCTTTCAACGCCACCTTGAAGTGGCTCACTCAAAGATTTTTGCTCAACATTTCCTTGCAGCGGTTCACTCAAAGAATTCTGCGCAACGTTTCCTTGCGGCTCACTCGAAGACTGTTGCGGTAGATCACCCGGCGATGGCTCATCTCCCAGTGCTCGAGACAAAGCACTGCCACTTATTGCAAGCGAGACGGCTATGGCTATCGATAGTCTGGTTTTGATCTGCATGCGCTCATCTCCGAAGCGAATCAAATAAATTGACATTAGAAGCTGCCTTTGTCAACTTCGCGTGACTATTTTTATGTTCACTCAAATCTTCCACACACGAATCTACTGCGCCATCATATGCGGTATCATCAGATGTTTTCTGGTGGCAGAAACCAGTCTCAACTCATCAGCAGAAAAGTCTTTATTAAAGAGCTTTCTCAGACCCAGCCTTAACTTAGATTGATAGTTCTTCGCCTGGTCCAGAAGAGTGTAATAATTGTTAGGCGGTGACGGCGATGCAAAGAGCGTCTCGACGCCCTGAGTAAGCAAGGAAACTGCCTGATGTTCGAAGCCGGCAAAGTATATAAAGTTAAGGTAGAGGTGTCGCCGGGCGAAATCGGTTTCGGTAGAGCCACCATCGTAGAGAAGACTGGCAATCAGCTCTGCATCCAGATCAAAACCAGTAAAGAAACAAACAAAGTTTTACCTAAGGGCACAAGAATCTGGTTCGTCAGCGATTCAGCCGACAACACTTTCAATGGGCTCTGGTCCTCATCGGTCATAGGAGCGCAGCACACCGGCGGGAAAACGGGCATGTTGTGCTCTGCCCCTAAGTTAGACCCGGTTGTTCAAAGAAGACGACAGCCACGCGTCGTAGTCGACGCGCCGGTGCGCATGTCAAGCACTGAGGGGCAGCGTTTAGGTTCCGAGATTCGGACGAAAGATATTTCGAGATCCGGTGTTGCGTTGGAAACACTGCAACCCCTGCCTGACGACATTGGCTTGAGTGTAGACATCGTCGTCGAGTCGAGCGTGGGCGAAATTGCGGCTACAAGCCGCGTTATTCGAGTCGAAAGAAATTGGTTGGCCAACAAAACAGTGATCGGTCTCGAATTCACCGACATCAAGCCAGCGGATGTAGCTACGCTGGACAAACTGCTGCTGTTACTGGGCGGAAAAACCCGCAATGCAGATGCGGCCGCTGAAGAATCAGATGACAAACCTAAAAGAGCAAAACAGGGATTATCGAGTTGGATTCACGGTTCCGGCGGTTCCGCTCCTGCCACCGACAAGAAATTCATCGGCAGTAACTTCGCCGAAGAAGAAAAAGTAGAACAAACAACGGACGAAAATACAAATGACGGATAGCCCAATGACCCTGGTAGAAGCAGTTGTACTGGGGGTTGTTCAAGGTCTGACTGAGTTTCTTCCTATCAGCAGCACCGCGCATTTACGTGTCGTACCCACAGTTCTGGGATGGGGCGATCCGGGTGCGGCATATTCTGCAGTTATCCAGCTCGGCTCTGTTCTGGCTGTGCTGACATATTTTCGTAGCGACATAATGCGCATCGCCGCTGGTGCCTTGAAGGCAATTAAAGAAAAGAATTACAGCGACCAGGATTTTAGAATCGCTGGAGCCATCGCCGTCGGCACATTGCCGATCTGCATTATAGGATTACTTCTGAAGAAAATGATCGAAGGTCCACTGCGAGCGATGATCGTTATCGGCATCGCTTCGATCGTGATGGGATGCTTGCTTATGCTGGCAGAAAAGCTTGCAAAGCATGTTCGCGGCATCGACAGCATCAGCGGCAAGGATGGATTTCTCGTTGGACTGGGTCAGGCGATGGCGCTGATTCCTGGCTGCTCTAGAAGCGGTTCGACTTTGACAGTGGCAATGTTTTTAAATCTCAAACGCGAAGACGCAGCCAGATTTAGTTTTCTGCTCGGCATTCCAGCCTTGATCCTGAGCGGCTTGCTTGAGTTCAAGGAAATGATGTCTGCTGGAATGAGCAGCGATCAAACAATCAATCTTGTGGTCGGCTTGATTGTCTCGACTATAGTCAGCTACGCAGCCATTGCCTGGTTCATCAAATATTTGCGCAAACACTCCACATTTGTGTTTGTCGCTTACAGACTGATATTCGGAATCGCTGTTGTCTGCATGGCCCTGAAAGCTCAGTAAAGCTTAGAGCAGTTAAGGCTCACGGCGACTAAAGCTCAGCGCGACTAAAGCGATAACTAACGCTTACCGCTGTCTTCCTCGAGCGGAGCAAGCCCCTCGGGATCGGTCAGCGAAGCTTCATCCATCTCCTTAAACGCGACCGCTTTGGACTTCTGTGGTGTCTGTGGCGTTTGTTGAGGAGCAATATTAATCGACTGATTTTGAGCAACCTGCGTCGGAGACGGTGGCACCACGGGTGGCACTATAGGAGGCACAAGCGAAGGTGTCTGCGCCGCTTGATCAGAATCCGGCACGGTGTCGTCTTTAGTCTGATAGGCGCGAATGGTTGCCAGAGCCTTATTCTTTTCCTCGCGCAGGCGGCGAATCTCGTCATCTTTTTGCTTGAGCGCACCGTCACCGACTACAGTTTTTGATGAATTGCCTGGAGCTGTCGCCTTAGAATAGAAGAACGCGCACAACACAACCAACATCAAGCACCCTACGCCGATTACCGCGGCTTGGACCAGCTTGAGCGGTGGCTTCTGCTTTGGCACAAACTCCAGCTCTTGCTGCATTTCTGGAGCACTCTGATAGCGCAACCAGACGTCTTGAGCTGTCGCTCGCTGCACGATTTCGTCTGTGTGATCGGAAATTTTTGGGTTAATCCGCTTTGGTGAACAGACCTGTAGCGCTAGCGGCTCCTGACCGGTCAGCAAAAAGTGCATCGTCGCGCCCAGTGCATAAATGTCAGACCGCGGGTCTGCAGCACCCCAGTACTGTTCCGGCGGTGAGTAGCCGGCAGAGACCACGTGGGTGTTGTCGGAATCTTCGGCGTAAGGACGCGCGATACCGAAATCCACGAGCTTAACCCGATCTTTGGTATCAATCATGATGTTGCTTGGCTTCAAATCGCGATAGATAACTTTGGGCTCGTGGCTATGCAGGAAGTGCAACACATCAGCAATCTGCACGGCCCACTGCAACACTTGCTCTTCTGGAAACGGCTCTCCGCGCTGGTTTAGCATCTGGTGGAGATTTTCTCCCTCGACATATTCCATGACGAGGTAGTAATTTTCGTCCTCTTCGAATGAGTCAAGAATGCTGACGATATTAGGGTGCTTGAGCGGGCTCAGTACGTCCGCTTCGCGTTTAAAAAACTCGAGGGCTTTCTGCTTATCCTCTTCGCGAAAAAAATCGTCTCTTAATTTCTTGACGACACAGTTACGGTTGGCAAGGCGCATGTCTCTTGCCATGTAAACGGTACCCATACCACCCTGACCGAGGTGGCTGACGACTTCGTACCGCTTTTGCAGCACAAAGTGGACCTCTCGCGAGGCCGACTGACTGGGTCTCGTCATCCCATCAAAAGACCCTGAATTGTTCGGCCCTGGCATTCTTCCTGAATCGCTCCCCTGAGGAACAACTTTAAGTATAACAACGTTTAAGATTTGTACCAGCAGCCAATTTTGGCGCCGGAAACGTCGACGTGCTTAATTAACCAGGACTACCTTGGCTGGGTGCTGAAACTGCCGGGGTTGTGATCGCTCTCGGAATATTTCGACACCAGACTCTGCTCCGCGTCATGGGCGAGAACAGCCGGCGGCGGAACTTTGTCACCACCCAGTCTTTCATACGAACGCCACCACAATTCGCTGCCATCGAGAAGCGCTTCATGAATCCACAGCACTTTATACTTCGGATCTTGTTTAACGTATTCAGTATCGTGCGCAGGATCGCTCCACCATGCGATTGCGAACTCTCTGCGCTTGGAATACGGCACATAGCTGTCCCATTTAACATCCATATGCTGACCGGATTCAGCGATCATCTTCGCGTAATCCATTGCGAAATCAGCCTTTTGCTCAGGCGTAGTTTTGCGATATCCACTTTTGAAAAGTCGCGGCTCCTGACCAAAAAACCATCCATCGACGACCGTTTGATCGAGTTGATGTGCTTGATCGACAATTGATTGTCGCAGTTGCTCATCAGGCACCGTCGGCATGGCACGAGGCGTAGACGGCTGTTCAGAGCATCCTGCCACCGCAATCACGAAAGCGCACAAAATTGTCAACGGCAAACAAGCGCACAAAATTGCCAGTGGACGGTATTGAACACTCATGAAGCGAAACTGGATGCGAAAAGTTGGTGCTTTTGACAAAGACTGCGATACATCTCGAGTCCTTCGCTGTGTGCGGCTGTGAATTCGAAGTTCAGTTCTTCTGTGAAATACTTATGCAACCGCGTGCGATCTAGCGGAAGTCGCTGCATCGATTCCGCAATCACTTGCTCCAGCGCTGTCGAAAGACCTTCCTGCCGTGCTCTAACCAGAGCGGCACTGATGTCTGAGAAAGTCTCAGCATTCGCTTCGACCCACCTTGTTTTGGCAGCCCAAACACCAAACGTCATTGGCAAATTGTAGGTTCGGTGCCACCACGCGCCCATATCCCAGCGCTGAAATTTAGTTGACCACTCAGGGTCCACGAGCAAGGCTCTATCGCCAATGACAAGTGCACCATCAAGATTGCTGCGATCGAGATCTGGTGCAGCAGCAGTCACCAGAACAGGCGTAACGCCGTATTGTTCGAGCAGAAGAACACGCAAAAGATTAATCGAAGTGGCGGAGGACATAGGCACAGCAATTCTGGCTTTTCCGAGGTCTTTCAGTTCCTTCTTGCTAAAGAACAATACACTTCCAACCGCACCAATGCTCGATATGGAAAGGTCCGGCAAAAGCTGCATGTCGGAGCTTTCCAGAAAGAAAAATGAACTCATGGCGCCGAGGTCGAGCTTGTTTTGCGCGTACTGTTTGTTCAATTCTGACGGAGTGCCGAAGACAATGCGCGCCTTGATTTCGTCGCAGTGTCGCATCATCGGCACGACCACTGGCAACGAATTGATGAAGTTGATCTGACCAAGCCTGGCGAGAGCTTTAGTGTTTTGATCTTCTTTGAGGTTTGGAAGAGTCTGCATCTGTTTCCTTCGCACGGGCTAGCAGCCCCAAGCAAGGAAAGGATAACACCTGCAAGCAAAGTGTTTTAGGTGACGGCGTTAACAACGCCAATTCTTCACAGAAAATTCCCAATAAAACGGGAGGAGACCGCTAAGACTTCATGTATGCTTCGTGGGTCTCGCTCCCTGATCACCATTATCCAGGTGATAGCCGAGTCGTCAAGAGTCGACGGGGAAGCGAGCTCATCCAGAGAAGTTTTGGGAGACAGCCTAGTGAGAATGGTAGACCTCATCCTAGCCAAGCGCTCAGGACGTGCACACACAAAAGCAGAAATAGATTTCCTGATTAAGGGCGTCACAGACGGCTCGATTCCGGACTATCAGCTCTCGGCGTGGCTGATGGCTGTCTGCTGGCAGGGCATGACAGCCGATGAAACGGCATGGTTAACCGACGCGATGTGCAACTCTGGTGCGGTCCTCGATCTCTCGTCAATCGGACCCCTCGTTGCAGACAAGCACAGCACAGGCGGTGTCGGCGATAAGACAACCCTGGTTTTTGTGCCTCTGCTTGCCGCAGCGGGCATACCCATGGCTAAGCTTTCGGGTCGAGGTCTTGGACATACCGGGGGCACCATCGACAAATTAGACGCGATTCCCGGATTCAAGAGCGACTTGTCAATCGATCACTTCATCAAACAGGTGAAGGAAATCGGCATGGCTATTGGCGGACAAACCAGCGAACTCGCCCCTGCCGATGGAAAAATCTACGCCATGCGCGACGTCACTGGAACAGTTGAATCAATTCCATTGATTGCCGCATCAGTCGTCTCCAAAAAAATTGCTGCCGGCGCCAACCTGATAATCCTCGATGTGAAGTGCGGTCGCGGCGCATTTATGGAAACCGAAGACAAAGCAGTTGAACTGGCAAAAACGATGGTAGAGGTAGGACATCGCTTGAAACGTCCCGTCACTGCAGTCGTCACGGACATGGAACAACCACTCGGATTAGCAGTTGGTCATACGCTCGAAGTCATTGAAGCGATAGAAACACTGAAAGGTGGCGGACCAGCGGATCTGCAAGAACTCTGTATGGAACTGGGTTCACTGGCTCTGATCAGTGCCGGTAAATGCAAAGACAAAGAATCAGCACATAAGATTTTGAAAGATCTGATGGATAGTGGCAAAGCACTGGAATCATTCCGCACGCTGATTAAAGCGCAGGGCGGAAACGATGCTGTCATTGAAAATCATTCGCTCATGCCGACAGCAAAACACAAGTTCGAGTTTCTCGTTCCAGGCACCGGAACGAAGTGGATAGAGCATCTCGATGGACGCAAAGTCGCGGAAGCCTGCAAGTTGATGGGAGCAGGAAGGACCAAAAAAGGTGAGCCGATCAATCTGGCTGTTGGAGTGGTGCTGCGCCACAAAGTTGGTGCAAAAGTTGAGGGCGGTGCCGCTGTCGCTGACATTTATGCCGATTCGCAGCAAGATTATGAAGCGGCAAGAGCAAAACTGGAAGAAGCTTTCACCTTCAGCGACAAAGCGGTCAAAACGCCTTCAATTATAAAGGCAAGCGCTTCTTGATCGATGAACTGGCGACTGATTACGTACCGCGAATATGAACCAGCCTTCAACATGGCCGCCGATGAGGCCATCCTAGAGGCGCATTTGGCTGGAGAAGTGCCTCCGACCCTGCGATTGTACGGTTGGAAACCGCACGCCATCTCGATCGGTTATTCGCAAAAAATCTCAGACAGAGAAATTGAATCAATCAGGAAGCACGGACTGGATGTGGTGCGCCGTTCAACAGGAGGCAGAGCTGTCTTGCATCTGGGTGATCTCACATATTCGTTCGTGGGATCGAGCGCATCAGAAGGCGATGCGTCGCAAGCGCAAAGGCTTCTGAGCACAAGTGTTGCCGGAGCGTATAAAGAGATTTGCCAGGGTCTGATTTATGCACTGCAAACATTCGGTATCACGGCCGAATTGGGGTCGTCAAAATCTGATTATCGAGCCAACTATGATTGCTTTCGAGCTACCACAAATGCGGACCTGCAATATGCCGGCAAGAAAATGGTCGGCAGCGCGCAGTTGCGACGCAAGAACGCTTTGTTGCAGCATGGTTCGATTCTGCTCAATCAAGAACAGCAAAAAATGAGCGAAGTGTTTGCTGCAGATGCGCCGCCAACCGGTGGCACTCTCGATAGACACGCGAATCTGTTCGAAGTCTTGAACCGCACCGTGCCCATGGATGAACTCGAAGAGGCTATGCAAGCTGGTTTCAGTAAAGCATTCAATATTGAGTTCGAGAAATCACCATTAACTTCTGCCGAAGAAAAAAGAATTCAAACACTCACGTCCAAATATCAGGTAGCCAAATAGCTACCGCTGCGAACATCTCAAAATTCAGCTTCCGTGATATATTGTGCGCCAGCATTGTGGAGGAATTCAACTATGGGCATGGTTTTGGTTATGCGTGCCGATAACGATTCAAAGATCAAGGAATTGCTGAAAAATCCACAATCCATCGAAGATTTTTGCGAATGCGACGAGCAAGATTGTTCAGCGGAAAGTGTTCTGGATTTAGATAAATCGTGGCATGGCATCCATTACTTGCTCACCGGTGATCCTCAGGGCGGCAAAGAACCACTCTGTTATCTGCTCTCTTCAGGAGCGGAAATAGGTGACATAGATGTTGGCTACGGTCCCGCACGAGCCCTGACCAGTATGCAAATAGCCAATTTCAACGATGCATTGAGGAAAATCGACGAAGCAGAATTTCGCAGCCGTTTTGATCCACAAACAATGATGAAAAAGAAAATTTATCCCACGATCTGGGATCGCCCGCCCAGTCAGGATGACACGCTCGGCTACCTGTGCGAATATTTCAGCGAGCTAAAAACATTCCTGCAACGGGCAAAAGACAAACAGCACGGCATGGTTATCTGGCTCAGTTAAATGAATTCTGATTATCGAAATTTGCTATTTAGAGCGTCGGTCTGCGCGCTTTACCTCTGGCTGTATTCTTTAAGTGCCCCCTGTTTTTCGGATACAGGTCAGATGCTTCTCTCGGATCCTGATGTCGTCAAAGACGCCGACAAAATGATGCAACTTAATTTCAGGAATTCTCCAAACGTTGCGAAGGTCTATGGATCAAGTCTTCTGGATGACTGGAGAAAAGCGTACCTGCGGGGTGACGACAAACAGGCTGAGTTGTTGCTAAAAACCATCGTAAACAAAACGCAAGGTGAATCGTCTTACTATCCGCTTCTGATGAAGATCTCTCAGCACAATGCGTTCGATGAATCACCACAGTACAAGCCGGACCGGCTCGAGCCCACAAGATTTTATACCGACATGCGCAATTCGGTGCGCAAACTGGCTGGCGGTGACAGTCTTTTCCTTGCTGACGTGGACGACCATATTCGGTCAAATGTGCTACCGGCAAGTGATACTCGTCAAATTTTAGAAGTGTGCGGCGAAGAATTAGCTATTCGAAAAAAACATCTCAATTCAAACAAAGATGGATTATGGGACGTGTATAAAGTTCTTGCAGGCACTCAGGCCAAATCAGGGCATGCACAAGATGCAATTCGCACTTACGCTGAGGCGCGACAAACGCTTAAGCAATTCGGGCTAACTGGGTCGGAGGACGATGACAAATGCAAGGTTCGCATGGAAAGACTGAGGAAGCAGCACCCCCGATGAACTCGATTGATCATCGAATTCAGGTTTTCGTCGAATCAAATCTTCTTCTAATCAGCTTTTCAATCGAACTTGTCTCAAAAAGTCGTCCAGAGCCGGTCTCGCAGACGGCGATTCAGGAAGGCTGCTGGCTGCTGAAGACTGTTCGAGCAGCGCGAGCAATCGATGAAATTCCGACTCGAAAAATTCAAGGCTAGAAGAATCCAGAGTTCCGTTTTCTTTGTTATTTCGTTTGCGAGCTATCAGTTCTGGCAAATAGTCAAGTTTGAAATGTTCGTTCAGTACATTTAAATCAGCCTCTATGCGACCGAATTGCATCAGAAAAATGCCAGTCAGAAGAACTCGAAACACATAAAGCAACGGCTTAACTCGCGGCTCCTTCTCTTTTGAAAACAAGCGCCACTGTGAATTCGCAAAACCCAGATAGTGATTCACATGGTGGCGTGTTATGCACCCCTTTGACAGGACCTTAAGTTCTTCATGTTCAGGCGTGGTGTGCACCACCAGTGGCGACAGCAATTGTTCCAGCACATAGCCATTCGGTCGCAGCATGAGCAGAATGAACTTCTTCAGATCGTGCGTGACCAGATCCAACTCGATGCCACCATCGAAGTTTGTGAACTCGATCGTATCGTCCGGGTCATCCAATCCAACCAGATCGCGCACGGGAAACACATGTACGCCCCGCAAATCATAGTCTGAATCAGGCGAAGGAAATCCATACAGGTGCGCACCACTGACAGTAGCAAACAGAAGTGGGTACTTGTGCTTTGAGACAGCTGCAGCTAACGCGGCTGGAAATTCCATCGAATTTTAATTCCCGGTTGTAATTACCACTCGAAATTTAGCAGCACCACTCATCATGCGCTCATAGGCTTCGTTCGCCTGTTCGAGAGTGTAAACTTCATTCATTGAACGCACATCAGTAAGAACGCTGAACTTGAGCGTGTCTTCGGAGTCAATGGCGGTGCCAGATGCCCATGCTTTTATAGCCAAGCGTGGACCGATCATTTGCAGCACGTTAAATGTAAACGGCTCGAATGAAGCTCCGACAATTAACAGGGTTCCGTCAACAGCCAGACCTCCAATTGTAGAAGCCATGGCATCGCTATTGGTGACCGTCGCAAGAATAACCTTCGCTCCGCCTAACTTCTTCAGTTCATCAGCAACACTGCTGGCTTTGCTGTCGATGTAATGGTGCGCGCCCAGCTTCCTGGACAACTCTTCTTTATCTTTACCGCGAGCAATGGCAACAGTATTGAAGCCCATTCGCCTGGCGAACTGAACCCCTAAATGTCCCAGACCACCAATTCCGAGAATGGCAACGAGATCGCCCGGTCTGGCAATGCTGTTTCGCAGCGCATTGAATGTCGTAATTCCGGCACAGAGGAGCGGACCCGCCTCAACCGCATTCAGCTCATCAGGAATTAGAGCCAACGCCTGCGCAGGCGCGATCATATAGTCCGCATAACCACCGTCGTAGGAAATACCTGCGATCAATCCCTTTTGACACGTGACGAAGTCGCCGCGCCGACATGATTCACATTCAGTACAATGTCCGCCGTACCATCCAACACCAACACGCTGCCCGGCGCGCCATGCGTGAACACCCTCGCCAACCTCAGCAATAACACCAGCGATCTCGTGACCTGGCACTCTCGGATATTGAATTCCAGGCCAGTGCCCCTCTTTCACGAGGGAGTCACTGTGACAAATTCCACATGCCTGCACCTTGATGAGAACTTGTCCCGCCGCAGGTTTTGGAATCTCTCTTTCCACCAACTCGAACGGTCCACCGGCCTTCGAAACTTGCACTGCACGAATTTTCGCCATGTTTGAATCCTCACTCAAATCAGACACCTTAGGCTTAAAGCCCCTTGCCAACACTGCGGTAAGCATCGCCATATGGTATAACTCTTGCTGCTCTCAGTTATGAAATGTAGATTTGCATGACAGTTATTCTTCCTGCTCACGAATTTTTGGATCGTCTGGGCATTCACTACAAGCGACTATCTTTTCCGTCAACAACGGAAAAAGGCGCCGCCAATGTTGCTGAAGCGCTGGGATTCAGTGAGCGACAAATGGTCAAAACATTGATCTTTGAAACAGACAAGCCAGAACATGCACTGATTATGGTCGGCGCTGATCAAAATGTGGTATCAAGTCACCTCAAGAAAGTTCTCGGATCTCGCAACATAAAAATGGCCGCACCAGATGTGGTGCAGCAGGTGACCGGATACGTGATCGGTTCAATACCGCCGTTTCACTGGCAACCAGAAGGGTTTCGCACTGTGCTGGACGAATCGCTGGCGAAGCAAGAGATACTTGGCGTTGGTGCCGCCCAGATACCGATAAAGAGGCAGGCCGGCGGAATCGGCGGCGGCGTGGGCGACGGCGAGGGAAACCCCCAAGATGGCGTT
>WBZN01001389.1_pt1 | contig 14883 bp, 11 predicted proteins | sample 5204281 | NCBI WGS metagenome assembly WBZN01 (sample SAMN12344347, study PRJNA552823) | activated sludge metagenome | biome: Activated sludge suspended growth; feature: Nitrification reactor; material: Wastewater; isolation source: activated sludge from nitrification reactor of wastewater...
CGGCCAAAGTTGAAGCTTACCTCGCTAGTCTTCCAGGAATAGAAGCAGTTCACGACTTGCATATCTGGGCAATGAGCACGACGGAAATTGCGCTAACCGTGCATCTAGTCAAGCCAGATGCAGTTATTGATGATTTGCTATTGGTTCAAATTAATAATGAATTGCGTGATCTGTTTGGAATTCAGCATACTACTGTTCAATTTGAGCGCGGAGATACATCCCATCCCTGTAAGCAAGCACCGGCAGAAGTGGTTTAAAGTAGAAATGAGTAACTTTTGTTTTATCATAATAATAAATAATTATTTGAGAGCTCCGCAGGTTTTGTAAACTTAATCAGTAGTGTCCGGTTAAATTAGCTACTGAAACGCTAGAGCCAAGTACTGAAGCGGCTCTCCGAGAAAATATTTTGGTGCCGATTTGAAATCATATTTTACAAATTCAGGTTCGAGTAATCTCCAGAAGTTGAACCTTCTGGAGGTGATCTATGAACTTTGGAAAAACGCTGTTCGCACAACTCATGGAGTTTGTGCCATGGACGAGCTTCGCGAGAATCGTGGCTCGTCATGGTGGCGATTCGGGCGTGCGCAATCTGAGTTGTACCGAGCAATTCCGCGCCATGGCTTTTGCGCAGCTGACCTACCGCGAGAGTCTGCGAGATATCGAAGCCTGCTTGCTGGCCAACCAGGCGAAGCTGTACAGCATGGGTTTCCGCGCGCCAGTCAAACGTTCGACACTGGCCGACGCCAACGAAGCACGCAACTGGCACATCTGGGAAGACTTGGCTACATTGCTGATCCGGCGTGCACGCAAACTGTATTGCAACGACAGCTTCGGTGTCGATCTGACCAATACGGTCTACGCACTGGATGCGACGACCATAGACCTGTGCCTGTCGCTGTTTCCATGGGCACTGTTTCGCACCAGCAAGGCGGCGGTCAGATTGCATACCCTGCTGGATTTGCGCGGCAATATTCCGGCTTTCATCCACATCACGAATGGCAAGACCCACGAAGTCAACGTGCTGGATACCTTGTCCTTCGAGGCAGGGGCTTTCTACGTGATGGATCGGGGTTATCTGGATTTCAGTCGCCTGTTCACGCTGCATCAGTCGGGGGCGTTCTTCGTAATTCGCGCCAAACGAGGAATGAACGCGCACAGGGTGTACTCGATGAAGGTCGATCGAAGTACCGGCATCATCTGCGATCAGCGCATCGTGCTCGACGGTTTCTACATCTCGCAGGACTATCCCGAACAACTGAGGCGCATCCGCTTCAAAGACCCGGAAACCGGCAAGACGTTGGTGTTCCTGACCAACAACACAGCCTTGCCCGCACTGACGATTGCCGCGCTGTACAAAAGCCGCTGGCAAGTCGAGCTGTTCTTCAAGTGGATCAAGCAACATCTGCGTATCAAACGTTTCATCGGCAACAGCGAGAATGCGGTGAAAACGCAGATCTGGTGCGCCGTCGCCACTTACGTGCTGATCGCCATTGTTAAAAAGGAGCTTCAAATTGATGCCTCGCTCTACACTTTGCTACAGATTTTATCGGTCTCTGTTTTTGAGAAAAACCAGTTGCAACAAGCCTTACAAGGCGCCGTCTACATTCCAGAACAGTGCGGCGACGCTAACCAACTAAATTTGTTAAACTTTTAACCGGACACTACTGAAACTTAATAATTACGTGACAAATATACACAAATGAATACGATACAGTTGCAATCGACTATTACTTGCCCGAATTGTGGAACTCAAAAACTGGAGACGATGCCGACCAATGCTTGTCAATTCTTTTATGAATGTGGATCTTGCCATCATTTATTGAAGCCTAAAGCTGGAGACTGCTGTGTTTACTGTTCTTATGGCGATGTACCATGTCCACCGATTCAACTGTCCGGTAGCAACTCTACTTGCTGTACAGATTCTTGAATCACCACGTGCTCAATGCTTTTTAGTTCTTCATGGAATTCTGTCAAGGTTGTAATAAATCTGCTTTGACTTAACTTAAAAGGCATTCAATTTGATAAGCTAATTTAGGTTAAGCAGTGCATCCCAAGATGACTGCAGAGATTAAGTAATATTTGATCGATGAAACAGCACGATCGTGCTACTTATTTTTTTACTGCAATTCAAGTTTATGTTTTATAAAATGAAGCACTCGGCTATATATCCGTTCCACTTTATTTTCCTTTCTATATTTAAATCGAATGCTAAGCGGATTATTGCTTACTAATATGTGTACAAAACTATATTTATATAGGAGTGATGACCTGAAAAGAAGTATTATTGATGTTTTTGCCAATATTTGTACCGTGTTCGTATTAATCATATTGACCGGAGCTACCATGCAGTCTGCTGATGTTTCAATCGCAGCACAGGAAGAAATGGTCGTGTCTCATGAGGGTACAGCAACTGTCAAAGCAAATGAACCTAAGGGCATTGTGAAGTTAGCCCATGGCCCGATTACATCCCTCAAATGGCCCGCAATGACCATGAATTTCAAGGTTAAGGATAGAGCGCTAATGCAAGAAATTAAAGTGGATAATGTTGTGACTTTTACATTCATTCAATCAGGTAGTGACTATATATTTTCTTGTATCTAACTTAAAAAATAGTCATGGCCATCAAAAAGTCGCTTTTAGAATAATATAATGTCAAATCCGAATATGCGCTTTTCAACCACATGCAAGTTTTTAATATTATTATTTTTATTAATACCAATTTCAGCTTTAGCACATGGTATTTCTGATGAAGATAAACTGAGGATGCTGAGCGGTGGATATCTTCAGTATATAGGCCTGGGTGCTACCCACATGTTGACTGGATATGACCATTTACTGTTCCTATTTGGGGTAGTATTTTTCCTAACCAGCTTCAAGGATATAGCCAAGTTTGTAACAGCTTTCACGGTCGGACACTGTATTACTCTGATTTTTGCAACCTTCTACCAGATTACTTGGAATTATTTTCTGATTGATGCGATTATCGCGCTTAGCGTGATCTATAAGGGCTTTGACAATAACGGCGGCTTCCAGAAGTATCTGGATATGAAATCTCCTAACCTGCTGGGTGCGATTTTTCTATTTGGTTTACTACACGGTTTTGGCCTTTCAACCCGCCTTCAACAGTTGCCACTTGGCGATGATAGTACTGGCATTCTGTTACGAATATTGAGTTTTAATCTGGGTGTAGAAATAGGGCAGATCTTTGCTTTAGTGGTCATGGTGGCTGGGCTTTCTCTATGGAGACATAAACCATCTTTTAAACGCTTCAGCTTTGCTTCTAACCAATCTCTTATTTATGCCGGAGTACTCTTGCTGTTTATGCAATTGCATGGGTATCAGCATGATTCTGATCCTGATAGTTTCCGTTTTCCCATCCAAGAACACAAACATGCACATGAAGATCTAGAAGTTGAGCAAAGCATTGATACGGGGCGTGAAAGTCTTTAATTTACTAACTACTGAGGAGTGATGTAATGAAAAAAATACTGATGATAACAATTTTAGTTACTGCAATATTTGGAGTCGGCGGAGCGATGGCAGGGGAAGACAGCAGTTGCCATTTTCACGGCAATAAAGTTGCTACGGAAGAAACTGTAATAAAATGCGCGTCTGACCGAAAAGAGGTATTAATTAAGCAAGGCAAGATTGATCCATCCTGGAAAACAATTAAACAAGATAAGATCGAGATGGTAGAAGGGAAAAAAGGCAAAGAATGGCTAGTCACATTTACTAATCCTGCTGTTGATGATAAGGCGAAAGAGAAACTTTATTTATTTTTCACATCCACAGGCAATTTTATTGCCGCAAACTTTACCGGCAATTAAGCTCATTCATACTTTGGAATAACACTTGGTGCACCGATTCTTGACCGCTATGGCAGCGATCTTTTCTTTATAGTTGAGCCCCGATCCTGGGTAAAAAAACATGAAACTAAAATAACAACTAATGGTAGCCACAGCGGATAAGCCAAGGCTAAGCCAAAAACCCAAGCCATGTTTAAGAAATATGGGCAGCAATACGAAAAACAGAAGCGATGGCAATACGAACCAAAATATTTGCTTTGACAGATCTGCAATTTGCGATACTGCAGCTCCCTCAATATGGAGCCAGATAAAAGCTAATAACGATGTAAGCGGCAGAGACGCTACAAGTGCAGCGAGTCCTGTATTTCGCTTGGCAATCTCTGCAATCGCTACTATTACAATGGCCGAAATAATTACTTTGAGTGCGTAATAAAGCATAAGGTCTAATTTTAAATAGCGTGGATTCAAGTTCGAAGTGCAACAGCCAATGGTTGTTTGGTGTAACGTATTTCCACCCCGAAGAATACCTCATGCGGGGTTCTAAATCCCAGTACTTTTCTAGGCCGGTGATTAATCCGCTCTACCGCCTCCTGCACTTGTTCCTCAGTGAGGTCGACCAGCTCCATGCCCTTAGGGAAGTACTGCCTCAATAGCCCGTTACTGTTCTCGTTCAGACCTCGCTCCCAAGAGTGATAAGGATGGGCAAAGTAGATGTCCACTTTCAGTTCTGCTGCCATTTTCTCATGCTCTGCAAACTCCTTGCCGTTGTCGAATGTAATGGTGTGGCACTTCTCTTTGTGAGGCTTCAGTAGGCGCGTCGTTACGGCTGTTACACCCTCTGCATGCTTGCTGCGTATATGCCCCGCCAACACATAGCGCGACTTGCGTTCAGCCAGTGTAACCAAGCCGCCTTTATGATTCTTGCCAATAACAGTGTCGCCTTCCCAATCACCCATACGCGTCTTTTGAGCAACAATCTCCGGACGTTTATCAATGCTGACACGGTTCTTAATCATACCGCGTCGCTCTTGACCGCTCGCACAGCGTTTGCGGTGTGGTTTCTGGCTGCGCAAATGCCGGTGCAAGTCTCCTCCGCTCCGCTTATCCGCGTAGATATGCTGGTAAATGATCTCATGGCTAATCTTCAAGACACCTTCCAATTCAAGCCGATTTGCCGCCTGTTCTGGACTGAGATCTTCCTCAATCAACCGCTCGACTTCCTCCCAGTCATCAGACGAGAAGCGCTTTCCATTGATACGGGCGCCGTAGCGCTCATCACGCAACGATTGCGCCTGTTTAGGACGCCAGCCGCGCTTGCCTTTGTTACGCTTGAATTCCCGTGAAACCGTGCCCTTATCTATGCCAATTCTGTTGGCAATCTCGGTTTGGTTCAAACCCGCTTGTTTCAGCCCATAAATCTGGTATCGTAGTCCCCCGGTGAGCTGCTTGTATCGCTTCATCTGTGCTCCTTTTACTTGGTCGTTTAAGTGGCTCCGATATTAACGCAGCTCGCCACTTAAATTCTCCTACAAAAGTTGCACTTCTAAGTTGAATCTGCCTAGCCATAAGTATGCTCATAGAGAGCGGATACTTATCCATGGAAAACTTCTCTGCAGTATCATATCAAACCGGCTCTCAGGTACTAACCGCGAAACAAACAAACCCTTGTCAGCATCAAACTTGGAAACAACGCCAACAGTATTGGAAGAAAAAGTCTGTTCCCTGGCTTGAACATCAAGCTGAACGTGGCAACGAATATTGCAGTGCTGTTTACCGTGCATTACAAGCCAGCTGTGGCATACAAACTTCCATGAGTTGTAAGGGTAATTGTTTCTTTGACACGCTAAAAACTGAAAGCTTGCATCATTATTGATTTAAAACGAGAGAAAACGTTAAATGACTTATTTTTGAGTATATCGAAGTATATTATAATTGCACGAAGCGGCATGCAAAGATCAGTAACTAATACCTGCTTATTTACTCTGATGTGAATGATTTTAAATACTGGAGCTTTTATGTGCCACGTATGTGACAAAAAGAACGAATACCTTCAGCATGATTCACGAAAACGTTCATTCCTGAAATTGGCGGCAGCCTCTGCGCTGGGTTTGGGTATTAGTGGTGCAGGTATCTCCAGTGTGGAAGAAACAAAGGTACCTTTGCCGTCATCTACCAAAATCCCGCCCCAGCCTGAGAACGTGCTTACCCCTGATCAAGCTTTGGAAAGATTAATGGCAGGCAGCAAGCGGCATGGTAGTGGTCAATCGACTGTATCCTTGGACATACATACTTCCCAGGACGCTCTGGTTAAAGGGCAAAACCCCTACGCTGCCATTTTGGGTTGCGCCGATTCCAGAGTCGGTCCTGAACAGTGTTTTGATGAGGCTCACGGGGATCTATTTGTGGCTCGAGTTGCTGGTAATTATATAACTGTCGATTTTCTGGCCACGCTTGAATATGCGGTTGCCGTATTACAAACACCGTTGATCATGGTGCTTGGCCATGAAAGCTGTGGAGCTGTGGGAGCCGCTATTGATGCCATTGATAAAAATAAACAGTTTCCAGGACACATCCAAACAATGGCAACTGCATTATCGCCTGCAGTCAGAGCAGCGAGAAGTATGCCCGGAATGCTATATGAAAATGCGGTCAAAATGAATGTCATCCTCACTGTTGCCGAGCTGAAGAATAGTACCCCGATCTTGAGTCAATCCGTGAAGGAGAAAAAAATTCAGATAGTAGGCGGAGTATACCGACTAGGTACAGGTATGGTTGAATTAGTTTCCTAAGCTTAAGAACATAGTGGTATTGGGAAGTTAAAGCGAACTGAAACGTAATAATTTGAGAATTGCCTAATAGATTGATGGTTAAAATAAAATTCAGTTTCTTTCAAGTGCAAATAAACAGTATATATTCAGATACACTAGCGATCTTTGCCAAACGGCGTTTAGCAAAGCCCCAGAAAGACTCCATACTGTAAATACGCAAGTTTTCATGTGTAGAATCAATGCCTAACTTTGGCACTGGCCGCTTGCGCCAACTCGGTACCCGACTAACGCTAAATTGTTGTGGGTCGTAGCGAGGCAAAGGCGGATACTGTCGTTTTCATGAATAACATGCACGCGGCTCTAATCGTTATAAAGCTAGATATCATCCCGTTGAACTAGCGGCGCTGTCATTAACCTTGTATCTTTTTTATTTCGAGATCTATCGATGTGTCTTTATTCGAAGTATCTCGCCCATGGATGAGCCGATACAGTACTGGCAATACAAGCAGAGTCAGAATAGTGGAGGAAAGAATGCCTCCGATTACTACCGTTGCCAGAGGCCGCTGCACTTCCGCGCCGGTACCGGTAGCCAGCGCCATCGGCAGGAATCCGATCGATGCGACCAATGCCGTCATCAGTACCGGGCGCAGCCGGGTCAATGCGCCGGTTTGAATCGCATCATCTAAAGCCAGTCCCTCTTTTTCTCTCAACCCGCGGATAAATGCCAGCATCACCAAGCCATTCAGAACCGCTACGCCAGATAGAGCGATAAATCCGACACCAGCGGAGATGGACAACGGAATATCACGCAGCCATAGCGCAAATATGCCGCCGGTCAACGCAAAGGGAACGCCGGTAAACATGAGCAGCCCATCGCGCACATTGCCGAACATCGTATACAAAAGTATAAAAATCAAGACAAGTGCCAGGGGGATCACTATCTGCAGGCGGTGTGCTGCGGAAATCATTTGTTCAAACTGGCCGCCCCAAGTTGTCCAGTATCCCAGTGGGATCGGTACTTTTTTTGCGATCAGTTGTTCGGCATCGTGAACGAATGAGCCCAGATCACGGCCACGCACATTGGCGGTGATCACGATCCGGCGTTTCCCATTTTCCCGGCTGACTTGATTGGGGCCCTGAGTTATCTCGAATTTGGCGACTTCTCCCAAAGTGACAAAAACAGGCACAGCTGGCTGAGCCGCTTGCGCAGCTTGTGGCATAATGGGAGCAATCGCGACACTCTGCACTGGAACACTGATGGGTAGCCGTTTCAGCGCTTCTATATCGGCGCGCAGATGTTCCGGTAGTCGTATCTGCAAATCAAAGCGCCGGTCGCCTTCAAAAATCATCCCCGTGCTTCTACCACCCACCGACATGGCGACGACATCTTGCACATCACGGCCATTCAGGCCATAGCGCGCCATTTTTGCACGATCCATTTGGATGGAAAGCACCGGTAAACCGGTAATTTGTTCCGTTCTCACATCTGCCGCACCGGGAACAGTTTTAAGTTGTTTTTCTATTTCTTCCCCCAGAGCTAGTAAAGTATCCATATCATCGCCAAATACTTTGACGGCGACATCGGCACGCACACCGGAAAGCAGCTCATTGAAACGCATTTGTATTGGCTGAGTAAATTCGTAGTTATTACCCGGAACCTTGCGTACAGCCTGTTCCATGGCGGCAACTAACTCTGCTTTGGTGTGATGCGGGCCTGGCCATTCCGATTGCGGTTTCAGGATGATAAAAACATCTGCAACACTCGGCGGCATGGGGTCCGTGGCAATCTCGGCAGTGCCGATTTTGGAGAACACTCTATCGACTTCAGGAAACTCTTTTATCGCCTCTTCTAACTCATTCTGCATTTCAATCGCTGTGGTCAAACTGGTGCCCGGAATGCGGATAGCATGCAGCGCGATATCACCTTCGTTCAAACTGGGAACAAACTCACTGCCGACACGCGTCGTCAATAAACCTGACAATATGACAATAACAACAGCAATCGTGACGGTGAGCTCGCGGTGTTTCATGGTTGCCGTCAATATCGGCACATAGGCTTTTTTTGCCCATGCCATTACTGGGCTTTCTGTTTCTTTCACTTTGCCGGACAGAAAGAATGCAATCGCTGCCGGAACAAAGGTCAGGGAGAGAATCATCGCCGCAATCAACGCAGTCACGACCGTGAGCGCCATCGGATGAAACATCTTTCCTTCGACACTCGTCAATGCAAAAATAGGTAGGTAGACGATGATGATGATCAGCTCACCGTAGATCAGTACCCGCCGCGCTTCTCTGGAGGCATCAAATACAAGCTCAAGACGCTCAGTGAGCGTCAATTCCCGCCCTAGCCGCATTTGCTCATGCGCCAAGCGGCGAATACTGTTTTCGACAATGACAATTGCGCCATCCACGATAATGCCAAAATCAATCGCCCCCAAACTCATTAGATTGGCGCTCACATGATTGGTTACCATACCGGTGAACGTGAACAACATCGACAATGGAATCACAAACGCCGCAATCAGCGCTGCGCGCAGGTTGCCCAGAAACAGCAGCAATACCACGATTACCAGTGCAGCCCCTTCAAGCAGATTGGTCGCCACCGTATGAATGGTTTTTTCCACCAAAGTGGTGCGGTCATACACCGGTGTTGTCACAATACCTTCCGGTAAATTGCGATTGATTTCCTCTAATTTCTTGGCTGCAGCTTGAGCAACGATTCGGCTATTTTCTCCAATCAGCATATGCACCGTGCCCAGAACTACTTCCTTACCATTTTGCGTGGCAGCACCGGAACGCAACTCCTTGCCGATCAGAATATCCGCCACATCCTTGACGCGGATCGGTGTTCCTTGCCTGGAACCCAGGATAATGTTGCCGATTTCATTCAGATTAGCGATTTGCCCCGGTATGCGAACCAGATACTGTTCCCCACTTTTTTCAATATAACCGGCACCTACATTCAGATTGTTGCGATCCAAAGCGGTTACCAAGTCCATCAATGACAGGCCGAAAGAAATCATTTTATCCGGGTAAGGCACCACATGAAATTGTTTAACAAAACCACCTAGAGTGTTAATTTCTGTCACACCTTTAACCATGCGCAACTGCGGCCTGATGACCCAATCCTGAATTTCGCGTAAATCGGTTGTAGTGTATTGAGTCCCGTCTGGTTTTTTGGCACCTGGCTTGGCATCGACAGTCCACATGAAGATTTCACCCAAGCCTGTGGAAATAGGCCCCATCATCGGTTCAATACCTAGCGGCAATCGGCCTTTTGCCTCCTGGATGCGTTGACTGACCTGCTGGCGCGCAAAATAAACATCGGTGCCGTCTTTAAAAATCACGGTAACCTGCGACAGGCCATAGCGTGAAATCGAGCGGGTATAGTCGAGATGGGGCAAACCCGCCATGATGGTTTCGATCGGGAACGTGATGCGTTGCTCCGCCTCTATCGGTGAATAACCTGGTGCAGCTGTATTGATTTGAACCTGTACGTTGGTAATATCAGGTACCGCATCAATAGGCAGTTTCTGATAGCTATAGACGCCGATGATTGCCATCATCAATACCGCCATCAGCACAAGGCCACGTTGGTAGATGGAAATATGTAAAATTCGTTCAAACATGATGAGTATGGCCTTATCAGGTAATCGATTTAATGGTCGTGGCTTGCGCCTGCTTTACCCAGCTCAGCCTTAATGGCAAAACTGTTACCGCTCGCGTATTGCTCTCCGGGAGTCAATCCCTTCAGCACCTCAACCATTTCACCATCATTACGTCCTAGTTCCAAAGGGCGAACCTCGAAATACTGATCATAGCGACCGAATACCACAGACCAATCGCGTAGCGTTTGAATGGCAGCCACTGAAACAGCCACAGGCACTTTAATTTCTTCTGCCACTAATTCGACGTTTATAAACATACCTGGACGCCATTTGCCTTCTTGATTATCCAATTCGACTCGGGCTGTTGCGGTTCGTGTTTGCCCTCCAATTAGCGTCGAAATATAAGTAACAGTTCCTTCATTCTCAACATCGTAAGCAGTCGCTTTTACCACGACTTTCTGACCCTCCCTAACTACATTAAGATCTTTGGGATAAACCGTAATAGCCGTCCATACGGTGGACACGTCCGCGATGGTATAAATTTCTCTGTCTTCTTTAAGTGCTTCACCCAATGCAATAGTCTTAGTAATAATGATTCCGGAAATCGGTGCGCGTATTTCATAATGCGTAAAATTGGTCTTCAGATGGTTCGATTCAGGTTGTACACCCAACGCGCGTAACTTGACTGAGGCCAGTTCCAGCGCAATCTCGGCTTCATTCCACAGTTCCTGCGCCAGAAGAAATTCCTGCTTGGCGGAAATCTTTTCTTCCCACAATTGTTTTTCCCGTTCATAAGTCGTCTTTGCCAGAGCTATTCGTTTCTTGGCAACATAATATTGACTGCGCAAATCCGCCAGCATTGGACTTTCTATGACTGCCAGCACATCGCCTTTTTTCACGTGCTGACCAAGATTGCCTTGAACAGAAGTCACCATACCAGCAACCCGCGGCACTACCCGTACAATGGTGTGTTCGTTGAATGTCACTTCACCCGGCAGTTTGAGTTTTGGCTTGATGATCGCTGCCCTTGCTGTCAAAAGCTCAATGCCCATGCTTTTCAGCATGGCGTCCGGAACTTCCACCCGCCCCTCAATCTGGCTATAGCTCCAGCGCATTACTTTGCCATTGCGTTCCGCTGCAATGGCAATATCAAATGAATGCGGTTCTTCCACTACTTGGTCTCCGAGCAGATAATCCGCTTCGGGAGTAAATTTGAACAATTGCGCGGGCGCTCCCAGCCGGGATAATGTAACTGCGACATTGGCAGCAGTTGGCGGCAACAACTTACCCTTTTCATATAAATAAATCCGGAACTGTGGCGGCACGCCTTTTTCAAAAATAGTCAGTTCCACGCTAAAATCACTATCAGTGAATATCTTACCCCCTCTAGGTCCAACACCAGGCTGATTACTTGTACCGTTCCCCTTCATATCTGATGTACCGTGATCATCCAGTTTCTCATGGGTATCCATGTTTACCGCATCCGTTGCAATCGAAGAGGATTTATCCAGCATTAGAATCAACCCACCCACTACAATCCCTATGGCAATCACAATCAGGATTGGCATCCATCGCGCTTTGTTCATAATTTAATCCTTAACCTTGTTCTCGCCACTACGGACGACGTATGTTGATTTCATGATTCGGCTTGATGCTTTCGATAGGCCCCGCAATCAGGCGCTCGATGTCATTCACCAGGCGCTGATAATTTGCCAATGCACGCACATAGAGAAGCTGGTTCTGGAATAGAATACGTTGCGCATCTAACATCTCCAGTAAACCAAATTTACCCAATTCATAGCCCCTACGCATCACATGGAAAGCACTCTTAGCACCGGGCAATACCTCGTCACGCAGTATATTAATTTCATTCCATACCGCTGACATCATTTCATAAGATTGTATGAGCTCAGTTTTTAGCCGTAACTCAGTGGCTATCTGCTCATCCACCGCTTTGTCCACGCGTTGATAGGCATCTTTGATATTTCCTTGATTACGATCGAATAATGGCAACGGTATCATTACGCTAGCCACAGCCGTGTTACCACCCAGTTGCGCATGATGCACAACGCCTGCGTTAATGGTGAGGTTAGGGATGCGGCGAGTTTGCTCTACTTCCAGCAACGCTTTACGTTGTTCAATATTCTTCATGGCACGCAACGCCATCGGATTACTCAAAACACGTTCTTCCAACATTTGCAAATTAGGAGGAACAATCAGCGTTTCAAGATTCCCCAGTGCCTTGCTAAATTGCGGAGAAGAGTTATCCCATAACAGCGCCAATCGCCTTCGTGCTGATGTTAAATCCCGTTGCGCTTGTTCATATTCAATACGCGTAGTTGATAGTCCCACCTTGACTCTGGTTTCCTCAATAGGCGCCACTTTCCCGCCTTGCACACGTTGGGCCACACTATTAACCACGTTTTGTGCAACTTGCCGGGTTTCTTCAGCAAGCCTGAGCCGCTCTTGCGCTGCGAGTACTTCCGTAAACACATTGGCCACTCTGGCAATAATTTCCACCCGCCGGATTTCGTAATCCTTGGCCGCTAGATCTTCACCCAGTAGCGCAGCATTAACCCGAGCCGCGCGTTTACCACCCAGTTCAATCAATTGCCCGATCCGGATGGTGGTGAGCTGCTGCACTACTTCTTTCGCTACTGAATCCGCCGAATTAATATCACCCTGAAGCTTTTGTATGTTTCCGATATTCTCAACGTTTACTGACAGCTCCGGATTTCTCAGCAAACCAGCCTGCAGTGTTGCCCCTTCCAATGCACGCATTTCCTTGGAAAAAGCTGCCAATTCAGGGTTGCGGAGTAACGCAAGGTTAATTGCGTCACGTAAAGTCAGGTCATTTCCCGCATCACCGACTACTATTGAATCGGTTGGATAACTTTTTATTCCATTAGATGGGGCACTAAACAAATCAGTACTGGCTTTTATCTGGGATGAGAAACCCAGCAATAAGGTAGAATTTAGTAATAGTATAATTCGTAATTCTGGAGCTACCCAATTGCATAACGCTATGAACAGATTGCTCAATTTCATGGAATTCCTCCGTAAGTGTTTAAGCCTATAAAACAGGTATTCGACAAGCTTGAATTGCCCTGTTTTTGCGGTGTTATGGATCGAAGGAACGATCCACAAACAACACAATTTAAGAATTTAGCTTAAAGCAATGCTGCGAGGAGGACGAAGAGGTAGATCGGGGATTGTTTCAGGAATAATGGCGGAAATGAATACGGTTAAAACTTCTGTGGCGATCTGATCCGGTATCAGCGGAAAAGAATTAAAGAAAAAAGGTTGATACTGTCCCGTTGAATGCAGGCATAAATGGGTTGTCGCATCAAGATCAGCACCATCCTTGGCAACATTGGTTCGATGCGATTCCAGATGTGTGGCGGGATCAAGGGACAGCGCCTGATGAGCATGATCCAGTTCATGCGCAAATACCTCTCCTCGAAAGGATAAACTAAGCCCATTCGCCAGTATGCTAATAATTAGCATAAAGATAATAGGATAAGTAGGATATCTCCGCATAGGATCCAAATTTTTTATATATAAGCAAAATGTTACACGGATATAATCATTTCACATTATTCGAATATTTGCAATTTAGAAATTTTTGTAAAAAAATTCTGGCCTTACATGTATTTCGAGGCGTAGAAAAATATAAGCAGATTAAAACTTGAATATCTCGTAATTAATACGCAGAAATCATGCCTTATTTATATTAATTTACAATCAACAAGATGATCCATCCAGCGATTATGCGGCGCAGGGAAATTAAAAGATTTCGTCATTTATTGTCTTGAATCTCAGATAACACGGATTCCCACAGATGCTACTTTATGGCTCTGAAATCTGTATTCATCTGTTTTTATAGGGGGCTGTCTGTTCCACTGTACGCATGGGCATTGAAGTACTCATTCCGTAGCCTTTTAGTTAGTTCGGAATTTTCTAGGATTTTCTTACAAAGGTACAAATTGGGGCAGGTGTATATTTTAGATACGTTTCTAATAAATTCATGAAGTGTGAAAAATATTGTTATCGACACTTCATTTTTTATGGCACACCGTTAATTTAATTGTTAAATCTTAGATGCAGAATCATAGTGCGACATTTTGTCACATTGTTTTCTAGTCCAAGAAGAAAGATACTCCTTATAGGTATTAGCAACAGTATTAAATAGTCAAAATTATGATTACGGCTAAATCCCTATTACACAATTACTTTCTTAGTATCTCTTAGGAAATAGAATAAACATGAACAAAATGAATTTACTCGCACGTACATTGACTGGCATCATGCTGCTGGGTTTGGGACAGAGCGTGCTGGCGCATACGCGCCTAGATGTGCCCACGCAAACTGAAGGAACTCGGACAATCAATCATATCGTAATCGGTCACTCCTGTAGTGATACCGTCCGTGTTATTGGGACATCAGTTGTATTTCCAAATGGTCTGGATTCAGCTATTCTCGTAGATGGCCAGCCGCATGGTGGTCCATTGACTGATTTCCTGACAAATTATGGAAATAATTTTCAGCTTTTATGGAACCGCGGAGCATTCGATGCGATGGCAGAGAAAAAAGATTCAAACGGCAACGTGGTTGGATTCTGGGTGGGTGGTGGACCCGGTATGCCGAGCGATTTGAATGTCGCCACGCCTGTGAGACTTACAGCAGCCGGAATCGAGCCGA
>WBZN01001390.1_pt1 | contig 14883 bp, 13 predicted proteins | sample 5204281 | NCBI WGS metagenome assembly WBZN01 (sample SAMN12344347, study PRJNA552823) | activated sludge metagenome | biome: Activated sludge suspended growth; feature: Nitrification reactor; material: Wastewater; isolation source: activated sludge from nitrification reactor of wastewater...
TGGTTTAAAAGGAGTAACCATGACAACCAATACCATACTCAAGCAGAAAATCAGTGCCATCATCAGTGAAAAGCATTTGCTCAAGCATCCATTTTATGTGGCTTGGACGGATGGCAAGCTGACCAAAGAACAATTGCGCCACTATGCGGAACAATATTTTTATAACGTACTGGCAGAACCGACTTATCTGAGCGCGGTGCATTTCAATACACCACACATGCATTCGGAAACCAACAGCGGTGATATCAGCGTGCGTCAGGAAGTACTGAGAAATCTGATCGACGAAGAACACGGCGAAAAAAATCATCCCGCTTTATGGAAAAACTTTGCATTTGCACTGGGTGCCGATGACAAGGGGTTGGCCAATGCAGCGGCACTGCCAACCACCGAGAAACTGGTGTCCACTTTCCGTGATATTTGCCTGAATCGTCCATTTTATGCCGGACTTGCTGCATTGCATGCATTCGAATCACAAGTTCCAGATGTCGCTGCAGTCAAAATCGATGGTTTGGAAAAATTCTATGGCATGAATAATCCGCAGGATTATGAATTTTTCTCTGTGCACCAGAAAGCCGACGTGTATCACTCCCAGGCCGAATGGAGCATCATCGAACGTTTTGCCGATACACCCGAGAAACAGGCAGAAGTTCTGGCTGCAACTCAGGAAGCGTGCGATGCATTATGGGGCTTCTTGGATGGCGTTCATGAAACCTATTGTTCTAACCTGATCTGCGAAGAAAAAGAAGCTGCAGTCGTACATTAGAGCTAGCCACTTTCTGAAAGGAATCATGAGGCAAAGCAGTCTGTGCAATGTCGATCCATGGTTCTTTTCAGAAGGACATAACTCGAAAATATCATTCAAATGACAATCCGGATTTTCTCCGGTTTTCATTAATTTCTCGAAACTACCCGATCTTCAATGGCGTCCAGCATGATTGCTGCGACATTTAATCCAGTTTGTCTGGTGATTTCCTGCATGCCTGTCGGGCTGGTGACGTTGATTTCTGTCAGATAGTCTCCGATTACGTCCAGTCCTACGAGCATCAATCCTCTTTTCAGTAGTTCGGGGCCGAGTGTTTCTGCAATTTCCTGATCTCGTCGGGATAGTAGTTGCGTTTTTCCAGTGCCGCCAGCAGCCAGGTTACCACGCGTTTCACCAGGTTTCGGGATGCGAGCCAGGGAAAAGGGCACGGCCTTGCCTGCGATGAGCAGAATGCGTTTGTCACCTTCGGTTATGGCGGGAATGAAGCGCTGCGCCATGATTGTGCGGGTGCCATAGTGGGTGAGCGTTTCCAGAATGACATTCAGATTGTGATCGGTGCCATGCACGCGAAAAATACTGGCGCCGCCCATGCCATCAAGCGGTTTCAGGATGATGTCCTGATGCTCGGACAAAAAATCCCGAATCAGGTGTGGCTGACTGGTGACCAGAGTGGGGGTAATGAACTGTGCAAACTGAGCAATTGCAAGCTTTTCGTTATGATCGCGAATACCACGCGGGCTGTTGAAAATCATTGCGCCAGCAGCTTCTGCCAACTCTAGCAGATAGGTGCTGTAGACATATTCCATGTCGAAAGGTGGGTCCTTGCGCATCAAAATGGCGTCAAAATCGGTGAGCGCTATGATTTCGGTGGTACTGGTTCGGTACCAGTGGCCGTCCACCTCGGGTGTGTCGGTCAAGTACAAGGCGCGGCTGTAACCCACGACCTGATTATTGACGAGCGCGATATCCTGCTGATAGAGAACATGGATCTGGTGATTTCTCGAAATCGCTTCTCGCAGCATGGCATAACTGGAGTCCTTGCAGGTTTTGATCGAGTCGAGTTGATCGATGATGAAGGCGAGCTTCATACACTGGCAACCGGCATGCCGGGGTGTGCCTGTTCCAGCTCCAGTGCCGCAGCCAGCAGTGCGAGTCGAGCTACAACACCGTAGGCGTAGAAACGGTTGGGAATACACTCGGTCTGCGTCACGTTCTGTGGCACCACACAGGGTGTTTCAAATGCAAGTGGCACGAAATGCATGCCCGGTGCATTGAGGTTCTCGTCAATTCCCCGGCCGGTATGAACTCGATAAAATCCACCAATGACGTAGCGATCAATCATATAAATAACTGGTTCGGCAACGGCTTCATTGATGCTTTCGAAGGTGTAAACGCCTTCCTGTACCAGCACATTGGAAACTTGCAAGCCTTCTTTTACCACGGCCATCTTGTTGCGTTGCTTGCGGTTGAGGTTGTAGATGTCTTCACCGCTTTTAACGGTCATGATGCCCATGCCATAGGTGCCGGAATCTGCTTTGACGATGACGAAAGGATCTTCCTTGACGTCGTATTGCTGGTATTTTTTCTTGATGACCGAAATGATGCGATCGATGGCACTGGCCACACATTCTTCTCCCTGTTTTTCACGAAAATTGATTTCGCCACAGGATGTAAAACGGGGGTTGATGAGCCACGGATCAATGCCGATCAAATCTGCAAATTCCTGAGCTACTCGATCATAAGCGGCAAAATGCAGGGATTTGCGCCGTGTCGACCAACCAGCATGCAGTGGTGGAATGACGATTTGGCTGAGGTTCTGCAGCATTTCGGGAATACCATTCGACAAGTCGTTATTGAGCAACACAGCACATGGTTCGAAATCCTTGACACCGAGGCGGTCATTTTTACGCACAACCGGTTCCAAGGTGATCGTTTGTCCGCTGGGCAAATCGATTCGGGTTGCTGAGGTGATTTCCGGGAGCAGGGTGCCGATGCGCACATTCAAGCCGGCATACTCCATGATGTTCTTCAGTGTGGCGATATTCTGCAGGTAGAACGTATTGCGTGTGTGATTCTCCGGTATCAGCAGAACGCTATGCGTGTCGGGACAAATTTTCTCAATGGCGCTCATCATGGCCTGCACGCACAATGGAATGAATTCCGGATTGAGGTTGTTGAAACCGCCAGGAAACAGGTTGGTATCAACCGGTGCGAGTTTGAAGCCACTATTGCGCAAGTCGACGGAACAATAGAACGGTACGGCATGTTTTCGCCATTTGCTCCTGAGCCAATGCTCTATGGTCGGCATGGCATTGATGATGCGTTTTTCGAGATCGAGAATAGGGCCACGCAAGGCCGTTGAGAGATGAGGTACTGGCATTTCCGTTTGTCGTGTTAAACCGCAGCGATTATAGCATCATGCATCTATCAGATTGTGATCAGTCCATTCCTGAAGTATCGTATGATTTTTTTGCATTCCCACTCACAGCAATTTTTATGTTGAATCCTCTGCAACCCGTTTTGATTTTGCTGGCCACCGCGGTACTGGCCGTTGTCGTGTTCCGATTGCTGCGCTTGCCGCCGATGTTGGGTTATTTGCTTGCGGGAGTGGTGATTGGCCCCCATGCACTCGGCTGGATTGCCGAAGCCGATGAAACCCGCCATCTGGCTGAATTTGGTGTGGTTTTTCTGATGTTCAGTCTGGGATTGGAGTTCAGTCTGCCTAAACTGGTCGCCATGAAGCGAATCGTGTTCGGTTTTGGATCGGCACAGGTTGCGCTTTGCATTGCGCTGGTCATGGCTATCGCATGGATGATCGATCTGGATTGGCGTGTCGGTTTCATATTGGGAGGCGCCTTGGCGATGTCATCGACGGCTATCGTCATCAAGCTGCTGGCGGAACGGGTTGAGCTGAGTACCACACATGGCCGGCAAGTGATCGGGGTATTATTGTTTCAGGATCTGATGGTGATTCCCTTGTTGATCATCGTGCCTGCGCTGGCGACCGAGATGGATAACGATTCCGGTGATCTGGTGATGGCAACCTTGAAAGTGACGCTGGTGCTTGCAGTGATCTTGTTCTTCGGACAAAAGCTCATGCGTCCCTGGTTTCATTTGGTTGCACGGCAGAAATCATCGGAACTGTTCGTGCTGAATGTTCTCTTGATCACACTGGGGTTGGCATGGCTGACCGGATTGGCTGGATTGTCACTGGCCCTGGGGGCTTTTCTGGCTGGGATGCTGATTTCCGAAACCGAATATCGCTATCAAGTTGAGGACGACATCAAGCCCTTCAGAGATATTCTACTGGGTTTGTTTTTTGTGACCATTGGCATGTTGCTGGATATACGGGTGGTCATGGAGCATTTTGTCTGGGTATTTGCCATCCTGACAGCGCTTATCGTGTTGAAGATTGCCGTGATTGCCGGTTTGTCGCGACTGCTGGGGACGGATATCAGTGATGCCATTCGCACCGGAATGAATCTTGCCCAAGCCGGAGAATTCGGTTTTGTTCTTCTGGCTCAAGCCACCACGTTTGGTTTGCTCGAACCAGCAGTACTGCAGCCAGTGCTGGCTGCCATGGTGCTATCGATGTTTTTTGCACCGTTCATGATCGAATACAGTGAATCGCTGGTGCAGCGTTTCAATAGTTCCGAGTGGATGTATCGTGCCATGCAGATCACATCCATCGCTGCGCAAACGATGGTGACGCAGAATCATGTCATTGTGTGCGGGTACGGTCGTAGCGGGCAAAGTGTGTCGCGTATTCTGGACCAGGAGTCGATTCCTTTCATTGCGCTGGATCTCGATCCACAACGCATCCGCGAGGCTGCAAGTGCCGGGGAGTCGGTAGTTTATGGTGATGCAGCACGCCGGGAAGTGCTGATTGCGGCAGGGTTGATGCGGGCAAAGGTACTGGTGGTCAGTTACGCCGATACGGTTTCGACGCTCAAAATCCTGCGGCATGCACAAGAACTGCGTCCCGAGTTGTCGGTTGTGGTCAGAACCCGCGATGACAGCGATATCGACAGATTGAAAGAGGCTGGAGCTACCGAAGTGGTGGCGGAAATTATGGAAGGCAGTTTGATGTTGACTTCGCACGCTCTGATGTTTGCTGAAATCTCAACCGGTCGAATTTTACGCAGGATTCGCGCCATTCGCGAACAACGCTACAGTTTGCTGCGGGGGTTTTATTACGGTGTGACGGATGAGGCGGATGATGGCAGTGAAAAGCTATTGCCGCGATTATTGACCATCACGATTATTCCCGGTGCGGCGGCGATTGACAAAACATTGGGTGAAATCGATCTCTCCAGTTTGGCAGTTGAAGTAACCGCAGTGCGGCGGCGAAATATTCGAGGATCGCTGCCGACCAATGAGACGCGACTCGAAATGGGGGATGTGGTTGTTTTGCGAGGGACACAGGACAACTTGGCGGCGGCTGAAATCAAATTGATTCAAGGCTGAAGGAGTGTTTTGACGGGTTTTATTTGTCGTTTGAACAATAACTTACTTGTCTTGATAAGCTCTTAAAAAATAACCTTATTTCTGTGAGGGATTGAGTAAATAATGGACAGCTTTTTTTAGAAAGTGTATATTCGCCGTTCCGCCCTGGCTCTATGCAAAAGGGCAGATGTTGATGCGACCCGGTTGGTCGTACGGCAGAAAGAATGGCGCATAAAAACAAGGCGCAAAATTCATCATTTATGGAGGGAGATATGATTAAAGCTGTTCAGGCAGTTGTAGGATTAGGATTGCTCTGTCTTGGTGCAACTCAAGCAGTTGTTGCAGCAACAGACATTTCCAAATTACCACGTGTTAAACAAGAACTGGTAGCACCACCAAATGTACCTGCACACGAGCAGGTTTCTAAAGGACCAAAAGTTGTTGAAATCACAATGGAAACACAGGAGAAACTGGTTGAAGTTGCTCCTGGTGCCAAAGTTTGGGGTCTGACATTCAATGGCAGCATTCCAGGTCCGCTCATCATCGTTCATGAAGGTGATTATGTTGAGCTGACACTGAAAAATCCAAAAACCAGCACACTGGCTCATAACGTCGACTTCCATGCTGCTACCGGTGCCTTGGGTGGTGCAGGTCTGACCTTGGTTCAACCTGGTGAAGAAGTTGTATTACGTTGGAAAGCCATTAAACCCGGTGTATTTGTTTACCATTGCGCACCTGGTGGAACCATGATTCCTTTCCACGTTATCTCTGGTATGAGCGGCGCCATTATGGTGTTGCCAAAAGATGGTCTGAAAGACAACAAGGGCAAACCATACAAATATGATCGTGCATACTACATCGGCGAACAAGATTTTTATCTGCCGAAAGATGCAAGCGGCAAATTTAAAACCTATGATACCCCAGCAGCTGGCATGCAAGACATGTTGGATACCGCAAAAGGACTCATTCCTACACACGTAGTATTCAACGGTGCAGTGGGCGCAATCACGGGTGACAACGCACTGAAAGCCAAAGTTGGTGAAAAAGTGCTGTTTATCCATTCACAAGCAAACCGTCCTTCCTATCCTCACTTGATCGGTGGACATGGTGACCTGTACTGGGTAGGTGGTTCATTCAGCGATACACCTCTGACCAGCCAAGAAACCTGGTTTGTGCCAGCAGGTGCTGCAGTTGCTGCCGCATATCAATTCCATCAACCTGGCTTGTATGTTTACCTCAGTCATAACCTGATTGAAGCTGTATTGCTGGGTGCTGCTCTTCACATGAATGTTGAAGGCAAATGGGATGATGACATGATGACCCAAGTTAAAAAACCTGCAAGCTTTGATGCTAAAGCTGCAATGGATCACTAAGATTTCTGATTTAGTGTAACGATTGTAGGTTCTTGAAGGCCTCAACCAATTGGTTGAGGCCTTTTTATTTTGTTATTCTCCACTGTAAATGTCCATCGCTTCACAGATCATGCCCATTAAATCCCGTATTCGTACTGTTCCGCATTATCCACACGAAGGCATCATGTTTCGTGATATTACTACCCTATTAAAGGATCCTGTTGGGTTGCGTACGACCATACAGGAAATTACAAAACGTTATCAGTCGCTTGAGATCGACAAGATTGCTGGCATTGAGTCACGTGGTTTTATCATCGGGGCACCTGTGGCGTATGCGCTGGGTAAAGGTTTTGTTCCAATCCGCAAGCAGAACAAATTACCTGCTCAAACAATCGGTCGCGATTATCAATTGGAATATGGCACCGATCGGATCGAAATCCATGTCGATGCCATTCAACCAGGAGAGAAGGTATTGTTGATCGATGACTTGATTGCAACTGGAGGTACGGCCGAAGCAGCAGTCGGATTGATCCAGGAAATGCAGGGACACGTGGTGGAGTGCTGTTTTGTCATCGATCTCCCCGATGTGGGAGGGAGATCACGCCTGGAAAAAATGGGCTGCAAAGTATTTTCACTATGCGAATTTGAAGGCGACTGATATCGATCTGATCGCACATGCCGTTTTCAGGTGATCGCCTTGGCTGCTAAGACGGAGAGCAGCTTTTCATGAATACCGCCAAAACCACCATTGCTCATGATCAGAATGTGATCACCCGACTTGGCTGAAGTCGCGATACCCTGTATCAAATCATGAATGTCATCGTGACAACTGATTTTGCGGTTGGCAGTAGTAAAAACTGGTTTGGCCCATTGCGCATCCCGGGTAAAGCAAAAAACTTCATTGGCCTCAGTCAGGCTTGCGACTAGGTTATCTTTCCAGATACCCATTTTCATGGTGTTTGAACGAGGTTCGAGCACGGCAATGATCCTTTCCTTGCCAATATGATTTCGCAAACCTTCGATTGTGGCCTGGATGGCAGTTGGATGATGTGCAAAATCATCATAAACAGTAATGCCCTGAATAGCTCCCCGTTTCTCCATGCGACGTTTGACATTCCTGAATTGTGTCAATGCTTCGATCGCTACGGCTGCGGGCACGCCGGCATGACGAGCGGCACTGATTGCAGCCAGCGCATTCATGTGATTATGTTCACCCATCAGATCCCAGTTCAATGAACCTTGCAGGGCATCATGAAGAAAAATTGAAATATTAGAATTGACTTGGTTTTTGGTGGTATGCCACCCAGTATCAACTGCAAATTCTTCAACCGGTGTCCAACATCCTTGATTGAGGACGTGTTTCAGATTGATATCCCTGCCATTGCAGACAATCAAGCCGTTACCTGGAATGATTCGCACCAAATGGTGAAATTGTCGTTCGATAGCGGCGAGATCTGGAAAAATATCTGCGTGATCAAACTCAAGATTGTTCAGGATGGCTGTTTTAGGGCGATAGTGCACAAATTTTGATCGCTTATCAAAAAAAGCCGTGTCATATTCATCAGCTTCGATGACAAAGAAAGGGGAGAGCGATTCCGATGCGGGATTATCATGCGACGATGCTGACGGAAGATTGCCGATGCGGGCCGATATGCCGAAATTTTCTGGTAGGCCACCAATCAGAAAGCCAGGCGACAAACCGGCATACTCCAGAATCCAGGCGAGCATCGAACTGGTGGTGGTTTTGCCATGCGTACCTGCGACAGCAAGTACCCATCGGTGTTTGAGAATATGTTCGGATAACCATTGCGGACCGGAGATATAAGGTAAATTGCGATTGAGGATCTCTTCCATCAGAGGGTTTCCACGTGTAACCACATTGCCTATGACGAAAATATCGGGATTGAGCTGGATTTGATCCGCGGAGTATCCTGAAATCAGATCGATACCCTGTGCCGCAAGCTGGGTACTCATGGGAGGATAAACATCCTTGTCACAACCTGTAACCTTGTGACCGGCCTCTCGGGCAATGGCAGCGATACCGCCCATGAAGGTGCCGCAGATTCCTAGAATATGGATATGCATGATGAGATGATTCTGGATTTTAAAATATTAAGTAGGAAAAGATGGCATTGACACCGATGAATTATAGTCGATTAATGTGCGTTACTCGATGCCAGCCTTGATTTCTAGCTATGAAAGTAGGTATGTTGTATAACATCGTTCATCAACTTAGCGTTTGTGTTTGATCTGTGTCCGTGAACATTGCTGATTCAGGAAGTTTGAAATACCGAGGTCGATTCGCGCCTTCACCCAGCGGAATGTTGCATTTTGGCTCACTAGTGGCCGCATTGGGTAGTTATCTCGATGCCCGGGCACATGCAGGTGAGTGGTTTATTCGAATCGAGGACTTGGATATACAGCGAAACGTAATTGGCGCTGCTGATGCCATACTGCATACTCTGGAGAAACTGGGTATGGAATGGGATGGTGAGGTGGTATATCAAAGTCGGCGACAACACGTATACCGATCCGGACTCGAGCTGCTACAGCAGAAAGGCTTGATTTATCCTTGCGGTTGCTCACGCAGGGAAATTGCCGATTCGAGTATCCTGGGACCGCGAGGACCCATTTATCCTCGAACTTGTCTGCTCAAAACCTTGCCTGAAGGCAAGCCGCATGCGCTACGCATACGGACAAATGAAGATTGGATAGCATTTGATGATTTGATTCAGAATACACATGGACAGCGTTTGGAAAAGGAAATCGGCGATTTTGTGTTGCTCAGGGCGGACGGAATCTATGCTTATCAGCTAGCTGTCGTGATCGATGATGCTGAGCAAGGAATAACGCATATCGTGCGGGGTGCGGATTTACTGGACTCGACCCCCCGTCAAATCTATCTGCAGCGACAAATGGGATTGATAACGCCTCAATATATGCATTTACCCGTTGCAACCAATTCGAGAGGGGAGAAATTGAGCAAGCAGACGCACGCGCTTCCAGTGGATGTGACGAGTGCTGTATCGATATTAATAAAAGTACTTCATTTCCTAGGTCAGCAGCCACCAGTAACGCTATTGCAAGGTGATATTCATTCATTGTGGCAGTGGGCAAGTCAAAACTGGTGCCGTGATCGAATTCCTAAAGTAGCTGCGCGCTGCTTATGATTTGCCTGCAAATTATGTTAGGCTGTTACCCATCATTCCAGATGGGTGAAGATGGGTATGAAGCAACCTGTTGTCGTATTTCGATATTTGATTTTTTCTGAAGCTTGAATAAGAGGTTAATGTGGCTTTTTTGCCGTTTTTTATATCGAAACATAGCAAGTTAAAAGTGATTATCGTTGGGGGAGGCTATGCTGGAATAGCCGCCATGACCACGATATTGCGGTATGCACCAGACACGGAAGTCATTTTGATCGATCCCGGCAGCCATCACCTCAAAATTACTCATTTGCATGAGACCTTTCGATATCCGCTTACCGATTTACTGGTTCCATTCTCTGAATTGGAGAGTCGCTATGGGTGCCGACATATATCTGCCAAAGTCATATTAGATCAGGCGTTATTGCAACAATACCAAATCACCAAGCAGATACGAGTGGGTGAAGAAGTAATCGATTTCGATTATCTTCTGGTTGCGACAGGATGCGAAAATCGATCGGAACGACACGATCAGACAGGAGTATTGAGTTTGTCTGATTTTACGGTATCGAGTGGTTCCGAATTACTGACCTCGTTACTGAGTTTTCAGTCTGATGCAGACCAATACATTAATGTTATTGGAGGAGGAGCAACAGGTATTCAATTCCTTTTCGAGATTAAACAGTTTCTTGCGCGAATCAGGAGCAAGGCAAGTTTACGTTTAATTCATTCGGGATCGCGTGTGTTGCAGCAATTTCCAGTCGCATGGAGTCGTTACGTAGAGGCTCGCATGCACGAAATGGATATTGTGTTTTGTCCCGATACCTATTATTGTGGACAGCAAACCGACACAGTTCTGCTAAAAGCCAAGCATACCAGCGAGCATTTTGAGCTTCCGTCCCGTATGTCGATTTTGTTTCTGGGGAAAAAACAAGAATATTTGTTTACAGCAAATGCTTTTGGACAGATTATGACTGGCGATGGGACACTCGATAATATTTTTGTGGCAGGAGACTGTTCGCAATACCAATCTCTAGGTTCCAATTCACAGACGGCTCAGTCGGCAGTTCGTAAAGGCAAGCTATCGGCGCGCAATATACTGCGGCATTCTGGATTACTTGGATTGCTTGAGCCTTACCTTCATCAAGAATTGGGATATGTAGTCAGCATGGGGGCGGCAGATGCAGTTGGATGGTTAGGATCGGAAATGAATGTCATGACAGGAGTTCCGGCTGTAGCTATCAAGGAATTGGTGGAAGCGCAGTTTGATTTACTATTGAGTGGAATGGATACCTATCTCGTTTGACAAACTTGATGCAGGAGAAATAATAATGCTTGGTTTGTTTAAGGACAACCCTGTAGTTGGCAAAGCCAGCACAATCATCGAGAGCTCTAACGACAAGCTCTTTAGTTTTATCGGAAACGATTTGATGAAGAATTATCCAAGATGGTCGCCGGAAGTGAAGGAGCTGGAAAAGCTGACCGATGGTCCGGTACAGTCGGGTACGGTATGTCGTCAAGTGAGAATTGACCAGGGTAATCGTTCCGAATCGACTTTCAAGGTCAAGGTATTTGATACCGGGGCACGAATTTGTTTTGAAGGTGTATCCAATCCTTATCGCTGTGATTATATGATCGAACCCATCAATGATTCGAATAGCAGGCTAACTTTCATTTTTGAATTGCTGAGCTTGGATATGCACGTGAGGCCATTTGAGAAGCTGGTTCGTATTGCTATTCAGGATGGAACCGCAAGAACCGTAAACAATATCAAGAAACTGGTTGAGTCTGCATGAACATGCAGCCTGAAAAGCTTTTTGACGCGATGATTTTATTTTTTTGCACTTTACATCAGATTGACTTGGAGAGACATCATGGATTTTATTGTTGAAAAAGACCCTGGATTGATTCCGCGAGTGTTGTCCAAGATTCTTGATTCATGCGTGAACGGTGTATCTTTAGCCGATCCGGATCAGGAAGACATGCCTTTGGTATATGTTAATAAGGCATTTGAAACCATAACAGGATATACCCTAGCAGAAACAGTCGGAAAGAATTGTCGTTTCTTGCAAGGAAAAGAACACGATCAACCGGCGGTGAGTAAAATACGTGATGCCATAAAAAATCGAGAATCCGTGGAAGTGACACTCCGTAATTACCGCAAAAATGGTGAGCTTTTCTATAATCATCTCGTCATGTCACCTCTTTTCGACTCGGATGGAAACTTGCTGTATTTTCTCGGAGTTCAACTTGATGTAACCCCCAAGATTCGAGCCGAAGAAGAAATCAAAGCCTTGAAGGAAGAATTACTCAGACTGAAAAAGGATTGATCGTTCTTTATAGGTATGAATTGTAGTAATTCAAACCACAAAATCACTGTATGTTCAATAGTTTGCTAGCCTGCCTTTCATATTGAACGTTTTGTAGCAAACGACATTGGCAATGTCAAATGGCTAGATTCTACGGCTGCAGTGAGGTTTGCAGTGTGATTTTATCTATCAGGTATTCATAATTTCTATCCTTTCTCCTTTTCTAAGCAGTTATGTGAATGACTGAGCTGAAAAGTCTATCTGCTTGATTGTCTGATTCATTACAAGAATCTGCATGAGAATTAACAAAAAATTTACATTCTCGTAACAATTCAAGTTCCTGGTCTTTTATAGTTTTACCAAAGGTATTTCTGTCATTTGGTATGACTATCTAATTTTCAGTACAGGAGAAAATCATGGCAACGCTTTCATTTATAATCAAAGGGGATAGGACGGTCAACGAAAGAGCTGTTGCGTGGGTAACCATGAACACTACACCCAATGGAGAGCTAGTTTTTATGGTTAAGCAAACTGGTGGAAGCATGGGAAACTTACGGGGTTTGTATTTTGAAGTAAATGATGAGAATTTTTTTAACTCGTTGAGCGTTGTTCCCATATTAACGGAGTTCCAGTCAAACCATGATGAAATGACTAGCATCCAAAATGGAACTCATACAGATATGTTCTCTGAAATGAGTTATTACGCAAAATCGGGTAATCAGTCCAGTAACTATAGAGCTATCAACGAATACGGATTTATCTTGCAAAGTAAGGAGAGAGCACTTTCGTTGAGTGATTTCACTCATATCCAGCAAGATGATATAAGAAATGGTGAATTTGCAGAGAAGCAAAAAAACAAAACGAATGAGATTTACCGTTGGCTGTATATGAGTTTGGTATAAACATGCAGAGATGGGATCGATATGAGTAGAGTTAATAAATGATAACAATTTAAACGCTGAATTTTGGTGACGTGAGTCGGATTGTGTTCTGCTCATCATGGAACTGAGCTGCTTAGACTGGATTCGGCTTTAATCAGGCCCAATGCTGGAGTCTTTCCGTTATTAATAGATATTAATGGTTAATAGAATGGAATGTTGACTAAGAATATGATTCTACGTATATTAATTAAATGATTTGTCTTGTTTCTTGTTAACCGTAATAAGGTCGATACCTGTAAATCAGCTGTATTTGTGATTTCTTCTTGCATTAGAGATGCACAAATTATTTTGAAATTCTGAAACGCAAATTTTTGCGGAGCTGGAAATGTTTTTGACATGAGGTATTGACACTAACTTTTATGGATATAGAGAAACTCACAATATAATTTATAAGATTAATGTGCGATTCTTCGATAATTCATCAGTTTCCATAAAACGTGTATTTAGATCTCTTTAGAAAATATCTCCATTCACATCGAAATATCCAGTCAGGTCCATGGAAGTGGCTTTTCTGTATTAAAGATGTGTTGCAATCAAACAGTGCGCAACTGTCATTTGTGGCAGATCAAATTTTTCTAAACAGTAAAAGTGATAACAGGCTGTTATTCAGGCAGGAAGATCTGATTCAGTTTGAAATAAATTGCATTAATTTGCAGCATAGGCAAGACAAAAGAATTTTCATCGAACAACAATTCATAAACTCGGATTATCAGTTCAATTTTTTTCCAGCGATAGATGGCTCGATTATTGATACAAACAGACTATTGCTCGAGGGCATACTGTCACCCAATAATCGATGCCTCGCTTCCAAAGTAGCGTTGAAGCCTGCACAAATTGGTGTCTATCTTTCCCATTACGAACTGTGGAAAAAAATGCTGCTGTCACCAAACAAAATTTCTTTAGTCTTAGAAGATGACTCACTGATTCTTTTCGATAAAAAAACAATAGAGCAATTAATTAGACATATTCCAGAAGATGCGGATCTTTTCTTTATTAATCGCAGAAAAAATAAGGTACAGCCAATCAGTCCATATGTTTCAAAATATATTCGTCGATTTTGGGGGTTAACAGCCTATTTCATAACGCAGAAAGGTGCCCAGAAATTGCTCTCGCTAGCAATTCCAATTCAAAAAAGTGTGGACGACACAATCAGTGAATTAAACCAAAAGGGTTTGATTACGTGTTACTGCGCACGCAAAGAGCTAGTAGTGGAATGTAGTAATGCAAAAGATACACAAAATTTCCGTTTTCATAGCGACATACATGATCGTGTAGTTAGATGATTTGATGATTCGATAAACGGATAAAGCACAAGTTGAGCGGGTTGAGTCCGGTGGACTAAAGGTCACAGTTTGCAACGCAGTTTGCTAATTTTTAAATGTCCAATTTCTTGGGGGCAATTCAAATGCCGGAGGCAGTGGCTTTTTCAATTCAATAAATACAATTTACGTTCCGAAACGATACGCCAACTAAGAAATAATCAACACGATACATAAAGTGTAGTAGTTCAGATTTGATCAGACAGTAGTTCTTGCCAAAGGGTGGGATTACCCGGTTTGATAGAGGTGCGAATCTTTATCAACTAAATGCGAAAGCATAAAGGAGTAATCCCATGAATAGTGTTCAACAGAATGTTATCAAACACAAGATTGGTCTGCTTAATCTAGCAGCCGAGCTTGGTAATATATCCCGCGCCTGCAAGGTGATGGGTTTTTCTCGCGATACTTTCTATCGCTATCAGACAGCATTAGAAGCAGGTGGTGTTGATGCCCTGATTGATGCAAACCGGCGCAAGCCCAACATTAAGAACCGTGTAGAAGAGGCGACGGAGGCGGCGATTACCGCTTTTGCCCTGGAGCAACCGGCTTTTGGCCAAGTTCGAGTTTCTAACGAACTACGTAAGCGTGGAATCTTCGTTTCCCCGTC
>WBZN01001392.1_pt1 | contig 14871 bp, 10 predicted proteins | sample 5204281 | NCBI WGS metagenome assembly WBZN01 (sample SAMN12344347, study PRJNA552823) | activated sludge metagenome | biome: Activated sludge suspended growth; feature: Nitrification reactor; material: Wastewater; isolation source: activated sludge from nitrification reactor of wastewater...
CCAGGGGCAGAAAGTAAAAAACTGCCAAGCATCAACCACTTAAATAAAAAACCTGCCATTTAGCAAAGAGATTGGTAAAAAATCGTTTCTTTAAAGATATTTGAAAGCCAAAGCTACTACAAACAACTAACTGAAAAGCAAATTGATGGGTGATTTAGGGTTTTATTTTGAAATGGGCTGGCACCACATCATAGCCCTGGATGCGCTGGATCATTTGCTCTTTGTTTTAGCCTTGAGTGCCATCTATCTCATCGGCAACTGGAAACAGGTGCTGGTGCTGGTAACAGCGTTCACCATCGGTCATTCGCTCACCCTTGCCCTGAGCGTGTATGACATCATCCGGGTGAATGACAAATGGGTGGAGTTTTTAATTCCCTGTACCATTATTGTAACAGCGCTCTTTAACTTTTTGCTGAAAGATTACGAACCCCGGTCGCTCCGGCTGAATTATTTTTTAGCTTTGTTTTTCGGCCTGGTGCATGGACTTGGTTTTGCCAATGCCATCCGGTTCATGATGAGTTCAAATGAAAGCAGCCTGGGCTGGAGTCTTTTCGGTTTCAACATCGGGCTGGAAGCCGGGCAGGTGGTGGTGGTGCTGGGCATTTTATTGCTCGGGTACCTGGTGGTAAACAAAGCCGGGCTGAAACGGAAGTGGTGGGTGTGGAGTTTGTCGCTGGTTGCTTTTGCCAAAGCCCTGCAAATGACAGTGGAACGGGTGCCGGCATTAACTGTTTAAAATAAATCAAAACCTCAATAGTCTAAAATGAAACAAGTATCAGCCATTGTGCTTTTGTTACTGGTAAGCATCTGCACAAATGCACAGGATATTAAAAACAATCCTGGCAGCAATCATGGTAACCGCTTCGAACAGCTGGGTACCATTCTTCCCACCCCCAACGAGTATCGTACTGCCAGCGGTGCACCCGGTCCCAAGTACTGGCAACAGCGCTGCGATTACGACATCACCTGCGAACTGGATGAGCCCAACCGCCGGCTGCTGGGAAAAGAAACCATTACCTACTTCAACAACTCACCCGATGTACTCACTTACCTATGGCTGCAGCTGGATGAGAACGAACACAGCAACACGAATAATTCGGGCTACCAGGGCAGCAACACCATGCCCCGTACCATTACCGAAGCAGATATCACCCGTTATGGCGGTAAGATCGACAAAGACCGTGAGTACGGCGTGAACATTCAGCGGGTGGCCGATGCCGCCGGCAAACTGCTTACCTACACCATTAATAAAACCATGATGCGGGTGGAATTGCCCACGCCGTTGAAACCGGGCCAGAGTTTTGTGTTTAAAGTAGACTGGAATTACAACATCATTGAAAGAACGAAATACGGAGGCCGTGGTGGTTTTGAAAATTTCCCGGAAGACGGAAATGACCTGTACACGATGACACAGTGGTATCCCCGGCTGTGTGTGTACAGCGACTTCCAGGGATGGCAGAATCACCAGTTTGTTGGATCCGGTGAGTTTGCACTTACCTTCGGTAATTTCAAAGTTGCTATGACGGTGCCTGCCGACCACGTGGTGATGGCAACCGGCCAGTGCCAGAATTACGCTGCCATACTTTCTCCTAAAGAAATGCAGCGCTGGACTGCCGCTCAAACCGCCAAAGACGTTACCGAGATCGTAACCCTGGATGAAGCAAAAGAAAAAGAAAAAACAAAACTGAAGACAAAGAAGACCTGGATCTTCAAAGCAGATATGGTTCGTGACTTTGCCTGGGGTTCATCCCGCAAATTCATCTGGGATGCCATGCCCGCCACGGTGGAAGGAAAGAAAGTGATGTGCATGAGCGCCTATGGTAAAGAAGCCTATGCCCTGTACCGCAAGTACAGCACCAAAACAGTGGCACACACCATTAAGAGTTACTCTAAGTTTACCATCCCGTATCCTTACCCGGTTGCACAGAGCCTGGAAGCTGCAAATGGAATGGAGTATCCCATGATCTGTTTCAACTTCGGCCGTACCGAAAAAGATGCTTCCGGCAACTACAGCGCCAACAGCACGTACGGTGAAGGAACCAAGAACGGAATGCTGGGTGTGGTGATCCATGAAGTGGGGCATAATTTCTTCCCGATGATCATCAACAGCGATGAAAGGCAATGGACCTGGATGGACGAAGGCCTGAACTCATTTGTTGAATACTTAACAGAAGAACTGTTCGATAATAAATACCCGGTTAGTAAAGGGCCGGCTTATAAGATTGTTGATTACATGAAACTGCCGAAAGATCAGCTGGAGCCGATCATGACCAACAGCGAAAACATCATCCAGTTCGGTCCCAATGCATACAGCAAACCGGCTACCGGATTAAACATCCTGCGTGAAACCATCATGGGCCGTGAACTGTTTGACTATGCATTCAAAGAATATGCAAGGCGCTGGGCATTCAAACATCCCACACCCGCCGACCTGTTCCGCACCATGGAAGACGCCAGTGGCGAAGACCTGGACTGGTACTGGAGAGGATGGTTCTACGGAACAGATCCCTGCGACATTTCTCTTGATACCGTTAAATGGGCGGTGCTGAATACGGAAGCACCTGCAGCACCGAATACCGGTGGAGCTTCCACCCGTAAGATCCCGGTTGCCAAACCGCAGCTGAACACATTTGATGACATCTCCAAGATCCGCAACCGCGAAGACAAGAAGATCACATTTGCCACTGATGCAGATGAATCACTGAGGGATTTTTACTGGAGATACGACCGTGGCCTGGCAAAAGTGGATACCACTGCTTTTGAAGTGCCGGTGATACCACCCGCTGCAAATGCCTATACAGAAGCTGAACGCTTTTCCATTGCCGGAAGCAAGTACCTGTACGAACTCACTTTCAGCAATAAGGGCGGACTGGTGATGCCCATCATCATTGAATGGACTTTTAAAGACGGTACCAAGCAAACCGACCGCATTGCAGTACAGGTTTGGCGCAAGAACGAAAACAAAGTGATTAAAACCTTCATGAAGGATAAAGAAGTGGCTTCCATCCTCATCGACCCGATGAAAGAAACCGCCGACATCAATACTGCCAACAACACATGGCCTGCCTTTGCTGAACCCAGCAAATTCCAGCTCTTTAAAGCCGGGGGCGGCCAACCCAGGGGCGCCGGTAGTGGTGTGAACCCGATGCAGAAAGAAGTAAAGAATTAACAATACATCAATCCAACAGAAAAAGCTGCTCAGCAATGAGCAGCTTTTTTTATCCCTGAAAAAAGGGAGGAGCTTCTGCCGGGGATTATTTATCTTGATCCATATACCAAAAAATAGTTACCGGATGAAAAACTTGTTTATTCAAAGACATAAATGCATGGTAGCAGTTGTCTTACTTACTTTCTTTTTATGTTTAGATACGGCCCTGCATGCACAAAGCCTGTCGGTGAATACCACCGGGGCAACAGCAAACCCCTCTTCAATATTGGATGTAAGCAGCAGCAACAAAGGCATGCTTATTCCCCGGGTGGCCCTTACAGGTACATCTGATGTAGCCACTATTGCCAGCCCGGCCACCAGCCTGCTTGTTTATAATACGGCCACCGTCAGCAATGTTACGCCGGGTTATTATTACTGGAGCGGAGCAGCATGGACCCGGGTTCTGTCAGGATCTGCCTGGTCATTAACGGGCAACAGCGGAACATCGGCATCCACTAATTTCATCGGTACCACGGACAATGTGCCGCTGATTTTTAAAATAAACAACCAGAAGGCGGGTCTTATCGATGTAGCAAGTAATGTGTTCCTGGGCTACCAGGCCGGCAATGTGAATAATTCCATTGAAAATACCGGCATCGGTTACCAGGCACTGAATTCAAATGACATTGGTTCGGGTAATACCGCTGTTGGAACTTATTCATTGGCATCCAATACAGGCGGAACAGGCAATACGGCTTCGGGAGCCTGGGCACTTACTTATAACACGATTGGCGCATTCAATTCGGCATTTGGAAATTTTGCCCAATCGCACAACTCCACCGGTAATCACAATTCGGGCTTTGGCGCATATGCACTCGATGGTGGTCCGTTTGTAACCGGAGATGATAATACCGCCGCCGGTTTTCAGTCCATGAAAAACGCCGCTGATGGAAACAAAAACTCGGCATTTGGTACAGAATCGCTGCACTTTAATTCTGGTGGTTCTGAGAATACAGCTGTGGGTTACCAGGCCATGTTCAACAATTTCAGCAGCAGTTACAATACAGCCGTGGGAGTATCGGCACTGCGTAATAACGGCAATAATGCGAACTATAATGTAGCCAACGGGTATGGAACGCTTTTGTATAACAGCGGGTCTTACAATACAGCGATGGGGTATGCCAGCCTGTCTGCTGCCAATACCGGCAGCAACAATACGGCCATCGGTAACCAGGTATTGCCCTACAATTCTTCGGGAAATAATAATACCGGGGTTGGAAACATGTCGCTTGCCGAAAACAATACCGGTACCAATAATACCGCTGTGGGCTACTATTCCTTACGCACCAACCATGCCGGTAACGACAACGTGGGAATCGGCAATAATGCCATGGCCAGCGATATGCAGAACGGCAATACCGGGGTGGGAACCAATACCGGCCTTAATGCAAATAATATTGCCAACTGTACATTCATCGGTTACCAGGCCGGAAATAATTCAGGTAACCTTACCAATGCTACGGCCATCGGTGCCAATGCCGTGGTTACATCCAGCAACAGTCTTGTACTGGGTGATTACACGAACATCAGTGTAGGTATCGGTGTTACCAGCCCTTCCGATGTGCTGCATGTGAAAGGCATTGGCGAACACCAGCTTACAATCGAAGCGTATGCATTTCCGGTGGGGTTACTTTTAAAATCGGGTAACAACGAAGTGGCAAGGATCCGGCATGAAAACGGACCAGGCGGGTATCTGCAGATACAGGATAATGCATTTAACTGGTCCGAAATAGGCCTTGTGCTTAACCAGGGCAGTGTAGGCATTGGTACAACCGGGCCTACCGCAAAACTGTCGGTAAACGGAACCGCCAATAATTCAACCGGCACCTGGGGTGTATTTTCCGATGCAAGAGTAAAAACCATCAACAACGAATTCACCGATGGATTGAATGTGATCAAACAGATCAGGCCGGTATTGTTTACGTACAACGAACAAGCACCATACCGTTCGGGTGATGTACAGGTGGGCGTGGTGGCGCAGGAACTGGAGAAGGTTGCTCCCTACATGGTATCGCAGAAAAAATACGGCGAATTTACCGACCTGCGGGAAGTCAATAACCAGGCCTATGTATTTCTCCTCATCAACGCAGTGAAAGAACAGCAAACGAGAATTGAAGAATTGGAAAAAACGGTAAAAGAACTTAGCTTGAAGGTCAAATAAGTTTGAATGATGAAGAAGACTTTCCGGCCGGGTTTTATTGGCCTGTTACTATATATATTCTGTATACTTTCCGTAATCAATACCCGGGCCGGCACGGCGGATACCACCGTCATCTTCAGTTACAGCATGAATAAGCCGGTTAAAGCAGTGGTGATAAAGCCGGATAGTTATAAGAAGAAGGCAAACCGCTACCCGGTTGTTTACCTGCTGCATGGTTACGACGGCTGGTACAGCAACTGGATCATCCGTGAACCCAGGCTGAAGGAATACGCGGATGCCTATCAACTGATCATTGTTTGCCCGGATGGCGCTAAAAGCAGCTGGTACTTCGACAGCCCCCTTGATAGCACAGTCCGCTACGAAACCTATGTGGGTACCGAAGTGGTTCACTACATCGACCGGCATTACCGCACCATTGCAGATGCAAAACACAGAGCCATCACCGGCCTGAGTATGGGTGGCCATGGGGCGCTTTACCTGGCGCTGAGACATCCCGAGACCTTTGGCGCCGCCGGCAGTATGAGCGGCGGACTGGATATGAAAGAAGTGGGCTATCGCTTTGATGTGCCGCTGCGTATCGGTGATTCACTCACCCATCCGCAGAACTGGATTGATTATTCCCTCACCGGCATGATGGATAAATATATAAACACACCTGTTGTTATACTCTTCGACTGCGGCATTGGCGACATCTTCATTGAAGGCAACCGCAAGCTCCACAAAAAAATGCTTCAGCTGAACATACCGCACAGGTATACAGAAAATCCCGGCATTCACAGTTGGGAGTACTGGCGGGCATCAATTCCGTTTCACCTGCTCTTCTTCCGGGAATTTTTCAATAAAAACTAGCCGTGTGTAAATTTTACACATTAATGTATTAGATTTATGCCCTAAAACGACTGTCATGCTAGTAAAGAAACTTTTGCTTGTTATCCTTGTTTCTATTTCTTTCTGTACCATCCAGGCTCAACGAACCACGCTGAGCTCCCCGGATAAAAACCTGGAACTGGGTTTTTGGGTAAACGATAAAGGAACCGCCATGTATGAGCTCAGTTACAAAGGGAAGCCGGTGGTGCTTGCTTCCTCACTGGGCTTCGACCTTAAAAAAACCTACGATGAATCGGCATTACCCACGCTGAAGGAAGGACTGATTGTAACGGAAGCCACCAAAACCAGCAACGACAGTAAGTGGACACCTGTTTGGGGAGACGTGAAAGAGATCCGGGATAATTATAACCAGCTGAGTGTTTCGCTTTCGCAAAAAGGCGACAATGCCATCCGGTTCAACGTGATCTTCAAATTATTCAACGACGGACTTGGTTTCCGTTTTGAATTTCCTGAGCAGAAGAATATCCAGCATTTTATTGTAAAGGAAGAAGCAACGCAGTTCCGCATGGCCGGCGATCACAAAGCCTTTTGGATACCCGGTGATTTCGACAGCAATGAATTCAATCCCAATACCAGCAACCTCAGCGAAGTGAATTCGGAAGATCCGAAGTTTGCCGCGAACATCTATGCCCATACGTTCTTCGACAAGAACGCCACACAAACGCCGCTGATGATGAAATCGAAAGACGGGCTCTACATCAACATCCACGAAGCAGCCCTGGTGAACTATCCCGCCATGAACCTGCTCATCGATAAATCAACCATGACGATGACTTCGGTACTTGTTCCCGACGCACTCGGCAACCGGGCTTATTTACAAACACCAGCCAAAACGCCCTGGCGTACCATCATCGTTTCCGATAAGGCAACTGATATCCTGGCATCGCATACCATCCTTAACCTGAATGATCCATCCACCATCAAGGATCCTTCCTGGATAAAGCCTACCAAGTACGTGGGTGTTTGGTGGGAAATGCACATCGGCAAATCCACCTGGGATTATGCCGGCAGTATGAACGCCACCAGCTTTGATGCTGCAGGATTGAAACCTACCGGTAAGCACGGCGCCACCACCGCCAACGTAAAACGCTATATCGATTTTGCAGCGAAGCATGGATTCGACGGTGTATTGGTGGAAGGATGGAATACCGGCTGGGAAGACTGGTTCGGGCAGTTTAAAGAAAATGTGTTTGACTTTGTAACGCCGTATCCTGATTTTGATGTGAAGGAACTGCAGCGTTATGCCGCTTCCAAAAAAGTGAAGATTATTATGCACCATGAAACATCGGCTTCGGTTACCAATTATGAACGCCAGATGGATACCGCTTACCGGTTCATGAAAAAATTCGGTTACGATGCGGTGAAGACCGGTTACGTGGGTCATATCATTCCCCGGGGAGAGCACCACGACGGGCAGTGGATGGTGAACCACTATGTACGGGTGGCAAAGAAAACGGCTTCGTATAAAATCATGCTGGATGCACACGAGCCGGTGCGGCCCACCGGTCTGCAGCGTACCTATCCCAACTGGCTGGCCTGTGAAGCGGCCAGGGGCATGGAGTTCAACGCCTGGAGTGATGGCAACCGGCCGGAGCATGATGTGATCCTGCCCTTCACCCGTTTTATGGGTGGGCCAATGGATTACACGCCGGGTATCTTCCAGCTCGAATTGAATTACTGGGATAAAAACAAGAAAGAAACCATTCATACCACGCTGGCCAAACAGCTGGCCTTGTATGTAACCATCTGCAGCCCGCTCCAAATGGCAGCGGATCTTCCTGAATCCTACGAAAAGAAATTAGACGCCTTCCAGTTCATCAAAGACGTGGCAGTGGATTGGGATGACAGCAAATACCTGGAAGCCGAGCCCGGCGATTACATCACTGTAGCAAGGAAGGCAAAAGGAAAAGACAACTGGTTCATTGGTTCCATCACCGATGAAAACGCCAGGACCACCACGGTTGACCTCAGCTTCCTGGATGCAGGGAAAAAATATACCGCCACTATTTATGCCGATGCCGATGACGCCAGTTATGATAAGAACCCGGCGGCGTATAAAATAACCAAACAGGTGGTTGACAACAAAACCAAACTTACCCTGAAACTGGCTACCAGCGGCGGATGCGCCATCAGCCTGGTGCCGGTGAAATAAATCCAGGAAGTTTTCACCAGGGTTTAAATGACGCAGGAAAGAAATATAAAACGACTGTTGCTTTGTTTATTGGCAGGTCATGTATCATTCATCGGCCTTGGCCAGGCAGGTGATGCCTTTCTGAAAGCGGGTATGGCAAAAGACAGTCTCCACGATTATAAAGGCGCCATCATTGAATATACCAAAGCCATCGCCGCTGACCCCACCGACATCAGAGCTTATATCAAACGGGGTATTGCCCGCGACAGCATGCAAAACTACAAGGGCGCTGTGGAGGATTACAGCAAGGCGGTCGCCATCGACAGGCGTCATGCAGGTGCTTACCTGATGCGGGCACTTTCAAAAATTGCACTGAAAGATTACGCGGGTGCTGTTGATGATTGCGACTGGTCGTTGTCTTTTGCCGACGCAAATGCCGAGGCCTACCGGGCCAGGGGCTATGCAAAATATAAACTGAAGGATTACCTGGGTGCCATCGGCGATTTTGATGCAGCGGTAAAGATCAACCCGGCCTACGGTTCGGCCTATAAGATCAGGGGCTACGCAAAGGCCGACCTGCGTGATCTTAGAGGAGCCATGGCCGATTACAGTAAGGCCATTGAAGTGGACCCGGCTGATGCAAGTGCCTATTATAACCGGGGTGTCATCGAAGTGCTCACGGGTGATAAAACAAACGGCTGTGCCGACCTGAAAAAAGCAGTTGAACTTGGGCACGAAGAAGCAAAGCGGCAACTTAAAAAATACTGTAACTGATCTCCCAGGTTAGTAAAAGTGAGTTTTCATTTTGAGTTTATTATTAGTATGATGTAAAGCGGAACAGCACCATCATCCTCCCGTTGTTCTCCCATCCCGCAAGGCATTCTTCTTTCCTTTGTTCTTTTTTTCCCATTCCAGCATCTCGGGCGTTTTCTCCGCCTTTTTGTTCTTGTCTACTGTTTTTTGGGGAACAAGTCCTGCCATACCTCCCGGTGTTTCCAAATGGCCACGCACATACGTTTCTGATTTGATCAGCCGGCCACCGGCCTTGGGGTCATAATATTTCCATTCGCCGTGCTTAACACTGTACTGCACGGCCTTTACGATCTTGTAATCAATGATCTCGTTATTGCCTTCACCATAAATGGCCACCGTATCATACGGCGAATCGGGATCGTAACCCAGCCATGATTCTTCCCGGTATAATTCACCGAGGTAGGTATAGTACTGCTGGATACCGTGTTTGCCACCGAGTTTATAATTCTCCACGGCAATCAGGTCGCTGTTGAGGTTGTAGATACGCCACACACCTTCTTTTTTGTCGTTCTTAAACAGGCCTTCTTCTTCGTAACCCGGTTCACCACGCACTTCATCCACATGGATCACCCATTTGCCCTGCTTGAGCCCGTTCTTGTCGATGGCATTGAGCGTATCGCCGGTATCCGACAGTTTGTAGGATTGATACTGCGCCATTCCATTCATCAAAAAGAAAAACTGGATGATGGCGAATAACCACAATTGCCGTATTTTTAAAATCTGCATACGCTTGCATTTAGTGTTTCAATTACCAAAACTTTTTACATGAAACGGGTACTCAAATTTACGCTGATTCTTTTCTTCTTAAATGTTAATTACGGGATGGCCCAGGTAAAACTAAGTACCGCTGCCGAAAGAATGAACGGATGGCAGAAAAGAAAATTGCTGGAAGAGAAGGGTCTTTTAAAGGATATCAAGTTCCGCAACGTGGGCCCCAGCGTAATGAGCGGCCGGGTGGTAGACATGGAGGTGAACCCGGCAGACCCCACCGAATTTTACGTAGCCTATGCCACCGGCGGGCTTTGGCATACCGTAAACAACGGCCAGAGCCTGGTATCCCTGTTCGACAAAGAAAATGTGATCGGCATCGGCGATATTGCCGTGGACTGGTCAACCCGAGCCATCTGGGTGGGAACAGGGGAGGCGAACAGCAGCCGTTCATCGTATGCAGGGTTGGGCGTTTATAAAAGTACCGACAATGGGAAAAACTGGGAGTACCTGGGATTGCCCGAAAGTCACCACATCGGTAAGATCATTCTGCATCCCACCAACGGCAATATTGCCTGGGTGGCCGTGCTGGGCCATCTGTATTCAGCCAATAAAGAAAGGGGCGTTTACAAAACCACCGATGGGGGCAGGTCGTGGAAACAAACCCTGTACGTGGATGATAATACCGGTGCCGTGGATATGGACATCAATCCGAAGAACCCCGATGAATTGTATGCATCCATGTGGTACCGCACCCGCCGTGCCTGGAATTTTGAAGAAGGGGGTAAAACATCAGGCATTTACAAGAGCACCGATGGCGGAAACACCTGGAAGCTGGCAACTCCCGCCGGCAGCGGCTTTGCCACGGGCAATGGACTGGGCAGGATCGGGGTGGCGGTATTTGCTTCCAGTCCCAATATTATTTATGCCACGCTCGATAACCAGGACCACCGGCCCGATACTGCAAAGAAAAAAGAAGATTCCAGTTATGTGCTGAAGAATTTCAAAGACCTCAGTAAAGAAGCATTCCTGGCGCTGGATGATAACAAGCTGGATACCTTTTTGAAGAAAAACGGCTTTCCTGAAAAATACAAAGCGGCTTCGGTGAAAGAAATGGTGCGAACCGATAAGGTGAAACCTACCGCGGTATATGATTATCTCTTTGATGCCAACACCGCCCTGTTCGAAACACCCATCATCGGCTGCGAGATCTACCGAAGCGATGATGCCGGTACCACCTGGAAAAAAGTAAACACGAAAGAACTCAACCTCTACAATACCTACGGGTATTATTTTGGAAAGATATCGGTGAGCAGCACCAATGAAAATAAAGTGGTGATCAGCGGGTTCAATTTAATGCTGAGCGAAGACGGTGGAAAAACATTCAAGTCAACAGACAATGATGCCACGCATCCCGACTGGCATGGGTGCTGGATGAACCCGGCCCGGGACGGGCATTGGGTGGCGGGTAATGATGGCGGATGCAATGTTACCTATGACAACGGCAAGCATTGGTTTAAGGCAAACACACCGTCGGTTGGCCAGTTCTATGGCATTGCCGTGGACGATGCAAAACCTTACAATATTTACGGTGGGCTGCAGGACAACGGCACCTGGTTCGGCCCTTCCACCTCAAAAGAAATTGATCAATGGGATTATGAAGGGGTATATCCCTGGAAGCAGATCGGTGGCGGTGATGGCATGCAGGTGCAGGTGGATACCCGGGATAATAAAACCGCTTACGTGGGATCACAGTTTGGTTTTTATGGACGCCGCAACACGGATGGTGGAAGAAGCTTTTCCCTGTATCCCCGCAATGAACTGGGAGAACCCAAACTGCGGTTCAACTGGCAAACGCCCATCTGGCTGAGCCGGCATAACCAGGATGTATTTTATTACGGCTCCAATAAATTCTTCCGCAGCCTGCAGAAAGGAGAGAAGATGGAAGCGCTGAGCGGTGATCTCACCGGAGGTGCAAAAGACGGCGATATTCCTTTTGGTACAGCCACCACGTTGATGGAATCGCCCATGAAATTCGGGCTGATCTATTTCGGAACCGATGATGGAAATATTCATGTGAGCCGCGATGCCGGGTATACCTGGACAAAGATCAGCAGCAACCTGCCCAAGGCGGTGCAGGGCTTGTATGTAAGCCGGGTAACTCCCTCCCAGCATAAAGAAGGCAGGGTGTATGCATCGCTGAATGGCTACCGCAATGATAACTTCGGTGCGTATCTTTTTGTAAGTGAAGATTATGGTGCCACGTGGATACCACTCGGCAGCGATCTCCCGGCCGAACCGCTGAACGTGGTGAAGGAAGATCCGAAGAAAGAGAACATCATTTACGTGGGAAGTGATAACGGATTGTATGCTTCCTTCGACATGGGCAAAACTTTTATGACCATGGACAACAGCATGCCGCGGGTGCCCGTACATGATATTGCTATTCAGCAACGGGATAACGAAATCATCATTGCCACTCATGGCCGCAGCATCTACGTAACCAAACTGGATGCGGTACAAAAACTGTATGATAAGTCGGCTGAAGAGAAGAAGTGATCAATGCAGCCCGATGGTTTCCACTTCGGGAATATGATGCAGGATGAGATGGATATGCCGGTGATGCGCCTTTGAGCGGAAGTCCTGGAAGATCTCCAGCACATCCCGGTCGATGTACACGCTGTTGGAACCGTTTATTTCCACGATGGAATATTCCGGCATGTTATCCAGGGTTTCCAGAAATTTTTTCTTGTTGAGAAAGCTCACATTCAGCGCCAGGTCGATGGTGAAATGCCGGGTATGCCCTTCTGTTTTTTCTTTGATGGTGAAGCCCGCCCGGTACGTATGTTTTACCAGGAAATAAATGGAATAGCCGATACCGATCAACACGCCGATCAGCAGGTCGGTGAATAAGATAGAGACCACGGTAACCAGGAAGGGCAGAAACTGTTCCCTGCCTTGTTTATATACCGACAGGATCATCTTGGGTTTTGCCAGGTTATAGCCCGTGCGGATGAGGATAACCGCCAGTACACAATATGGGATAAGGTTGATAAGGGGGATGGCAAAAAGCACCGCCAATAATAACCACAATCCATGGGTAAAGGCTGAAGTCCGTGTCCGGGCCCCCGCTTCCGCATTGGCCGAACTCCTTACGATCACTGCGGTGATGGGAAGTCCGCCTAAAAGACCGCTGAAAAAATTGGCGCTTCCCTGTGCCATTAATTCCCGGTTTTGAGGCGTGATGCGGTTATAGGGATCCAGTTTATCGATGGCGGCAATGCTCAATAAGGTTTCGAGTGTTGCCACAAAGCAGATCACGAGGGCATTGCGCCAAATCTCCACGTTGCTGAACAGAGCGCTGAAGCGGGGGAGTTGCACCTGAGAAAAAATACGTTCAGGTACAGCAACATACTGCGAAGGTTTAAGGGCGAGTGACGGAATATATTGGCGGAAGAGATATGCCAGCAACACTCCGAACAAGACAGTAATGAAAGAAGTGGGAAGGAAAGTCAGTTTCCGGGCAAGTGTCTTCTTCCAGGCATACAGCAGGATGATGGAAAGGAAGGCAATGATGATCACCCCGGCGGAGCTATGCTGGTACAGGCTGCCGATATTGCTGTACACATTTTTCAGGGTGATGATGCTGAAGAACTCGTTCGACCAGAAATCGGGTTTGTCGTACCCGATGAAAGCAGGAACCTGTTTTGAAATAAGGATGATGCCGATGGCCGCCAGCATTCCCTTGATAACAGCAGAAGGAATAAAATGCGTGAACCCGCCAAGCCGGAAAATTCCCAGCAATACCTGCAGCAAACCGGCAACAGCCACCGAAAGAAAAAAGATTTCGATGGAACCCAGTTGTGTGATGGCCGAAGCACAAATAGCGGTGAGCCCGGCCGCAGGTCCGCTTACACTTAACTCCGATTGGCTGATGAGAGAAACCACCATACCCCCGATGATGCCGGCCAGCAGTCCCGAATAAAGCGGAGCACCCGATGCCAATGATATGCCCAGGCAAAGCGGCAGGGCTACAAAGAAAACAGTGATGCTTGCCTTGAGGTCATGTTTAAGAAAAGAAAGAAGATAAAAACGGTTCCTCCGGGTTAACAGGCTCATGGTGTGTAAATTTCGGAATAATTTATGGAACAGAAGGCTGTTCTTTTCCGGGATGACTTGATGGGTTTCCGTAGCTTCGCAAAAAAAGCAACATGGACTTAAAAGAACAATTTGAAAAAGCCGTAACCGAAAGTAAACTGTTATCCGAAAAACCATCCAACGAAACACTGCTGCAGTTATATTCTTTATACAAACAATCCACCGAAGGCGATGTGAGCGGCGAAGCGCCTTCCAACCCCTTCGACTTTGTGAACAAAGCCAAATACGATGCCTGGTTTTCCCTGAAGGGCAAATCATCCGAAGCGGCCATGCAAGAGTACGTGGACCTGGTGAATAAACTGAAGGGATAAAAATTTTACATCATTAAAAGGATCTGTACTGATAGTAATACTGGATTGATCGCCCGGGTAAAGGCAAAGACGGATCATCATGTGAACTGTTTACCGGCATCCCGTTTGACCGGTACTGGTAATTACTATTTGTAACAATGGTGCTTACCGGGTTACCAAGGTTGTCGTAATGGATGGTAGAAACCTGAACCGGATTATTCAGTAATCGCTGCCCGTTGAAGGGTGGGAATAACTCTGAGGAGGCGGAAAAAACAGGTTTCAGCGAATTGAAAATATTCAGATACCGGTAAGCAATAGAATTATTGTCGTACGTAATCGTCTTTTCAGAAGCTTTCCGGAAAGACGAGGATACCGGATCAAATATATAATAGGACGATTTTGCAATATCTCCGCAGGTATTTATGAGCGACGTGTCTTTCTCTTGCCAGGTTTGAATGATACCCGGGTATTGCGAAGAGGTGGTTTTCATAATACCCTGACTGGATACCCTGCC
>WBZN01001393.1_pt1 | contig 14861 bp, 14 predicted proteins | sample 5204281 | NCBI WGS metagenome assembly WBZN01 (sample SAMN12344347, study PRJNA552823) | activated sludge metagenome | biome: Activated sludge suspended growth; feature: Nitrification reactor; material: Wastewater; isolation source: activated sludge from nitrification reactor of wastewater...
CTTGAGCATGAGCGCGGAGTCCTTGCCGCCCGAGAACAGCAGGACGGGCCGCTCGAACTCGGCGGCGACCTCGCGCATGATGTGGATCGACTCGGCCTCGAGTGCGTCGAGGTGCGAGATGGTGGTGTCGGTCACGGAGACTTCCTGGGCAGGTGGGCAGATCCCGGGTGTGGGCGGGAAATCCTATCGGTGGGGTCGGTTTTGCGGTTGCGGGGCGGAGGGCGATCGCTCAGGCCACGCCCTCCCGGCGGGCGACGTCGATCACCGCATCGGCATACTCGGGCCGGCAGATGAGCAGATCCGGGAGTGACCGCTCCGCCGCGTTGTAGACCAGCGGTGAGCCGTCGAGCCGCGAGACGTGCAGCCCGGCGGCCGCGGCCACCGCGACCGGGGCGGCCGAGTCCCACTGGTACTGGCCCCCGGCGTGGGCGTAGACGTCGGCCCGGCCCTGCACGATGGCCATCGCCTTGGCGCCGGCGGAGCCCATCGGCACGAGCTCGGCGTCGAGGGCGGCCTGCACGGCGTCGGTGAGGGCCGGAGGCCGGGTCCGCGACACGACGAGCCGCGGCGGGCCGCCCGGATGGGGCGCGACGGCAGCTGCCGGCTCGGTCACGAAGGTGACGCCCTGGGCGGGGAGGGCGACGGCGCCGACCGCGGCGGTCCCGCCGACCGCCAGCGCCACGTGCACCGCCCAGTCGTCCCGGTCCTTCTCCCCGTACTCGCGGGTGCCGTCGAGGGGGTCCACGATCCAGACCCGCTCGTGGTCGAGGCGCGCCAGGTCGTCGGCCGACTCCTCCGAGAGGACGGCGTCGCCGGGGCGCTCGGCGGCGAGGCGGTCGAGGATCACGACGTTGGCCTGCGCGTCGCCGGCGTCCTTGAGCTCCCTGGGGTCCTCGATCGTGGGCCGGAGCGCGAGCAGGAGCCGACCCGCCTCCTCCGCGATGGCGGCGGACAGTTCGTGGTCGTTCATCCGGTTACCCGTTTCATCGGCGCCTCTGGGCGTCGGGCTTGGTGGCCAGCTTCGCGATGCGGGCGGGCAGGTGGCCCGCGGCCAGGTCGGCGAGGGTGACCCCCTCGAGGACGTCGCGGACGCTGGCCCGCAGGGCGATGTAGACGTCGGCGAGCCGCGCGGCGGGGCCGGGATAGGCGACGTCCTCGGGGGCGTCGCCGTGGACCGCGCCCAGCGGGCCGTCCACGGCCCGGATCACGTCCGCAACGGTGACGGTCTCGGCCGGCCGCGCCAGCAGGTAGCCGCCCTCGGCGCCCCGCCGGCTCTGGACGATCCCGGCGGTCCGGAGGCTGCCGAGGATGTTCTCGCAGAAGGCGAGCGGGGCGTCCTGGGCGGTCGCGAGGGCCGGCCCCGTGACGGGTGTCTTGGGCGGGGCGGCGGCCAGCTCCGCGGCGAGGCGGACGGCGTAGTCCGCCTTGGCGGAGATGCGCATCCGATCAGGGTACCGAATACCGAATCCTCAAAAGTGGGTTGGCCACCCCGATGATTCCGACTAACCTGGTGCAGATACTCGGCTCCGACGACCGGTCGGACCGGGGCACTGGGGAGTGCAAGCGATGGACTGGTACCTCGTTCTCGGGGGCCTCGGCGTCGGCATCGTCGTGGGTCTCACCGGCATGGGCGGCGGCGCACTGATGACGCCGATGCTCGTGCTGTTCTTCGGCGTCGACCCCGTCACCGCGGTGTCGAGCGACCTCGTCGTGTCGCTCGTGATGAAGCCGTTCGGCGCCGGCGTGCACGCCAAGTCCGGGACCGTCAACTACGGGCTCGTGAAATGGCTGTGCATCGGCTCGGTGCCGGCGGCGTTCGCCGGCGCGTGGCTGATCGACGTGCTCGGCGGGGACGACGTCTCGGCCGAGGTCAAGCAGTGGCTCGGCGTCGCACTGCTGGTCGCCGCCACGTCGATGATCGTGCGCAACCAGATCAACCGCTACCGCGGCATGCACCAGCCGGTCGACGGTGCGCAGCACTCGCTCCTGATCCGTCCGGTCCCCACGCTGCTCATCGGCGTGTTCGGTGGCCTGCTCGTCGGCATGACGTCGGTCGGCTCGGGCTCGCTCATCATCGTCCTGCTGCTCCTGCTGTACCCGACCCTCGCCGCCGGTCAGCTGGTCGGCACCGACCTCGTCCAGGCCGTCCCGCTCGTCGCCGCGGCGGCCGCCGGTCACCTGCTGTTCGGCTCGGTGTCGTTCTCGATCGCCGGCGCGTTGATGGTCGGTGCGATCCCGGGCGTGATCCTCGGCGCCAAGGTGTCGTCGAAGGCCCCGGACCACATCATCCGGCCCCTGCTCGTCGTCGTGCTCGTCGCCTCCGGCGCCAAGCTGCTCGAGGCGCCGAACGAGCTGCTGGTCTGGTTCTTCGCCACCGCCGCCGTCGTGCTCGCGGTCCTGTGGACGCTGCGGGCCCGTCAGCACCGGGCGAGCGTCCCGGTCGACGAGGCCGACCCGCTCCTCGCGGATCTCTGACCGGGCCGCTACGTTCCGCCCCTCGCGAGGAATGCAGGGGGAGACGTGACGATCCACTACGAGACCGGCACGGGTGAGGACGCGCACATCGTGCGCATCACGATCGACCGGCCCGAGGCGCGCAACTCCGCCGACCTCGACCACTTCAAGTGGCTCCGCGAGGCCTGGGAGCGCTTCGCGGCGGACGACGACGCACGGGTCGCGGTGGTCACGGGCGTCGAGGACGCCTTCTTCACGGGCGCCGACCTCAAGACGTACGTCCCTGCGATCACCGCGCTCGGGAAGCGGATCCAGGAGGAGGGCCTCACCGAGGTCGACGGCTACCGCCTCGACGACGGCACGAAGGCGGTCCTCCGGGGGGCGAAACTCTGGAAGCCGATCGTCGCGGCGGTCAACGGCTACTGCACCGCCGGGGGGATGGAGATGCTCGGCGGGGTCGACCTGCGGGTGGCCTGTCCTGAGGCGCAGTTCGCGGTCATGGAGCCCAAGCGCGGGCTCTTCGCCGGCGGCGGGACCACGGTCCGGCTGCCCCGCCAGATCCCGTTCCCCCTCGCGATGGAGTTCCTGCTCTGCGCCGACCTGATTCCGGCGGAGCGTGCGCTCGAGATGGGGCTGCTCAACCGGGTCGTGCCGCGTGAGGATCTGCTCGACGTCGCGTACGACTACGCCCGGCGCATCGCCGCCAACGCGCCGCTGGCGGTGCAGGCCACGAAGCGCAGCGTGTGGGAGGGCCTCGGCCTGCCGCTCAAGGACGCCTACCGCAACGAGGCGCGCATCTCCTCGGAGATCTTCGCGACCGAGGACGCGCGTGAGGGACCACGCGCGTTCGCCGAGAAGCGCCCGCCGGTCTGGCAGGGACGCTGATCGTGGGGCAGGCGGTGGACCCGCGTGCGCCGTGCATCGTCGGCGTCGGGTCGCGGACGTGGCATCCCGAGGACACGGGCGCCGACGGCGCGCCCGAGCCGCTGGTGATGTGGGAGGAGGCATCTCGTGCCGCGGAAGCGGACGCGGGGGTGCCGCTGATCCCGCGGGTCGACTCGGTCGACATCGTGTACTGCCAGACCTGGCAGTACGACGATCCGTGCGGCCGCCTCGTCGATCGGCTGGGGGTCGCTCCGCAGCGGACCGAGTACTCCGGGATCGGCGGCACCACCCCGCAGGTGCTGGCCCAGGACGCGGCCACGCGGATCATCCGGGGGGAGTCCGAGGTCGCCCTGGTCGTGGGCGCCGAGGCCCTCGACACGAAGCGACGTCTGAAGAAGGTGGGCGAGCGGTACCCGTACTCGTTCGCGCCCGAGGTGAAGCCCGCGTTCCCCTGGGAGGCGCCGTTCCACCCGAGCGAGGTCGCGCACGAGGTGTTCCAGGCGTGGCTGACGTTCGCCTGGTTCGACAACGCCCGGCGCGCGCACCTCGGCACCGGTGTCGACGAGTACCGGCGGCTGCTGGGGGAGCAGTGGCACCGGTTCACGCAGGTCGCGGCAGCCAACCCGGACGCCTGGTTCCCGGTCGAGCGCAGCGCGGCGGAGATCGTCACGCCCACGCCGACCAACCGCATGGTCGCGACGCCGTACACCAAGTACATGGTCTCCGTGATGGACGTCGACATGGCCGCGGCGGTGCTCCTGGTGTCGCACGAACGCGCCGACGCGCTCGGGATCCCGGTGGACCGGCGCGTGTACCTGCGGGGCTGGCAGTACGCCACCGATCCCGTCTACGTCGCCGAGCACCCCGAGCCGTGGCGCTCGCCGGCGATGGAGGTCGTGACCAGGGACGCATTCGCGGCGGCGGGGGTCGGCATCGACGACGTCGCGCACCTCGACCTGTACTCGTGCTTCGGGTCGTCGGTGAACTTCATGCGCGACGCGCTCGGCCTCGCGCCCGGCGATTCGCGGCCGCTCACCGTCACCGGTGGGCTGCCGTACCACGGTGGCGCGGGGAGCGACTACCTCACGCACGCGATCGCGCGGATGACCCGGGTCCTGCGCGAGGACCCCGGCTCCTACGGCCTCGTGACCGGGGTGGGGATGCACATGACCAAGCACGTCGCTGCGGTGTACTCGACGACACCGCCGGCCGGTTCCGCCGGAGCGCTGTTCCCGCCGGGCGCGCCGCCGCCGGCGACCGTCCCCGTCGTCGACGGGTACGAGGGGGAGGCGTCGGTGGTCGCGGCCACGGTGGTGCACGACCGCGAGGGACCGGCGTGGGGGCTCGCGGTGTGCGACGTTCCGGGTGGACGTGCGTACGCGCGGATCGAGGAGCCCGACCTGCTCGCCGACGCCGAGGCGAACGAGTGGGGCGGGCGCGCGGTGCGGCTCGTCTCGCACCCCGACCGTGCAGGTGTCAACCTGGTGCGATGAGCGACCAGCTGCACGGCGATTCGGCCGACGTGCTCGAGTTCGACCCGTACTCGGACGTCTTCTTCGACGACCCCTACGACGTCTACCGCCGCCTGCGCGACGAGGCGCCGGTCTACCGCAACGACCACTACGGCTTCTACGCGCTGAGCCGCTACGACGACGTTGTCGCGGCGTCGCGTGACTGGCGGACGTTCACGAGCACCGAGGGCATCACCCTCGACGTGCTGTGCGACCCGACGGTTGCCGGGCCGACCCCCGGCGGCACCCCGTCCGGCCAGATCATCTTCATGGATCCGCCGGACCACGACCGCATGCGCAACCTCGTGAGCCGGGTCTTCACCCCGAAGGCGGTCGCCGACCTCGAGCCGATGATCCGCGGGCTCATCCGTCACCACCTCGACGCCGCGCTCGCCGGCGGCCCGGAGTTCGACGCGGTCGCCGACTTCAGCGGGCCGTTCCCGGTCGAGGTGATCTCGACGATGCTCGGCGTGCCGGAGGGGGACCGTCAGCAGATCCGGCACTGGACCGACGTGATGCTGTCGCGCGAGCCGGGCGACCCGAAGCCCACCCAGGTGGGCATGGAGGCCGGCCTGAACCTCGGCATCTACATCTTCGAGCTCGCCCAGGCGAAACGCGCGCACCCGGAGGCGGACATGATCTCGGGGCTCTGCGAGGCGGGCCTCACCGACGAGGAGGTGGCCGGCTTCTCCATTCTCCTGGCCGCGGCGGGGAGCGAGACCGTCACCAAGCTCGTCGGCAACGGCGCGGTGCTCTTCGCCCGGCATCCCGACCAGTGGCACCTGGTCCGTGAGGACCGCGACCTGCTCGTGCCCGCCGTCGAGGAGATCCTCCGGTACTGGGCGCCGTCGCAGTACCAGGGGCGGTGGGCGACCCAGAGCACGGCGTGGCACGGCGTGGAGATCCCCGCGCACTCCCCGGTGATCCTGCTCACCGGCGCGGCCAACCGCGACGAGCGCGCGTACCCCGACCCGGACCGGTTCGACGTGCGCCGGCCGCTGAAGCTCAACGTCGGCTTCGGCCACGGGATCCACACGTGTCTCGGCGCCGCGCTCGCCCGGATGGAGTCGCGTATCGCGTTCGAGGAGCTCGCCGACCGGTGCGTCGAGCTCACGGTCGACGAGTCGCGGTGCCGCCGGGTGAACATGAGCAACGTCGCGGGCTACTCGAACGTCCCGGTCGCGGTCACGGCGTAGCCCGCGCGCCGCTCATCCGCGAGCCCGCCACACGCTCACGTGCCCGGTGCTCTCGTCGGTGAAGGGCGACCGGTTCCAATCCTCCCAGCGGTGCACGAGCTCCAGGCCCGCGAGCCGAGCCATCAGGTCGAGCTCGGACGGCCACACGTAGCGGTGCTCCGAGTCGAAGGTCGTGCCGCTCGGCGGCCACACGTGGTGACTCGTCAACCGCTGGCGCGACGGCTCGTACTCGTCGACACCGATGTGCTCCGCCGTCGCCTCGAAGGCGACGAAACGCTCGCCCGGCGGCAGTCGACGCAGTCCCGGCACGCCCGTCTCGACCACGAAGCGTCCTCCGGGCCGGAGGTGGACCGCCGCGTTCGCGAAGCAGGCCACCTGCTCGTTCTGGGTCAGGAGGTTCTGGATCGTGTTGAACACCAGGTAGACCAGCCCGAACGTCCGGCCGAGCCGCGTGGTCGCCATGTCGCCGATCGTGACCGGGATCTCCGCGCCGCCGGGCTTCGACACCAGCTCCGCGACCATCGCGTGCGAGATCTCGATGCCGTGCACGTCGATCCCGCGCCCCCGCAGCGGCAGCGCGACGCGACCGGTCCCGATCGCGAACTCGAGCGCGTCGCCGGGTGCGCCGTGGTCGGCGCGCGCGAGGTCGGCGAGGTCCGCGAGGACGTCGACGGTCGGCCCGAGCACCTCGGGGCGGAAACGGTCGGCGGACGCGGCGTCATAGGTGCGCGCGACGGCCGCGTCGAAGATGTCGTTCGGCATGGCGTACCCCCGATCGGACAGCTTGGCCGCGCTCACGGGTCGTCCTCCCGGAGTATCCGTTCGTACTCGTCCCTCGTCACGAGTCGTTGGCGGCCGGGTGGTCCGATCCGGCGAAGGTCGTGACGGGTCTTGAGGTCGTGGTGGTGGGTGCACATCCGTCGGCAGTCGCGGGTGGTGGTGAGGCCGCCGGTGGCGTACGGCTCGTTGTGGTCGATCTCGAGGTGATGGCGGACCTCGCAGCCCTCGATGACGCACACGGGGTCCTGGACCTCGATCGCGGTGCGTTGGTGAGCGGTGATGGTGCGGCCGTGGTGGGCGACCCGGGTGACGTCGACACCGTCACGTTCGACGATCTCGAGGAAGCAGTCGCTCATGAGTCGGCGGGCGGTGCCGACCGAGACCGGTCCGGCGCCGTCGATCTCACAGACCTCGCCCGCGACGGTGTGGCCGCGGTCGAGCGTGGTGGCGGAGACGTGCACCACGACGGTGGTGAGCGGCCGGCGGCCCTTCACCGCCTTCGGTGCCGGGGTGTCCTCGCAGAGCTGCACGAGCGCGTCGAAGGCGACTGCGTCGGGATGCTCGGCGCGGCCGGACGCGCGGTTCGATTCGAAGAGCTGCCGTTCGTGGGCTTCGAGCCTGGCCATGATCCGTGCGGTCCGGTCGAGCGGTCCGTGGATCTCGATCCGGCCCGTCCCGTCACATCGCGGGATGTGGACGAGGCGCCGTTCCCGGTGGTTCTTCTCGTCCCGTTCCGCGTCGTCGCGACGGGCGGCGGCGCGGACCCGGCCGGCCTCCTCTTGCAGGCCACGGAACCCGGCGTGTGCGGCCTGCTCCAACAACTGCGACTCCGCGTGCGGGGCTTCGACGGCGGCGCGGGCGATCACCTCGGTCTGGGCCCCGGAGAGACGTCCCGCCCGGACCGCGCCCGCGGTCTCGGGCAGGTCCCGCAACCGGCGGGCCGTCTCGACCACGCCGTGGGCCGCACCCACCGCGATCCCTGCCTCCGCCGCCAACCACGACGACACGTCCCGATGGTGGTTGCCGGCCGTCCACGCCCCGGTCTCGTCCAGACGGCCCAACGCCAGGGTCCGGCCCGCGCCCGCGATCCGTTCGATCGCGACGAAGGCCTCCACCGCCCGACGCGCCTGCGCGCCCGACCACACGGCGGGTTCGAGGGAGTCCACGACCGAGCGGAGCTCATCGAGAACGGCTTCCAGACGCGACACGACGCGCGCACCTCGACATCGGAGAGACGACTGCTGACGACCGGGGAAGTCGAAGACGCAGATGGTGCGGGTGGTGCGGGTGGTGCGGGTGGTGCGGGGAAGACCACCACCATACCCGAACACACGTTCGGGGTCAAGTAGGAATCTCGGATCCTTCGGAGGGTCAGGGTTGGACCGGCACGCTCCGCGCCTGGAACTCGCGTTCCACCGCGTCGGGCACGGTCACGGTCCAGCGCGCGCGTTCGAGCTGCGGGCGGGTGAGCCGGAACGGACGGCTGGTCCGCCCCTGCGCCGAGTAGCGGAACCACCACGTGTCGCCGATGTCGTAGACCTGCTCGGCGTCGCTGCGAGTGCTGCGGAACGCCTCGCCCGCGTCCATCCACCCGCCGGTCGCCGACGTCGCCACGTCGACGTGGAAGTCGTACGGCGAGCGGTTCACGTAGGTGATCCGCGAGACGAACGAGTCCGACGGCACCACGCTCACGGCGGCGAGCACGAGCACCACGGCGGCGACGCCGAGCAGCATCCGCACGGGGACGCCCCGGCGGGCCGGACTCGCCGGATGCGCGGACGGCCGGTCGACTGCGGTGGGAGGGCTCATCGGGTGGGCTCTCGGCTCGGCGACGTTCCGCCCGACGGTACCCGCGGAGCGCCGCCGGAAACCGCGCGGTGAAGGACTCCGGTCAGCGACGCCGGGTGGCGGTGACGAACAGCGGACTGACAGACCGAGGAGGCGACGGGCATGATGCGCCGATGGAGGCGATCGACGCGGGCGTGGTCGCCCAGGCGCGCATCCGGCCGGGGTCGCCGGCGTTGATCGTCGACGACGTCGTCACGACCTACGGCGCGCTCGACGCGGACGCACGGGATCTCGCCCACGCGCTGCACGACCTCGGTGTCCGGCGCGGCGACCGCGTCGCCGTCCTGATCCCCAACTCGGCGGAGTTCTTCGTCGCCGCCCACGCCTGCGGGCGGCTGGGTGCGGTGTACGTGCCCGTCAACGTGCACTTCAAGGCCGACGAGGCGGGGTGGATCGTCCGGGACTCGGGCGCGGCGGCGGTGGTCGCGACCCGGGACCGGCTCGGCGCGCTGGCCGAGGTCGCCGACGTGCCCCGGGTGGTGGTCGAGGACGGCTGGCCGCCGGGTCGTCCGGAGGTGGACCCGCCCGAGGTGATCGGCGACGGTTGGCCGACGCCGATGGCGTACACGTCGGGGACGACCGGGCGCCCGAAGGGCGTGGCGATGGGTCCCGACGACATCCGTCGTCGCGCCGACGGCGTGGCCGCCTCGTGCACGACGTGGGGCTTCGACGACACCTCGGTCCACCTGATGGTCGGGCCCGCGTACCACTCCGGACCCGCGTACTGGGCGCAGATGCACCTCGCGATCGGCGCGACGGTGGTGGTCATGCGTCGGTGGGACGCGGAAGGGGCGCTCGCGCTCGTCGAGCGGCACCGGGTCACGAGCACCCACATGGTCCCGGCCAACTTCCAGCGCATCCTCGCCCTGCCCGCCGAGGTGCGGGACCGGTACGACCTCTCCTCGCTGCAGCTCGCGATCCACGCGGCCGCGCCGTGCCCGGTGCCGCTGAAGCGCGCGTTCATGGACTTCGTCGGCGCGGAGAAGGTCTGGGAGTACTACGGCGCGTCCGAGGGCGGTGGCACGGTGATCTCACCGCAGGAGTGGCTCGAACGTCCCGGGAGCGTCGGCCGCCCGTACCCGGGCACCGAGTTCGTCATCCTCGACGACACCGGCCGGGAGCTCGCACCCGGCGAGGTCGGCACGGTCTGGGTGCGGCCCGCGGCGTCGAGCTTCGAGTACCACAACGACCCGGACAAGACCGCGGCCCAGCACCGCGGTGGCTACTTCACCGTCGGCGACGCCGGATCGCTCGACACCGAGGGCTACCTCTACCTCGCCGACCGGAAGTCGGATCTCGTCATCTGCGGTGGTGTGAACATCTACCCGCGCGAGATCGAGGAGTGTCTCCTCACGAACCCGGACGTCGTCGACTGCGCGGTGCTCGGCGTGCCCGACGACGAGTGGGGCGAGGTGCTCTACGCGATCGTGCAGCCGCACCCGGGCGCCGGGCTCGACGAGGCCGCGGTCGTCGACTGGGTGCGCGACCGTCTCGCCGACTTCAAGCGACCACGCATCGTCGAGTTCGTCACCGAGCTCCCACGCGACCCCAATGGGAAAGTGCGCAAGCCGAAACTCCGCGCGGCGTACCTCGCCCGGGGGCACCACTGAGCTGTCGCAGGCCGTGGGCTGGAGCACGCATCGAGACGTGCGCAAGCCGAAACTCCGCGCGGCGTACCTCGCGCGGCGCGGAGCCTGAAGCTCGACGTCGACCTCCACGCGAGGTTGACGTCGACCTGAGCCTGACGGTGAGGATCAGGCGAGGGCGGACTCGGCGGCGATCTGCATGCGCGCGGTCGCCTCGCGCGCGGTGCACTGCCCGCGCAGCGCCGCCTGGATCGCGGCCCAGCCGGCGTCCTCGACCGCGGGGAACGCGGCGAGCGGCGGGTAGGTGATCATCGCGTCCGCGATCGTCGTCCGCGTGATGCGCAGCCGCTCGGCGTCGACGGGTCCGTCGGGCGCGAGCGCGGCGAGGGCGTCGACGTGCGCGCAGAGGCTGCCGCCCGACGCGTCGAGCCCCTGCGCGTCGCGCCCGGCGAGCATCCCGACCAGCGCGACTGCGCCGGGGACGTCGCCGCACGTCGTCGGGATCGCCCACGAGTGGCAGCCCGAGTACGAGACCCGGCGGGCCGGTCCGGCCGGGTACGGGAACGGCCGGAGCACGTCGGCGAGCGTCGAGTCGCGGATTGGCCCCCATCCGCCGGGCCAGACGCCCGCGGCGTCGACCGTGCCGTCGAGCAGCGCGGCGTCGACGGCGTCGTAGTGCCACGTGTCGAGCCCGCCCGGGACGCGTGCGGCGAGGCGGCAGAGCGTCTCGACCGCGGCCTCGGCCTCGGGTGTCGCCATCGTGGGTGAGAGGTCCGGGTCGAAGAGCGCCCCACCCGCGCCCACGACCAGTTCGAAGAACGTGCCGAACAGCCCCGACTCTCGCCCGGGAAAGCCGAACACCACGTCGGACCCGACGAGGTCGGCCCAGGTGTCGGGCACCGGCTCGACGCGATCCGTCCGGGCCCACAGCACCCGCACGTCGACGAGCCGAGGGACGCTCAGGAGCGTGCCGTCGAAGCGGCAGAGGTCGACGGCCCGCGGTGCGAGGGCGGCGACGACGGACGCGTCCACGAGACCGTCGAGCGGTTGCAGCCACGCAGCTTGGGACGGCGCGTACTTCGAGTGCGTGGCGAGCACGTCGATGCGCTCACCGGCCGCGAGCAGCTCCGCGACCCGCGCGTTCAGCGTCGGGTGGTCCTCGTGCACGACGATCTCGACCGTCCCGGGCGCGAGCGCCTCGTACAGGTGGTCGTACATCGGGCCGCCGACGAGCGCGACCCGGAGCGGACCGCTCACGAGCCGACCACGCGGACGCCGGTGATGCCACCGTCGAGCAGGAAGTCGGCACCGGTGGTGAACGTGGTGTCGGCCGCGAGGTACACGACCGCGGCGGCGACCTCCTCGCACTGCACCATGCGGCCGAGCGGCTGACGCGCGCGGAGCGCGGCCTCGGCGGCGCCGGGATCGGGCGTCGCCGCCGTGAGACGCTCCACCCACGGGCTCCACACCGTGCCGGGCGAGACGCAGTTGACGCGGATGCCGTACGGGAGCTCGTCCACCGCCATCGCCTTCGTGAGCGCGAGCACCGCGCCCTTCGATGCGCCGTACACGGCACGCTCGACGAGTCCGACCGACGCGACGACCGAGCAGGTGTTGACGATCGCGCCGCGCCCCGCAGTGCGCATCGCGGGCAGGAACGCCCGGCTCATGTTCGCGGTCCCGAACACGTTCACCGCGAAGACCCGCTCCCACTCCTCGGGCGTCGAGGCGACGACGTCACCGACCGCGGCGATCCCGGCGTTGTTGCACAGGACGTCCACCGGCCCGAGGTCGGCGGCCGCGGCGTGGCACATCTCCGGATCCGTCACGTCGAAGCCGTCGACCAGATCGAGGCCGACCACCCGGTTGCCGAGCGCGGTGAACGCCTCGGTGATCGCGGTGCCGATGCCGCCCTGCGCGCCCGTCACGACCACTGTGCGGTCCGTCATCGCCGTCCTCTCGTCCGCCCCGGTCCCGGCGACCGGCGCCGCAGCATGGCGCGCGCGGACCGCGGCTTTCTACCCTGCGGCGATGGCCCGGATCACGGGGGTGCGCACGCTCGACGTCCGCGCCCCGACCTCCCGCACGCTCGCCGGCTCGGACGCGGTCCACACCGACCCCGACTACTCGGGGGCCTACGCCTTCCTCGAGACCGACGCCGCTGCGCCCGACGGCGGCGCGCTCGAGGGCGTCGGGATGACGTTCACGATCGGCGCGGGCAACGACCTGTGCTGCGAGGCGATCGAGCAGCTCGCACCGCTGCTCGTCGGCCGGGAGCTCACCGAGCTCACCGGGGACCTCGCCGGGATGTGGCGCACGCTCACCAACCACAGCCAGCTCCGGTGGCTCGGGCCGGAGAAGGGCGTCATCCACCTCGCGACCGCGGCGCTCGTCAACGCGGTCTGGGACCTGCGGGCCAAGCAGGAGGCGAAGCCGCTGTGGCGAGTCGTCGCCGACATGACGCCCGAGGAGTACGTCGCCGCGGTCGACTTCCGCTACCTGACCGACGCGATCACGCCCGACGAGGCGCTCGACCTGCTGCGCGCCCTCGCGCCGACGCGTGCGCAGCGGATCGCGGAGCTCGAGCGGGACGGCTACCCGGCGTACCTGACGTCGGCGGGCTGGCTCGGGTACCCGGAGGAGAAGGTGCGCGACCTCTGCCGCGCCGCACTGGCCGACGGCTGGCGGTGCTTCAAGACCAAGGTCGGCATCGACGTCGCGTCCGACCGACGCCGCTGCGAGGTGATGCGCGAGGAGATCGGCGACCTGCCCCTGATGGCCGACGCGAACCAGGTCTGGGACATCGGCACCGCGATCGACTGGGTCCGGCAGCTCTCGGCGTTCGACCTGCGCTGGATCGAGGAGCCGACCAGTCCCGACGACGTACTCGGGCACGCGGCGATCCGGCGCGGTGTGGCGCCGATCGGCGTGGCGACAGGGGAGCACGCGGCGAACCGGGTGATCTTCAAGCAGCTGATGCAGGCCGACGCGATCGACTACTGCCAGATCGACGCGTGCCGGATCGGCGGCGTGAACGAGGTGCTCGCGGTGCTGCTGCTCGCGGCGAAGTTCGGCGTCCCGGTCTGCCCGCACGCGGGTGGGCTGGGGCTGTGCGAGTACGTGCAGCACCTCTCGGTGATCGACTACGTGTGCGTGAGCGGCTCGCTGGATGACCGCACGACGGAGTTCGCCGACCATCTCCACGAGCACTTCGTCCATCCCGCCGTCGTGCGCGACGGCCACTACGTGGTGCCGCAGGCACCGGGCTACTCGATCGACCTGCACCCGGCGTCGTACGAGGCGCTCACCTGGCCGGGCGGGTCCGAGTGGCGATGACCGACCGCGGGCCGCTCGGCCGTCGCGGGGTGACGGTCACGCGCCTCGGCCTCGGCTGCGCGCCGCTCGGCAACCTGTTCGGTCCCGTCCCGGAGGCGGACGCGGACGCCACCGTCGACGCGGCGTGGGACGCGGGCATCCGCTACTTCGACACTGCGCCGCTCTACGGCCTCGGACTGAGCGAGGAGCGCGTGGGACGCGCGCTCGCAGGCCGACCACGCGACGAGTACGTGCTGTCCACGAAGGTCGGCCGGCTGATCGAGGACGCGCCGGGTGCCGACCCGGGGATCTTCGCGGTCGCGCCGGGACGGGTCGCGACATTCGACTACTCCCGCGATGCGGTGCTGCGGTCGGTCGACGCGAGCCTCACGCGCCTCGGTCTCGACCGTATCGACGTCGTCCTCGTGCACGACCCCGACGACCACGAGCGCGACGCGCTCGACCACGCCTTCCCGGCGCTCGTTGAGCTTCGCGACCAGGGCGTGATCCGCGCCGTCGGCAGCGGGATGAACCAGGCCGCGATGCTGGCGCGCTTCGTCGAGCAGGTCGACCTCGACTGCGTGCTGCTCGCGGGGCGATGGACCCTGCTCGACCACAGCGGCGGGGCGCTCCTCGACGTCTGCGCCGACCGCGGCGTCGGCGTGATCCTCGGCGGGGTCTTCAACAGCGGCCTGCTCGCGGACCCCGACGGCCCGACGACGTACGACTACGCGCCGGCGCCGGACCCGCTCCGCGCCCAGGCCCGGGAGCTACGGGACCGCGCCGCGTCGCACGGGGTCGGGCTCACCGAGGCGGCGCTGGCGTTCGGTCGCCGGCATCGGGCCGTGAGCACGACGATCGTCGGCGCCCGCAGTGCGGCCGAGGTGCGCGAGAACGTCGCCGCCTGGGACCGCGAGCCGCCGGACGCTCTCTGGCCAGCGTTGGCGTAGCCGCATCCCACGCGGCCGGGCGACCGGCCCCGTACAGTCGCCGCCGTGCACGTTCCGATCGCCCGTCTCGACCCGTCCGCCGCGCTCCCGCACCAGGCCCACGACGACGACGCCGGCTACGACCTCGTCGCCAACGAGGGCGCCACGCTCGCGGCGTGCGGCGGTCGGGCGCTGGTCCCCACCGGACTCGCGGTGGCGATCCCGCCGGGTCACGGCGGCTTCGTGCTGCCGCGTTCGGGCCTCGCGCTCAAGCACGGGGTGACCGTCCTCAACAGCCCGGGGCTCATCGATCCGCAATACCGCGGCGAGCTGAAGGTGCTGCTCGTGAACACCGAC
>WBZN01001395.1_pt1 | contig 14853 bp, 13 predicted proteins | sample 5204281 | NCBI WGS metagenome assembly WBZN01 (sample SAMN12344347, study PRJNA552823) | activated sludge metagenome | biome: Activated sludge suspended growth; feature: Nitrification reactor; material: Wastewater; isolation source: activated sludge from nitrification reactor of wastewater...
CGAAGTTCATCTGATCGGTGCGGCCGGCGGTGCCCAGTCGCCACTCTTCGCCGTTGTACGCCACGGACAGTGTCGTGATGGTCGCGCCGGTGTTGTTGGTGAAGCAGGCACCGAACAGCGGGATCAGTGTGCCGCTTCGCAATTGGCCCAGGGCGCGTTCCGTGCTCGCGGCCGCGCCATAGCTGTACATGTCGCCGGTGGTGCTGATGCCGGTGTCGACGGCGTACTGCTCGTTGTCGCGTGCGCCGCCGCCCGACTCGGTAAGAAACCAGCCGGTGATGGTGAGGTTGTTCGTGGTCGAGCCGGCGGTGTTCGACAGCGTGTCGAAGTTCTGCGTCGCTGCGGAGCCCAGGGTCGTGAGGCTGACGCACTGGGCGTTGGACCGAGTCGAGAGGGCGGACGCGAAAAAAGCTGCCAGGAATATGAAGCGGTGGCGGTGGAGCACGAGGTCCTCCTCGAACAGAGTCGTCCAACAGCGTTGGTGCCGGGTTGCTGAGCATCCTATCCGTCCGGAGCCGTCTTGTGGACGGAATGCGACAACCTTGTTAACTCTGGTGCGGCCGGCCGGGCGGCCGGAAGGCGTGCGGAGAAAGCCTAGATTTCGGCCGACGGGCAGAGATCGGCAAGCTCGCAACGCGCGCACTCGGGCTTGCGGGCTGCGCAAATTGCCCGCCCGTGGTCGATCAGCAGGTGCGACCACAGGGTCCAGCGCTCGCGAGGTAAGAGCGCCATGAGATCGCGCTCGACCTTCTCCGGGTCGTCCTCGAAGCTCAGCCCGAGTCGTCGCGACAGTCTGCGGACGTGGGTGTCGACCACCACGCCCTCGTTGATCTGAAACGCATTGCCGAGCACCACGTTGGCGGTCTTGCGGCCGACGCCGGGCAAGACGCGCAGCTCGTCCATCGTGCGCGGCACCTCGCCGCCGTGCTTCTCGACCAGCGCGCGGCCGAGGCCCTGTAGCGACTTCGCCTTGTTGCGGAAGAAGCCGGTGCTCTTCACCATCTCCTCGAGCTCGCCGAGCGGCGCCGCGGCGTAGGCGGCGGCCTCCGGATACCGGCGGAACAGCGCCGGCGTGACCTCGTTGACCCGCTTGTCGGTGCACTGCGCCGACAGAATGGTGGCGACCAACAGCTCGAGCGGATTGCGATGATCGAGCGCGCAGTGACTGTCGGGATAGGCCGCGTGCAGGCGATCGAAGATCGTGCCCGCCCGATTCTGCTTGGCGGCGCGGCTTTCGCGCCTGGCCTGCGCGAGCGTGAATCCGGACGCGTTGCCCGCGCGCCTGCGACTCGGGATCTTCGCCGGTCGCTTCGCCGCTGGTTTGGCCGCGCTCTTCCCAGCCGCGGCTTTCCCGCGCGATTTCGGGGGTGCCGCCGGCACTCGGGTCAATCCTTGGTCAGGGCTTGGACCGCCCAGTTGAAGACCGCGATCACCAGGCCGCCGAGCACCGCCGCCATGAAGCCCTGCACGGCGAAACCGTCGAGGAAGAAGGCGGTGAGCTTGAGCATCGCCGCATTGATGATCAGGTAGAACAATCCGAGCGTGATCAGGATGAAGGGCAGCGACAGCAGCTTCACGATCGGCTTCACCAGGAGGTTGACCAGTCCGAAGACCAGGCCCGCGATGAGCAAGTACCCGAATCCGCCCTGGAACGAGATGCCGGGCACGATCTTGCTGGCGATCAGGAGCGCGACGCCATTCAGCAGAACCTGCAGAAATGCGCGGATCATCGAGGGGTCTCCTCCGGAAGTGCGGCGGCCAAGGTCGCGCCGGCCGGTTTGGACTGCGAGGTGAGCAACGTGTGCGCGGTCTGCACGACGCGTCGCTCGTTGTCGAAGCTGAGCCGCGGGATGCCTTCCTCCCAGGGGAACCACGCGGCGCCCGAGACTTCGCGCCGATCGTAGTTGGAGGCGTCGCCGCCGACGTAGGCCAGGAGGAAGTAGTCGACCCGCTTGTGGATGCGGACGCCGCGCTCGACGAACCAGTACTCGACGTGCGGCAGCGGCGCTAGCACCGAGCCGTCGACACCGGTTTCCTCGCGCGTCTCGCGCACCGCCGCCTGCTCGGGCGATTCGCCCGGCTCGATGTGACCCTTGGGCAGCTGCCAGCGCCGGCCGCCCCGCGTCGAGATCAGAAGAATGCGCCCACTCTCGACCACCAGGCCGCCGGCCGAATGATGTTCTTCGGTGCGCATCTGCCGCCCGCCCGGCATCAGGCCAGTCCGTTCGCGAGCCGGATCACGGGAACAAGCCCTCGCTGTGCCAGTGGTCGCCGTGGCGCTCGTAGCGCCGGCGGTGATGCAGCCGGCTCTCCTCGCCGACCCAGAACTCGATGCTCAGCGGACGCAGCAGGAAGCCGCCCCAGAACGGCGGGCGCGGAATCTCGCGGGCGGCGAACCGGGCCTCGACTTCGGCCAGCCGATCGACCAGCTCGCGCCGGTCGGCGAGCGGTGCGCTCTGGCGCGAGGCCCAAGCGCCGGCCTGACTGCCGCGCGGCCGCGAGGCGAAGTAGGCGTCGGATTCGCTCTCGGGAAGGCGCTCGACGCTGCCTTCGACGCGTACCTGCTGATAGATCGAGGGCCAGAAGAAACAGAGTGCCGCCTGGGTGGAGCTCTCGAGCTCACGCGCCTTGCGGCTGCCGTAGTTGGTGAAGAACGAGAAGCCGCGCGGGCCGACGGCCTTGAGGAGCACGATGCGCACCGACGGCCGACCGGACTCGTCGACCGTGGCCAGCGACATCGCCGTGCCGCTTTCGTGCTCGCTCGGGGCGGCAGCCGCCAGGCGGCGCTCGAATTCCGCGATCGGGTCGTCACCCCAGGTCTGCGCGGTCGGCGAAAGAGCCACCGGCGAGGTCAATTGGATTGCTCCTCGCCGCTCGCCGTGGTCCACGAGGGCAGGGTTGCCGGGTCGATGCCGACGGAGCGCAGCGCGCGGTCCCAGGCCTGTTCGGGTGACGGCGCGAACACGAGGTCCGGGATCGCCGGTGCCATCAGCCAGTCGTTGCGCAGGATCTCTTCGACCAGCTGCCCGGCGCCCCAGCCCGCATACCCGAGCATCAGCCTGAAGTGCGCCGGCGGCTCGGCCGCCAGACCGGCGAGATCGGAAAGTTGCTGGGTGATGACCACGCCCGGCAGCACCTGCTCGCCGACGCCTTCGGACGTGTCGTTGCGGTAGAGCACGGTTCCGAGCTGTGGCTGCACGGGTCCGCCGAGGAACGCGGTGGAATCGGAGTCGCCGTGCCAGTCGAGCTCGAGGCCTTGCAGGATGTCGGTTACCTTCACGTCGGTGGGCCGATTGACGATGAAGCCGAAGCTGCCCTCGTCCTCGTGCGCGAGCAGCAGCACGACGCTCTTGTGGAAAAAGGGATCCACCACCTGCGGCATCGCGAGCAGCAGCAGAGGTGGCTTGAGGTCTGCGGCGCTCACCTCGCGATCATAGCGGGTTTGCGGCTCCGGCCGCGCCGCGCGCGGTGTCTATCGGAGCCGCGCGCGCCGTCGAGCGGCGCGAAGGTCGAGCCGCCGTCGAGCGACTTCCACACGTGCGAGCCGCCGAACGTCGAGTACGTCGCCCATCCGATGCGCGAGCTCGCGGGATCGCACGCCAGCCAGGAGACGTAGCTGTCTCGTGGCAGGACGGCGGGCCAGTCCGTGGTCGGCGACGCGGAGCGCGCGCGCCTGTAGTCGCGTGCACGTAGCCCGTGATCGTACCGGTCAGCGTGCGCGCCGGGTACTTCGGATCGACCGCGATGGCGCGGACGGTCCGACCCCAGCCGGGTTCGGCGACTACCCTCTGCCATACGCCTCGCGGAGCGTGCGCGCTTGCGCTCCGGCCGCTCACCAGGACCAGAGACAAGACGAGGCAGCGGCCTACCAGGTCTTCGTGGGCATCTCCGGAATTCGACATGCTCCGACGACATATCCGACCGCATGGGGATGCACTTGGGACATCGCGCTCGGTGCGCGGAACGCGCGCCTCGGCGCAGGGCCGACCAGGGGTGCGGTATCGTTGGACGCGCAGGACTTTTCGGTACCCTCAGGTTCCCGCACGGAGATCACGCATGCCAAATTCCTTCGCCAGTCACGGCACGCTCGACGTCGCCGGCAAGACCTATCGCATCGCCCGCCTGGGCGCGCTCGCGGAACGCGGCATCGACATCGCCAGGCTGCCATTCGCGCTGCGCATCCTGCTCGAAAACCTGCTGCGCCGCGAAGACGGCGTGGTGGTGCGCGCCGAAGACATCGAAGCGCTGGCACGCTGGCAGCCGCAGGCCGTGCCGTCGAAGGAAATCGCCTTCATGCCGGCGCGCGTGCTGTTGCAGGACTTCACCGGCGTGCCCGCGGTCGTCGATCTCGCCGCGATGCGCGACGCGATGCGCGCCATGGGCGGCGACCCGAAGAAGATCAACCCGCTGCAGCCGGTCGAGCTGGTGATCGACCACTCCGTGCAGGTCGACGAGTACGGCTCGTCGGCGGCATTTCTGATCAACGCCGAGAAGGAGTTCGAGCGCAACCGCGAGCGCTACGCGTTCCTGCGCTGGGGCCAGAAAGCGTTCGACAACTTCAAAGTGGTGCCGCCCGACACCGGCATCGTGCACCAGGTGAACCTGGAGTATCTGGCACGGGTCGTCATGATCGGCGCCGCGCCGGGAGACGGCGCGAGCGACGCGAGCGCCACGGGTCGCCTGCCGTGGGCCTATCCCGACACGCTGGTCGGCACCGACTCGCACACCACCATGATCAACGGTCTCGGCGTGCTGGGTTGGGGCGTGGGCGGCATCGAGGCCGAGGCCGCGATGCTCGGCGAGTCGGTCACCATGCTGATTCCGCAGGTGGTGGGCTTCCGGATGACCGGCGCGCTGCCCGAGGGCTCGACCGCCACCGATCTCGTGCTGCGGGTGACCGAGATGCTGCGCAAGAAGGGCGTGGTGGGCAAGTTCGTCGAGTTCTTCGGGCCCGGCCTCGCGAACCTGCCGCTCGCCGATCGCGCCACGATCGCGAACATGGCTCCGGAATACGGCGCCACGTGCGGCATCTTCCCGGTCGACCAGGTGGCGATCGACTATCTCCGCTTCTCCGGCCGCGCGCCGGAGCAGGTGGCGCTCGCCGAGGCCTACATGAAGGAGCAGGGGCTGTTCCACACCGCCGCGAGCCCCGAAGCCGAATACACCGACACGCTGACGCTCGACCTGTCTTCGGTCGAGCCCTCGCTCGCCGGCCCGCGCCGGCCGCAGGATCGCGTGCGCCTCGCCGACGTGAAGGCCGGGTTCGCCCGCGAGCTGCCGAGTCTCCTCGGCGGCGGCGGCGCCAAGCCGCGCCCCGCGACTCTGGGTCGCTTCGAGAACGAGGGCGGCGGCACGGCGATTGCCGAAACCGAGCCCGAGGTAGAGACCCACATCGACGGCGAGGCGTGCACGCTCCGGCACGGTTCGGTGGTGATCGCGGCGATCACCAGCTGCACCAACACCTCCAACCCGTCGGTGATGCTGGCCGCCGGACTGGTGGCGAAGAAGGCGATCGCGCGCGGCCTCAAGGTGAAGCCGTGGGTGAAGACCTCGCTCGCGCCGGGCTCGAAGGTGGTCACGGACTATCTCAACAAGGCCGGGCTGATGCCGGCGCTCGAGGCGCTGCGCTTCCACCTCGTGGGCTACGGCTGCACGACTTGCATCGGCAACTCGGGGCCCCTGCGCGAGGAGATCTCGGCGGCCATCGAGAAGGGCGGCCTGGTGGCCGCGGCGGTGCTCTCGGGCAACCGCAACTTCGAGGGCCGCATCAACCCCGACGTGCGCGCCAACTACCTCGCGTCACCGCCGCTGGTGGTGGCCTATGCGCTCGCCGGCCGGATCGACATCGACCTCACCACCGAGCCGCTCGGCACGGGCAGCGACGGCCAGCCGGTGTTCCTGCGCGACGTCTGGCCGTCGCAGCAGGAGATCGCGGCGACCGTGGCCGACGCCGTGCGATCGGAGATGTTCGAACGCCAGTACGCCGACGTCTTCCAGGGCGATGCGCAGTGGAGCGGCCTGCCGGTGCCGGACGGCGAGACCTACGCCTGGGAGCCGGACTCGACGTACGTGCGCCTGCCGCCGTACTTCGAGAACATGCCGGCACACCCGCTGCCGGTGCGGGACATCGCCGGCGCCCGTGTGCTGGCGTACTACGGCGACAGCATCACGACCGACCACATCTCTCCCGCCGGCGCGATCAAAGCGGCGGGCCCGGCGGGCAAGTACCTGGTCGAGCACGGCGTGCCGCCCAAGGACTTCAACTCCTACGGCGCGCGGCGCGGCAACCATGAGGTGATGATGCGCGGCACCTTCGCCAACACCCGCCTGCGCAACCGGCTGACCCCGGGCGTCGAAGGTGGCGTGACGGCGCACCTGCCCGACGGCGAGGTGATGTCGGTCTACGACGCCGCCATGCGTTACAACGAGGCGGGCGTGCCGACGGTGATCCTGGCGGGCAAGGAGTACGGCACGGGGTCGTCGCGCGACTGGGCGGCGAAGGGCCCGCGGCTGCAAGGGGTGCGCGCGGTGATCGCGGAGAGCTTCGAGCGTATCCATCGCAGCAACCTGATCGGTATGGGCATCGTGCCGCTCGAGTTCCCCGCGGGAGAGACGGCGGAATCGCTCGGACTCACCGGCCACGAAACGTTCGAGATCGGCGGACTCGCAGACGGGCTGGCGACCGGGTTTGCCGGCGGCAAGTCGCTTTCGGTACGGGCGCGCTCGGCGGACGGCGCGGTGCGGGAGTTCGTCGCCCGAGTGCGGCTCGATACGCCGCAGGAGATGGAGTACTACCGCCACGGTGGCATTCTCCAGTACGTGCTGCGCAAGCTGCTGCGGAGCTAGCCACGCACTTCGATCCTGGCGACGAAAAAAATCCCCGTGCCGGGGAGGGAGCCGGCACGGGGGAGGAGAGGGAGTTGTTGGAGGTCGGCGGCGGTGCTACGTCGAAATCCGCTGCCCCGACGGGTTCAACTCCCAGGCACCCGTCCTCTTGGAGAACACTGCAAGGCTGAGGCCAATTCCCAATGCGCATTTTCCTGACTGGCGGAACGGGGTACATCGGGCGCGCGGTGGCCGCCAGATTGCGCCAGGACGGGCATGAAGTGCGCGCTCTGGTGCGCTCGGAGGCACGCGCCGATGCCTTGCGCGCGCTCGGCGCGCTGACCTTTCCCGGGGACATCACCGACCGCGCTTCGCTGCGGGTGGGAATGTCGGGGGCCGACTGGGTCGTGCACGCGGCGGCGGAGTTGTCGCTCGCCGCGAGCGATGACCGCATCGCCGGCGCGAACGTTGTTGGCAGTGAGAACGTCGCCTCGCTCGCCTACAAGCTCGGCGTGCCGAATTTTCTGTCCGTTTCCTCGATGGCTTGGTGGGGAGGGAGCCCGGAAGACGGTTCGCTCGCCGATGAGACCACGCAGCCGTTACTGCCGTTTCCAACGCGCTACAGCGCCACCAAACACGCAGGCGAGCAGGCCATTCAGGCCTGGGCGCGGCGTGGGTTGCGCGTGCGCACGGTGTTCCCAAGCCTGGTGTACGGCCCGCCCGGGAAGAAGGAAGGCGCGAACTTCATCCTGCGTCAGTTGCTGCTCGGGCGCTTTCCGCTCCTCGTCGGCGCCGATCGCAAGACCAGCTGGGTGTATCTCGACGACCTGGTGGACGGGATCGCACGGGTGATGGCGCGCGCGCCCGCTGGGCGTGGCTACCTTTTTGCCGGTACCGTAGCGACCGTGCGCGAGATGGCGCAGCGAATCCACGCCCTGGGCGGCGCTCGTCCGCCGCGCCTCTCGGCACCGCTAGGGCTCGCCAAGCTGGTGGCGGCGCTGTCGGCGCCCGTCTATCGCCTGCGGGGACGAAACCCGCCGATCCCCCGCGAGCAGCTGCGGTCGCTCGGGCGCCACTGGGCGTTTTCCGACGCGCGTGCGCAGCAGGAGCTCGATTGGCGGCCCACCGATTTCGACCGCGCCCTCGGGACGACGATTGCGTACCTGCGCGCGCAGGATGCGGACCGCCGCTAGTTGCTCGCGAGACCCAGATAGGCCCCTTCGCAGAGCTTGAGAAGGGGCTGGTCGACCGCAGCCTGCTCCACGGGCGCCGCGCCCGGCTGGGAGATCCACTGGCTTTGCGGGACGGAACGGCCGGTGTCGTCGAAGAAGTAGTGGTAGACGTCGCCGCGCGCGATGGCGCAGACGACGCGGACGGGCGGCGGCGGGTCGATCAGGATGCCACCGGCGTCCAATTCGAGCGACTTCAGACCCGGCAAGCTGCGGAAGTCGGCCATGACTCGCTTCAGATCGACCACTCCGCGAAGGTCCAGGACCCCCACGGGAAATTGCGAGAAGATCTCGGTGCGCACCCCGTACCAGGCGTTTACGCAATCCCAGGCGTGGTACTGGCCGGCCTTCATCTGCAGCCAGGTATTCGTATCGGCGGTGAAGACGAGGCCATGCGGCGAGTGGTTCGGCAGGAAGTGGAAGTCGCTGAGCACCGGACGGGCCGTGTGAATGGTGGCAAGGTCGGCGCGCACGCGCGCATAGTCGCTATCGCTCGCGATCAAGTCGCCGCCGAGGAGCAGGGCCAGCTCTTCGGCCTCTTCGTCCGGTCGTGGTGTCGACTGCAACTGCTCGGCGGTCCCCTGGCCACAGCCGTGCGTCGCGCCGCAGACGTCGAAGTCGGTATCTTGAATCGGCCGGAACGCGTGGCCGGCGGGATTGTCGTACACCCGGGAACGACCGGACCAGGTGTCGGTCACGTCGAGGTGAACCGCCACGTTCGTGAGGCCGGCGGCGAAGATCCAGAGGCTTCCGAACGATGAGCAGGCATCGACCGTCTTGACCACGAGCTCCACGTTGTCCGGCCCGTAGAACCAGAACGTGCCGCTGTCCCGGGTGAGCGGGACCGGCACACCCAGGCCAGAGCTCCCGTCGGGGTTCTGCCAACGAGCTCGAACCTCCAGACGGCCGTCCTGGAGGAGAAGCGGCGCAGCCTGGGCACTTGCAGCCAAGAACGCGAGAATCAACCCAGTCACCGACAGCCCGATGCGCTGAATCCATGCCATAACGGCATTGTACTCAGCCGCGTACCATGCTGGTTTGGCATAGTGACGAGCCGCGCTACCGGAGCGTTGGGTAGCCGATCTCGCCGCCGAGCAGCAGGGCGAGCTGCTCGGCCCCTCCGGCCGAAGGTCACAACGACATCATTCGCATCCGAGGGGAACGCCGGTGTCCGGCCGTGACGAGCGCCGGTGCCGTCGCGGCGAAACCCCCGCTCGTCGTCCCTTCAGGGCAGCGCGATAGGCTTTGCCCTCATTTTCATGGCCCCAGGGAGGGTGCATGTCCGAATCGCTGCGCGTGGCGTTGATTTCCGAGGTCTTCTGCGACGAAACCGCGCCCGAGCGACTGCTCGACGCTTTGCGCGAGGCGCGTCGTCAGGGCGCCGAGCTGGCGGTGCTGCCCGAGATTCCGTTGAATCCATGGTCACCGGCCACCCAGGCGGTCAGCGAAGACGACGCCGAAGACGAAGGGGGCGCACGCCACCGGCTCCTCTCCGCTGCGGCTCGTGAAGCCGGTCTCGCGGTTCTCGGTGGAGCGATCGTGCGCGAAGCCGCGACCGGCCAGCGCCGCAATCAGTCCCTGGTGTTCGACGCCGCGGGCGAATTCGTCGCGCGCTACAGCAAGCTGCACATCCCGCAGGAAGACGGCTTCTGGGAGACCAGCCACTACGGCGCCGGCACCGAGCCGCCGCGGGTGATCACGGCGCTGGGGCTGCCGTTCGGCATCCAGATCTGCTCCGACAACAATCGGCCTCAGGGCTCGCAGTTGCTCGCCGCCGCGGGCGCCGAGGCGGTGATCGTGCCGCGCTCGACCGAGCTGCGCACTTGGGAGCGCTGGCGGACCGTGTTCATCGCCAACGCGCTCACCTGCTGCTGTTACGTGCTGTCGGTGAATCGCCCGCGGCCCGAACAGGGCGTGCTGATCGGCGGCGCGTCGATTGCGGTGGCGCCGGACGGCGAGGTTCTCACGCAGAGCCTCGAGACGCTGGTCCTCGTCACGCTGAAGCGCGATCGCGTGCGGCGCACGCGGCAGGACTACCCTGGCTACCTGCCCGTGCGCAGCGATCTCTACGCGAAAGCCTGGAGCGAGCTGCCGGCGCGGCGAGGCTACGGGCAGGACTGAGGGGGCAGCTCTACTCGCCGTTGGCGAAACGCTCGATACGCCGCCGGTTCTCCTCGCGAAACGTCTCCCAGGCGCGCCGCTGCTCGGGCGTGAGGATGGGTTCGACCCGCTGACGCGTGCGGTCCAGGATGGCGAGGAATTCCGGCGTCATGCGATGCCGCAGCGTCTCGATGTCCGCGCGCGTCGTGCGCAGCTCCTCGTCCAGCTGACGCCGCTGCTCGTTCGATAGATGCAGCCGGCGATCGAGATCGTTGGCCATGAAACGCAGCGCGATGTCGGCCATCGCGCCGGGCCGCCGCATGGCGCGCAGGTAGAACACATGGGTGGCGAGCACGCCTACCAGAACGCCGATCAGGAAGAGCGCGGTGACCGCGACCAGAGCCTTGGTGCGGCTCACGGGCGCGCTCCGGGCGCAGAGTCGCTCAGCGCCACGTAAGTGAGGAGATCGGACGGTACCCCCACTCCCAGCGTGCCCGGGACCCCGGCGGGCGTGCGGCCGAGCTCGAACGCCGCGCCAGCCAAGAGCAACGCGACGACCGCCGCGACCGGCAGTAGTCGCAAGGCCGCCCAGACGAAAACGTCGTCCCGTTGCGGAAGGCCGGCGACGACGCGGCGGGCGAAGTCGGCATCCGGCAGCACGCGCGCGTGATTGGCGCGGAGCACGTCCTGCGCCGCGCGCCAGCGTTCCGCGTAGCCCGCACAGGCTGCGCACGTGCGTAGGTGAGCCGCGGCGGCCGCGCCGTGCTCTCCGCGCTCTACTGCGGCACGACAGACGCGGCACCGGCGATCAGGTCGACTTCGCATCGGCTCCTCCCTGCCCTTCGAGTGCGCGCCGCAGACGCAGCCGCGCGCGGTGCGCGCGCACCTTGACGTTCACCTGTGACCAGCCCAAGCGGTGCGCGATCTCGGCCACCGTCCAGCCCTCGCCGTGGAGCATGAGCAGGACGAAGCGATCCGCGGGCGGCAAGAGCGCCAGCAGGCGCTCGACCTCGCGTTCGACGTCGAGTGCTTCGCCGACTTCGCCGCCTCCTGCGGCGGGGGCCGCGAGATTCTCCGGCAGCTCGCTCTCCTGGGGACGCCGCCGGCGCAGGATCTCATAGCAGCAGTTCAGGCACACCCGCGTGAGCCAGTGCTCGAACGGGGCGTCGGCGCGATAGCTCGCGAGCTTGCGCCAGGCGCGCAGGAAGGTCTCCTGCGAGGCCTCCTCTACGTCCTCGCGGCGGCGAAAGAAGCGGCCGCAGAGGCGAAACACCTGGGACTGGTGCGCGCGAACCAGGGTGCCGAAAGCGTCGCGATCGCCATCGCGACTCCGGCGGACCAGATCCCGCTCGCCCGGGTTTGCGGTCAAGGCTTCGCCGTGCGACGACGTGTAGAGGGGAGCGAGCGCGAGGGTTGCCATCTGCGAGTACAGACGATCGCTGGCCGCGCGCGGTTACACGATTGCCGGAGCGCGGGCGCTACCGTGCTTCGTAACCGTCCCGGCGCGGATGGCGTCTGTCTCGATCGAGCCGCCCGATCCGGCGGTCTCGCGACGCGGCCGATCTCCGGCCCGGCGCTCGAAAAGGAGACGATCATGACCGCTCGATCCAAGCGTATCCGACTCGCTCTCGGTGCTCTCGCCCTGCTGCTCGTGCCCACCGTGTTGTTCGCCGTCCAACGACACGCCGGCCCGGGAGCCGGCGGCGGCATGCTCCAGCGTGCCGTGGAGCGCCTCGATCTCACGCCCGACCAGGTCGCCCAGATCAAGGACATTCTGCGCACCCATCAGCAGGAGGTGGAAGCCGAGATTGCCGTCGTCGCCACCGCGCGCCGCGCCCTGTTCAACGCCATCCACGCCGATGCGCCGAATGCGACGGCGATCCGCGCCGCCGCCACGAAGGTGGGCAGCGCCGAGGGCAATCTCGCGGTGACGCGCAGCGTGATCGCGCAGGAAGTGCGAGGCGTGCTCACCAGCGAGCAGCAGGCCGAGCTCAAGACGATGCTCGCCGATGGGCAGGCGTTCGTGCAGGATTTCTTCTCTCGCATCCAGCAGCGTTTCACCGACTTCGTCGGCTGATCGCCTAGCTCCAGGCGGAGGCCGCGCCGCCGTCCGGCGCGCCGGCCTTCGCCAACCCCTCGTCCGGACCACCGCCCGATCCCGTGTCCTCGCGGGCTCGGCACCCGCGCGGCGCGACCGTCCCTGCGGTCCGGGAGGTTGAATCGGGAGCCGGAAGGACGAGGGGAGTCCCGACGCCTTTCGACGCGGTCCGCACGACGGGACGAGAGGTGCGAACGCAGGGCCCGCCGACGCGCCGCTGACCCGCGGGACACCGACGATTCAGCGCGTCGTACCGCACCCACGAACAACCACCGCCTCTGCGCCTGACGGTGTCGAGGTTCCCAACCACGGGGTCCGCTCCAGGTTCGCGGGACGAAGCGTACGAAGCGCCGCGGGGCCGCCGCGGAAGCGGTCCGAATGAATCGACTCTGCGCCGCGGCCCGGGCCAGGCCCCGGCCGGAAGAACTTCGGCAACTCATTGATTCGCAATGCCTTCTCGAGACGTGGGCTGCCGTGGCACTGGGCTTGCGCTGGGCCCCGGCGTTCACCGCAACCTTGATCGAGGAGGACACAATGCGAAGTTCGAGAAGCCACCATCTGCCGCAGCTTGCCGTGCTTTTGCTGTTGGCGCTCGCTATCTGCTCGCCCGTCGTGGCGCAGGTTCAGAGCGGCAATATCTACGGCACCACGAAAGACGACCACGGCGCGGCTCTACCTGGCGTGACCGTCACGCTGGCCGGTCAAGGCGCGCCGCAGACCCAGGTGAGTGACGCCGACGGGGCGTTCCACTTTCTCGGCCTGGCTCCCGGCACCTATTCCCTGAAGACGGAGCTCCAGGGCTTCTCGACCGTCGACTATCCCGCGATCGTCGTCAACGTGGGCCGCAGCACCACCGTCGAGGTGGCGCTCAGCCAGGCCGTCGAAGACGTGATCACCGTGACCTCCGAGTCGGCGCTGCTCGACGAGCGCAAGATCACCACGGGAGCCAATCTCAGTCAGATCGAGCTCAGCAAGGTGCCGAGTGCGCGCGACCCGTGGACCATGTTGCAGACCGTCCCGGGAGTTCTCGTCGATCGCATCAACATCGGCGGCTCCGAGTCGGGCCAGCAGTCCAACTTCGTGAGCCCGGGTGCGGCCGCCAGCCAGTCCACTTGGGCGATCGACGGCGTGACGATCACCGATCTCGGCGCCCTCGGCTCGTCGCCGGCGTACTACGACTTCGACGCCTTCGAGGAAATGAACTTCGCGACCGGCGGCAGCGACGCGCAGACCGCCACGCCCGGCATCACGCTCAACCTGGTGACCAAGCGCGGCGGCAACGAGTGGCGCGGCGCCGCCAAGGGCACCTTCACCAGCGACAGCCTGCAGTCGAACGCCTCGTCCGTGAGCGGCCTCGGACCCGGCCAGCCGCAGCCCGAGAACGTCACCCGGATCGACATGGTGCGCGATCTCGGCGGGGACGTCGGCGGCCCCGTGTGGAAGGACCACGCGTGGATCTGGGCCGGCTACGACAAGCAGCAGATCAACCGGCTCGTGCCGGTGAACGGCACGGTCGCCTCGTTCTCGAAGGACAAGACCAGCTTGGAGTCGAAGAACGCCAAGCTCAACCTGCAGCTCGGCGCCGGCAACTCCGCGAGCGCCACCTACTTCAACAACGACAAGGTGAAGCTCGGCCGCAACATCGGCAACTTCGGGCTCACGCCCACGGCCGGAGACTCGGCCGCGCTGGCCAATCAGGGCCACGCCGGTGACGTGCCGTCATTCTGGAAGGCCGACGACACGCAGATGTTCGGCTCGCGCCTGTATCTCACCGCCGGCTACAACGTCGTGAACGGCGGCTTCGGCTTCGTGCCCGCGGGCGGCGACAAGATCGCGTACTGCGACGCCGACGGCAACTGCTTCGGCAGCACGTTCGTGTTCTCGAGCCTGCGGCCGCAGAAGCAGAGCCGAGCCGACGGATCGGCGTTCTTCACCACCGGCGCGCTCAGCCACGAGCTCAAGTTCGGCGCCAGCTACCGCAAGTCCGACGTGACCTCGGTGTCGAATCTCGGCGGAGGCGGCGTGGTCACCAACGACGCTTATACGCAGAAGGCCGACGGCAGCGCCGGCACGTTCATCTTCGTGGCCTCGCGCGGCTCGGGCGTGGGCTACGGCGCGAAGAACACCTCAGCGTTCGCACAGGACACCATGACGACCGGTGCGCTCACCCTGAATGTCGGGCTGCACTACGACCAGCAGAAGGGGTCGAACACGGCGCTCGAGATCCCCGCCAACGCTTACGCGCCGCAGGTCCTGCCGTCGGTGACGACCGTAGCGCAGGAGAACCCGTTCACCTGGACGAACCTCGTGCCCCGGCTCGGCGTCACCTACGCGCTCGGAGCCGACCGCCGGACGCTGCTGCGCGCGAGCTACTCGCGCTACGCCGATGCGCTCGGCAACACCGCGATCACGCAGACCCAGGTGGGCGGCGCGATCACTTACGCGTACTTCTTCACCACGAACTCGAACGGCCAGAACTTCAACGCCAACCAGATCGGTGCGGTGGTCCCGAACACGGCGCCGCCGCTGCCGAGCTTCGCGAGCATCAACCACGTGTCGTCGAATCTGAAAGCCCCGACTACGGATGAGCTGTTGCTCAGC
>WBZN01000533.1_pt1 | contig 14806 bp, 12 predicted proteins | sample 5204281 | NCBI WGS metagenome assembly WBZN01 (sample SAMN12344347, study PRJNA552823) | activated sludge metagenome | biome: Activated sludge suspended growth; feature: Nitrification reactor; material: Wastewater; isolation source: activated sludge from nitrification reactor of wastewater...
GAGCCATGCCCACTGCATTGGTGATTCCTTGGCCCAAAGGACCGGTAGTGGTTTCAACGCCTGGTGTGTAGCCATACTCAGGATGGCCAGGTGTCTTGGAATGAAATTGACGGAAACGCTTGATTTCTTCCATCGGCAGATCATAACCCGTCAAGTGCAACAAAGCATAGATCAGCATCGAACCATGACCATTGGAAAGAATAAACCGGTCGCGATCAACCCATCCCGGGTTTCCAGGATTATGACGCAGGTGATGAATCCACAGCACCTCAGCAATCTCGGCCATGCCCATTGGCATGCCTGGATGACCAGAATTGGCTTTTTGCACGGCATCCATCGCCAGTGCACGAATCGCACTGGTCAAATCCTTGAATACCGGCGCGTCAAAATCCTTGAATGTACCCATCAAAACTAACTCCCTTAAATTTTCAACAAATAAATAAAAACGGCCACCTTTCTCGATCTGATGGCAAAGCTTGCATTATCCCTCAAGATGGGTATTTGGACAACCACAAACCTATATTTTTCACATAAAACCAATCTAGTAGCACGGGACGGGATACCGCACTAATTGCCACGCAACTTGATTCCCAACAACTTTATTTTGCGATAGAGGTGTGTGCGCTCCAAACCGGCACGCTCGGCCACACGAGTCATGTTGCCATTCTCTTGATCAATGAGTCGTTCAAAGTAGTTCTTCTCGAACTGATCACGCGCTTCGCGCAATGAAAGATCCAGTGAAATCTCGGGCGCCACCGAGGACGAAGCCGATTCCGGAAATACCATCGCCTGCTGAACCGCGTCAACCGAGATCTCATCACCAGTACATGTCAGAGCCAATGAATGCACTACACCATTTAACTGGGTTAAATTGCCTGGCCAGTCATAATTGCGCAAACAATTCAGTGCTGCCGTGCTGAATCGCAAATTGGGCGATGCTTCTCCGGATTCCGCGAAACGTGACAAAATCTGATTGGCCAATTCAGGAATATCCTCGCGATGTGCTCGCAATGCCGGGATTCCGACCGATAAGCCACTCAACAATTCATACAATTTAGAATGATAGGTGCCCTGAGCCGTCAATTCCGCCAGCGGTTGTGATGTTGCACAGACAAGCCGCACGTTGTATTTGTCGAGCTTGCTCAGCACCAGCAACAACCCCTTCTGCGCCAACTTGTTGATTTCACCCACATCCTTGAGAAAAAGCAGGCCATCGCGCGCATGCTCCAGCAGATCCAATGGTGATTCTGCCAGCACTGACAGCGACTCCGGTTCCACCCAAGCCGTATTGGGTCGATGCAGGAAACGCGCACATAATTCCGCTCCCACACCGGGTTCACCCATTAGCAACAAGGGAGTTTTCAGATTCGCGACCTGTTCCAGCTTCTTACGCAACTCAGCTATGAGTGGACTTCTGCCCAAACTAACGAGTGACAATGATGCATGTTGCTTATGCTGACCACTGCGCAGGGCCTTGTTGACCGTACTGAGAAGCTTCTGTAGTGGTATGGGTTTTTCCAGATAACCAAAAGCACCGATACGGGTCGCTTCCACAGCCGTGTCGATCGTTCCATGTCCCGACATCATGATCACCGGCATCGTCAGCATGCCATTGCTGGCCCAGTCCTTGAGCAACGTAATGCCATCGGTATCAGGCATCCATATATCCAGCAACACCAGGTCCGGGCGCGTTTGACTGCGCCAGATCCTAGCCTGTTCGGCATTCTCCGCCAATGCCACGCGGTATCCTTCATCACGTAAAATTTCAGACAACAATTCACGTATCCCAATTTCGTCGTCAACAACAAGTATGGTATTGTTCGTTATCATTTTTGAATATTCTCCACTGACGAAATCGATCCAGCTTGTGTATACACACCGACCTTCGCTGAACGCATCCGTATCAAAATTTAATACCCTCAGTTTTTCATCATTGTTATAGTGTCAACATCCTTCTCATACTGATTCTTTCTTATTCTCTGCAATCATTTTCTCTACAGCGGGAAGAATGATCGAAATTTGTGCACCGTGTGGTTTGATATTTTCGACATGAATAATCCCTTCATGCTCTTCAACAATTTTTTTGACAATGGGCAACCCCAGCCCCGTCCCCTTGGGTTTCGTCGTAACATAGGGCTCAAAAACCCGCGCCCTGACTTCCTCAGAGAATCCACAACCATTATCACGGACACACAATTGCACACCACCATGTACCCTCTCGGTGGTTACCTGTATGACCGGCTCAACCGAATCAATAAGCGCATCCTGTGCATTTTGCAACAGATTATGCAACACCTGTCGCAATTGTGCAGAATCCCCTTTCACAAATGGCAATTCTTCTGCCAAATTCTGCCGGATCGGGATGTGTACATGCGGATTCGATGCCATCTGTGAGCTTTCGTACAGTGACAACACTTCACGTACCAATCGATTGAAATCAAGCTGATGTAATTGCAGTTCGGGTGCGCGCGCATACTGGTTAAATTCATTGACCATGCGTTTCAGGGCTTCGACCTGATTGACAATGGTCTCGGTCGAACGCCGCAGAACTCTGGCATCGTCTTCATCCAATTTATGAATCAACTTGTGCTGCACTCGCTCTGCTGACAACTGAATGGGAGTCAGCGGATTCTTGATTTCATGCGCCAGCCGGCGTGCCACTTCGCTCCATGCCACAGCGCGCTGAACCTGTAATAAATTGGTGATGTCGTCGAACACAACGACCCCTCCTCCTCCCGATTGCGTCGGCAGACGAGTGCCGCGAATCAGCAGCACCTGATTCTTACTCTCTCCCTGATGAGTCAGCTGGCGCTGCCATACACCCGCAGAACCACTATTGAACCCCTCCTTGATTTCTGCAACCAACACATTGAGCTGCGGCTCGTTATCCACACAGCCTTCTATGATCGAACCATCGAGACTGATCAATGGCACCTGTAAAATTTGTTCCGCGCTACGATTGGCTTTCGACAACACCAGATTTTCGTCGAAAACCAATACCCCGGACGACAGATTTGCCAGAATACTCTCCAAGTGAGTACGCGCACTTTCCACCTGTTGCTGATTATGTTGTGCAGCTGCGCGCGCTTCTTCCAGTTGCTGCGTCATCAGATTGAAAGACTCGGTCAATACGCCCAGCTCATCGCGACTCTGTACCAGATGCCTGCGGCTATAGTCGCCTTGTGCGATGGCTCGCGTGCCCTCGGCCAGCATCCCCAGCGGCGCACTCAATTTTTCACTTAACAGAGATGCCGTAGCAAGCGCAGAGAACAATGCCAGCAATAGCGCCAGCGTCAATGTCACACTGTACAAACGCGTCAAGCCCTGTCGGGACAACAATAATTCCTGATAATCTTGGAATCCGGCCTGCACTCGCTCAGCATCCCTGGCAAGCTGGATTGGGACAGGCTGCAGCAACTGTAACACACGAATGTCTTCCTTGAGACTCAACACATTGACCGGCGCCACCACACGCAGATACAACCCTTTATCCGGAATGGTCTCGACAACGCTGTAAGCTTTCTGAATTCGGATATGACGCATCACCATGGCACTGGGCATACCGGGAAACAGTGCCAGATTATTTTCACTGGAAAAAGCGATAACCTTACCATCCTGATTGAACAGGGTCGCCTCCTGCACCTGAGATTGCAGCAGCAATTCGTTCAGCACCAGCAGCGGAGGATTGGACGATTCCGACAATATCAGTGCCGTGGCTTGCGCCTTGCGTTCCAGCTCGACCAACAAGCTGTCGAGCATGGTCTGCCCCAGATTCAATCCCCCTTCCAGCGCTCGATCTACCTTGACGTCAAACCAGGATTCGATGCTCTTTTCCAGGAACTGAACTGATACGGTATAAACCAATGCGCCTGGCAGTATGGCGACCAGGGAAAAAACCAGCATCAGGCGCAGGGCCAGCCGGGAACCAAAAACACCGGTTTGTAGTCTGCGTCTGAATCGCCATAACAGGAAACCCAGCACGATCATCAGAAACACGACGAAAGCGATGTTGATGCCAAGCAACAATCGATACTTGCGTTCAAAAAATTCAGTATTGGCCCCTGCCGTTGCCAATAGAAACAACATGACCGCCCCCACACCAGCGCTGATGATCAGCACATATTTCATTAGTGCGCCTTGATCTGGAACGGTTGGCCTGGAGCGGGCAATTTCATCTGCCATTCCAGCTTTTCAGAACTAAAATCCCATTTGCTTGATCCCAAAGCTTCTACCTGGAGAGGCTTGGGCATTCTAGTCAAATCCAGCCAGATGCGCAGTGATGCAAGATAATCGACATCCGTTCTCAACTCCGATTTGACGGTTAGTGGAAAATCCCGAAGCTGACCTAGCGCCTGCAAAGCTTCGGCGAGAGTGTTGAAACTTTGCGATTGCGACGGATAATTCAGAATAAATTGGCGTGTCAACGCATAATATCGAAGCCCAACACGCATTTTCCCCCGAGCCACCTCGTCACTCAACCAGTACCAGCGTGAGTCGATCAAACTGAACTTGGTTACAAAATAGAGCACCACTCCTTTTTCCAGCACCTGCTCCAGGGTCGGGTTCAGGGTAATTTCAGAATCGACAGTAACTTCGTAACCAGTGTTGACAGCAGAAAAACCGACTGACTTGATCGCAATGCCTTCTGCCCGCACTGACATAGAAGCCAGCAACAGGACACAGATCGATAAAACAAAAAACGTAACCGATAACCGAATGCGTTCCATCAATGCACTACACTTTCTGCAACAGGGCATAAAAGAAACCGTCATGCCTCTCATCCGGAAGCAATTGTCCATCCGGCAACGTTTCGGTGGGCAAAATGGTTGGCGTCAACAAGCGGGCATCAGGCTGCTGTTGAATGAATCCTTCTATCAGCGCCAGATTTTCTTCAGCAAAAATTGAGCATGTCACATACAGCAACTTACCATCCCTATTTAAAGTTTTCCATAATGCATCAAGTATCCCACGTTGCTGGATCGCCAGTTTCGTCATATCACTCTCACGTCGCAACCATTTGATATCGGGGTGACGACGAACCACGCCGGAAGCCGAACAAGGCACATCGGCCAGGATACGATCATACTTCTGCCCATCCCACCAACTATCAGGTCGCCCTGCATCACCACAAAGTAATTGCGTTACCGATAGTTTCAGTCGATCGAGATTTTGCTGAACTCTGGCGAGGCGTTGAGCATCATTATCCAGTGCAGTCAGCGCTATGTCTCCCAGCTCCAGAAGATGCGCGGTTTTCCCACCAGGTGCAGCACACGCATCCAGTACACGCATGCCATCTTGCACATCCAGCAGCGGTGCCGCAAATTGCGCTCCCAAATCCTGAACACTCACCAAACCGTCTTGGAAACCAGGCAATTTTTGCACCACAACCGGCTTGTCCAGCCTGAGCGCCGCCGCTCCCAGCCATTCCACACGCATATCCTGTTGCACCAGTAAATCGCGATAATCCTGCACAGCAATTTTGCGTTGATTGACTCGCAAAATCATCGGGGGATGCTGATTACCCGCATTCAGTATAGCCTGAAATTGTTGGGGAAACTGCAACCGCAACTTGTCTATCCACCATTGCGGATAAGAATAATACCCCGTCTCTTGATGTGCGGCTTGTTCGAGTAAGGCATCACGTTGCCGCAAAAAATTGCGCAGAACAGCGTTCACCAGACCTTGCATACCCTTACCGGACGTTAGGGAACGCGATGCGTTCACGGCATGATCCACCACCACGAAGGGACGTGTCTTACTGTAAAGCAACTGGTACAACCCGATCAGCAGCAGATGGTGCAGTTGTGTGTCACGCACGGGTTTGCTCAATAGCAGTCCGAGAATGGCTTCCAGTTGACCATAAAAGCGCAGCACACCATAACTCAAATCCTGAATGGCTCCCCGTTGTTGTGGAGTCAAACTGGATTCGGATTGCCACAGCGCTTGCAATACCCCTGTCAGATTATTGCCGCTTAATACTTTCTGCACGACCGTCGCGGCAGCCAGCTGCGTTTTAACCATGCTGCAATGCTGATTGATCTGCGGTTATAAAACACTCTCCCGGCTGGACAGGATTTCCAGCCAGAAAGTCCGTTACGCCAAGGCGCCTGCCACCGGGCTTCTGTAGCTCCCTGATCCTTAACACGCCGTTCCCACACGCCACTGTTATCGCTTCACGGTCCACTGCCACAATCTCGCCATTTTTTCCAGATTCACCAGTATCTGCCTGTGCTCGCCATATTTTTAATTGCATGTCGCGAAACCCGGTGGATGCACCTGGACTCGGATTGAATGCCTTCACTTTACGCGCAATCTCTACCGCACTAAGTTGCCAATCAATCGCCGCCTCGGATTTGCTGATCTTTACCGCATAGCAGGCTTGGGTCTCAACTTGCGGCAGCGGGACCAGCCTCCCCTGCCGCAACAACTCTAAAGCTTCTACAGTACTTTGCGCCCCCAGGTAACCCAGCTTGTCATGCAGGGATTGCGTCGTGTCATCAGCGTCGATAGGAATCCCCTGTTGCAGCAGGATATCCCCTGTATCCAACCCTGCATTCATCTGCATGATCGTAATGCCGGTCTCAGGATCACCGGCCAGGATGGCGCGCTGTATCGGCGCCGCTCCTCGCCAGCGTGGCAATAATGAAGCGTGAATATTCAGACACCCCCAGCGCGGAATCTCCAGAACAGACTCCGGCAGGATCAATCCATACGCGGCCACGACCATGACATCTGCATCGAATACCCGCAACTGCTGCTGCATCTCGGGCACTTTAAGCGAAGCAGGCTGCAACACGGTAAGCTTATTTTGCAAGGCGAGTTGCTTGACTGCACTGGCAACCATTTTCATCCCCCTGCCCGCCGGACGATCGGGTTGAGTCAGGACAGCAACGATTTGATAATTCGACTTGATCAGAGTTTCCAGCGCCATCGCTGCAAAAACTGGTGTGCCTGCAAAAATAATTCTCATCCTAGGTGCATTCGGTCATTGGTTATACTGCAATACTTTATCTTCATTTTGTAGGGTACAGGGCAAATGCATAGCGGATAACATCAGAGTGCCGCTCACTGCTACATGATACTGCGCTGCTTCTTCTTGAGTTTGGCCAATGTACGCACCTGCTTGAGGCGAGACCAGTATTCGACGAATACTTTACCAGCCAGATGATCCATTTCGTGCTGAATACATACTGCCAGCAATCCATCCGCTTGCAGTTCGAAGGTAGCACCTTCGGCATTCAGCGCCTTAATCGTCACGGACTCTGCACGCTGTACCTTACCATAGACACCCGGCACCGACAGACATCCTTCTTCGTAATCTGATACACCATTGCTGACAACAATTTCAGGATTAATCAATACCAGCGGCTGATCATGCGTCTCGGACGTATCGATCACAATGACACGCTGATGCACATCCACCTGTGTCGCCGCAAGGCCGATACCGGGAGCAGCATACATGGTTTCCGTCATATCTCTTATCAAGACACGGATCTTGTCATCAATTTGCGACACCGGTGCTGCAACTGCGTGCAGTCTTTCATCCGGATACTGTAATATTTTTAAAATGGCCATGAAAAACGGTATAGTAAACAAGCTAAGAATTGAATTGGATCATATCTATTAGCTGATTATTCCATGAACTTTACTTCCCAAGAGTGGGGTGATTTGTGCTCAAATCTATTATAACCGTGATTTTAATGTTGGGCCTGCTAGCTGCTGTTTCAACCCATGCACAGGATATTATACTCCGGAACGATTCTCCCGATCACCATGTCGTCGTGCCCGGTGACACCTTATGGGGCATAGCATCACGATTCCTGCGAGACCCATGGCGCTGGCCTGAAGTTTGGGGACTGAATCGCGATCAAGTCAAAAACCCACATAAAATCTATCCAGGCGATATCGTAGTACTGGAGAAAACTGCACAAGGCAACCGATTACGCTTGGCCGAGGACAAAGGCGGCATGAGAACAGTGAAACTCTCACCCCGCATTCACTCGGATCAATCCAGCACGCTGGCCATTCCAAGCATACCCGCTTCTGCGATTGAACCCTTCCTGAGCCAGCCTCTCATCATCGAAAAGGACGGTCTTGCCAATGCACCCTACATTCTTGGCTCGAGCGACAATCGACTGATTCTGAATACAGGCAATACTGTGTATGTCAGCGGAATAACCGAAGACAAAGGCAGTGCCTGGCAAATCTTCCGTACCGGTAAAGCATTGAATGATCCAGACAACAACGGTTTGATCCTGGGGTACGAGGCCATCTACCTCGGCAATATCAAAGTTAATGCCTTTGCCGACATCAGCACTGCCACAATTACACGTGCAACAGAGGAAGTCCTTAAGACAGATCGCCTCGTTCCCACTCCCGATATCATTTTCAACAATTACGCACCACATGCTCCCGAATTTGATATCAAGGGTCGCATCATTTCGGTTTATGGAGGGGTAACCGAAATCGGCAGGGGTGCCATCGTAACCCTGAACAAGGGCAAGCTGGATGGTCTGGAAATGGGTCATGTACTCGCCGTCTACCGAAAAAGCCAAGCCAAATCACTACGCGGGGACATACTCCAGCTACCAGATGAAAGAACGGGACTGGTATTCGTATTCCGTATTTTTGATAGACTGGCTTATGCACTGGTAGTACAAAGCACAGATTCCATTCGAATTCTGGATGCAGTCAAAACACCCTGATTAAAACCATCCCGCAATGAAATCCGGCACGGACATCGAGTCCTGGTTAAACCTTTGCCTTATTGAGGGCCTAGGCAATGCATCCATACGCAAGCTCCTGATCAGTTTCGGCAATCCAGCCGCTATCTTTTCTGCGAGCAATACGATGCTGGAACGATGTATAACACCAGCTGCTGCTGCATGCATTCAAAACAGGACCAATCGATCCAAGATCCAAGCTACACTTGAGTGGCTGGAAGACCCCATCAATACTGTTATCACGTGGGCCGATCCTGACTACCCCACCCAGTTATTGAACATTCCAGACCCTCCACCTCTACTGTATCTCAAGGGACGCCGCGAGCTACTGCGGCATCCTGCACTGGCCGTCGTAGGTAGCCGCAATGCTACGCCACAGGGACTCTCCAATGCCGAAGTCTTGTCTGAAACTGCCAGCAATGCCGGGCTCTGCATCATCAGTGGGCTGGCTTTGGGAATCGACGCTGCCGCACACACCGGAGGGTTACGAGGCCTTGCATCCAGCATTGCCGTGGTTGGGACGGGCTTGGACATCGTTTATCCAGCAAGGAATCATGCTTTGGCACACCGATTGGCAAAAGAAGGTGCCATCGTTTCCGAATTTCCGTTGGGTACACCTGCAATTGGTCGCAACTTTCCTCGCAGAAACCGGATCATAAGCGGCATGAGTCATGGTTGCCTGGTAGTCGAAGCGGCATTGCGCAGCGGATCATTGATTACAGCACGCCAAGCGCTGGAACAGGGACGCGAAGTCATGGCAATTCCAGGGTCCATACACTCACCATTGGCCAAAGGTTGCCATGCCTTGATCAAACAAGGTGCAAAACTGGTTGAGAATACCCAGGACATTTTGGAAGAACTCAATCACCTTTCGCTTGCAACTCATTCAACCAGACACCATTCTGATGAGAAAAAAGTATTGGATGAAAACGAATCGTTACTCAAACACCTGGGCCATGATGCCGTAGATATAGATACTTTGTGCATGCGGAGTGGCTTGACGGCAGATGTTGTATCAGCCATGCTATTAACGCTTGAGCTGGAGGGTCAAGTTAGCAGTCTGCCAGGCGGATGCTATCAAAGAATTTCATAGCACTTATTCAAAAAGAACAACAAACATAAGCGCTATATAGATAATTTAAAACTGTTAAAAGATCATGTTCGAAATACTTATTTATTTATTCGAGAATTACTTTGATTCAGGAAGTTACCCTGACTCAGCCACTTTAACACGCAAACTCAGCATGGCGGGTTTTGCCGATGAAGATATTACACAAACGCTGGACTGGCTATCTGAGCTGGCACGACAAGGAACAGGGGATTATCCGGCCGGTTTTGCAAACAGTGATTCATTCCGTTGCTATACCGAATATGAAATGGAAAGAATCGATACAGAAGGCAGAGGATTCATCTGTTTTCTGGAACAAGCCAATATCCTGAATCCCTTGCAAAGAGAATTGTTGATTGAACATGTGCTCAGCATGGATGAAAATTCATCGAGTCTGGAAAAAATTAAACTGATTGTACTGACTGAACTGTGGATTCAAAATCAACTCACCGATGATGCCATTCTTGAAAAGCTGCTAATCGTTAGCGACTCTCACTACCGGCACTAGATTTTCTTGTTCGGCTTAACCAACAAAAAAACCAGAATCGGATTCCTACCTCTTGACATTGATATTCACTATGCACGAAAGCCTCATATCCTTTTGCACCTCGATTCGCTTCGATGAACTGGGTTACGTCACGGCGCACACTCATTTTGCACAAAAACATGAGTAAATCCCTGATCATCGCTGAGAAACCCTCAGTCGCCGCAGATATAGCACGAGTACTGGGCAACTTCACCAAACATACGGATTATCTTGAAAATGATCAGTATGTAATTTCTTCCGCAATTGGTCACTTGCTGGAATTGACCATCCCGGCCGAATATGAGGTCAAGCGTGGCAAATGGAGCTTCGAAAACCTGCCAGTCATTCCACCGCGTTTCGATCTGAATCCCATTGAAAAGACCTCAACTCGCCTGAAATTACTGGACAAACTGATCAGACGCAAAGACATCGACACGCTGATTAACGCATGTGACGCCGGGCGCGAGGGGGAATTAATATTTTATTACATCCTACAGCATGTCGGATCCCCCAAACCCGTCAAGCGACTTTGGTTACAATCCATGACGCCTGATGCAATCCGCGAGGGATTCAACAAACTGCTGGACAACTCCGAAGTCCAGGCTTTAGCCGAGGCTGCTGTCAGTCGTTCGGAGTCCGATTGGCTAGTTGGAATCAACTGCACCCGGGCCATGACTGCCTTCAATTCGCAAGAAGGCGGGTTTCACAAAACAACAGTGGGCAGAGTTCAGACCCCTACACTGGCCATCCTGGTAGAACGTGAAGAAAAAATCAAAAAATTCCGCTCTCAGGATTACTGGGAAATTCAAGCTATTTTTGCCACTGATAATGGTCATTATCCCGGCAGATGGTTTGACGAAAAATTCACCAAGGACAAAATCAATCAAGAACTAAAACCCGAACGGTTATGGGACATCAAGCAAGCCGAGGCTTTGCGCGACAAATGTGCCGGCAAGCCTGGGCAAGTCACTGAAGAAAGCAAACCCAGCAAGGAGATTTGCCCACTACTCTATGATTTGACCAGTCTGCAACGTGAAGCCAACAGCCGATTCGGATTTTCTGCGAAAGTCACTTTAGGGCTTGCACAAGCCTTGTATGAAAAACACAAGGTATTGACTTACCCTCGTACCGACTCACGCGCACTACCCGAAGACTATATCAATACCGTCAAGGATACTCTGCAGAGCCTGATCAAAACCGAATACGGAGAATTTGCGCAGCGCGTTCTGTCATCCAATTGGGTCATTCCCAACAAACGCATCTTCAACAATAGCAAAATCTCGGATCACTTTGCCATCATCCCGACGGCCTTGACTCCGGGCAAGCTCAATGAAGCCGAGATGAAACTGTACGACATGGTCACCAAACGTTTCCTGGCCATTTTCTTCCCGGCGGCAGAATTTCTCGTCACTACCCGTATCACCCGGGTCGAAAACGAGCCCTTCAAAACGGAAGGCAAAGTCATGATCAATCCTGGCTGGCAGATGGTTTACGGCAAAACAGTCCAACCGGAAAATTCAGATGAACATCAATCGCTGATTGCGATTACCCCTGGTGAACCCGTTTCCACCGAAAGCATCGAAATCGTTGCTCACCAAACTCGGCCTCCAGCACGTTTTAATGAAGCCACCTTATTATCCGCCATGGAAGGTGCCGGCAAACTCGTAGAAGATGAAGAATTGCGTGCAGCAATGAGCGCAAAAGGCCTGGGAACTCCAGCAACTCGCGCGGCTATCATTGAGGGCTTGGTATTTGAGAACTATATTCAACGTGTTGGTCGTGAATTGCATCCGACTGCCAAGGCTTCCTCACTGATCACGTTGTTGCGCGGCCTAAAAATTCCTGAATTGATCTCACCAGAGTTAACAGGTAATTGGGAATTTCAGTTACGGCAAATCGAACAAGGGCAACTCAAACGCTCCGCATTCATGGAAAAAATTGCGGAAATGACTCGCCATATCGTGGTTCAGGCCAAATCCAACCGCGGCGAAACCATTGCTGGAGATTTTTCGGTACTGAAATCACCTTGCCCCAAGTGTGGAGGCGTCATCCATGAAACATACAAAAAATTCCAGTGCCAGCAATGCAATTTTGCACTCTGGAAAATTCTTGCGGGACGCCAATTCGAAGTCTCGGAAATGGAAACGCTGATTACTGAAAATGCAGTGGGACCTTTACAGGGATTCCGCAGCAAGATGGGACGTGCATTCAATGCCATCATCAGATTGACCGACACATTCGAAATGAAATTCGATTTTGGTCAAAACGACGAACAATTGGAAGATGTCGACTTCAGCAACCAAACATCATTGGGAAAATGCCCGAAATGTCAGCATGCCGTCTATGAACATGGATTGCATTATATTTGCGAGAAATCCGTTGGTGCAACACGCTCTTGCGACTTCAAGACGGGAAAAATTATTCTCGAACGCCCTATCGAACGCGAACAGATTGGTAAACTACTGGAAACCGGCAAAACCGATCTTTTGACTAAATTCATTTCTAAAAAAGGTAGGCCCTTCTCGGCGTATCTCGTTAGAAATGCGGATGGAAAGATTGGGTTTGAATTCGAACAAAAAACCCCAAAGGAGAAGAAAGTCAAATCAGAGTCACCCAAAACCACCAAGAAAGCACAAAAGACCGAATCCTGAGACATTGTGGAGTTCAGAACAAACACGACTCAGGAATATTCCCAGAACAATAAGATGTGCTTGTACTTGCGACGGAGGATATCCGGAAACAATCCGAATACCCTGCCTTTTATTGATTTAGAACGATGATGGCGTCATGCAGCATAGAATTTTATGATGTACTTGATCACGCCCCCCGCTCCCATAATGATCATGATCAGCCCTCCTACGATAGCAGTACCTTCGATGACAATGGCGAATAATGCACGCCCTGTGCTCTCGAACTCTTCTTCGCCCATTGAATTCTTACGTTTCAATTTCTGATTCTTCACCCACAATTGCAACCAGATAGCAACTGGAATTGCCAGTAAAGAAAACAGCAATACAGTTTCTGCGTCTCCCATTCAAACCCTCTTATAAAAAAATGATGATATTGTTAACTCATCTGCAACAAGCTTTTCCAAGCTTCTCAATCAGCAGACATTATTTGAGCAATTACACTGCTATGCCCGTTAAAAAATCTACTTGAATAGATTACCCTAAACCCGATCGTTTGATAAAGATTTTTCCGGCCGTTTAAATCTCGAACAGCTATATCTTCACCGCTTATTCCGACGAAAAAGGTTACAAATAAACAATTATAATTATTGCTTCATCTTTGTTATACGATATTATCTCAACTTTTTCAGTCTGCAATACAATGAAGTGGTTAGACCTCCCCCTTGCTCAATCTGCTGCAGGAACTGTCCGATTGCCGGGTTCAAAGAGCATCTCCAATCGCATCCTGTTACTGGCCGCGCTGTCCAAAGGTACAACCCAGATTCGGGACCTGCTGATTTCGGATGATACTGCGCGCATGCTCGACGCACTGAAGGCATTGGGCATTGCAATCACGCAAACTGGTGACACCGATTTTTCGATTGTGGGCAGTCAAGGACAATTCTCCGTTTTGCAAGCAGATTTGTTTTTGGGAAATGCGGGAACGGCTTTCCGCCCTTTGGTAGCCGTACTGTCACTCATGCATGGTCATTACCAGTTATCGGGTGTTCCTCGCATGCACGAGCGCCCCATCGCCGATCTTGTCGATGCGTTGCGTCAGATCGGTGCCAACATAACTTATCTGGGCAACCCTGGTTTCCCTCCCTTACAGATTGCACCGCAATCGAAACAGTCCTCGGAAATCCATCATTTGACAGTCAAAGGCGATGTCTCCAGTCAGTTCTTGACCGGATTGTTGATGGCCTTACCCCTCAGTGGAAAAAAATCTGTCATCGACGTTTCGGGAACTTTGATATCCCAACCCTACATTGAGCTTACACTGGCGCAAATGCGGCGTTTTGGTGTTGATATCGAACGACAGGGGTGGCAGCAATTCACCATACCGGCAGCGCAGCGTTACCGCAGTCCAGGTTTGATTACTGTCGAAGGCGATGCTTCGTCGGCCTCTTATTTTTTGGCTGCAGGAGCAATTGGGCAGGGTCCCGTTAGGGTACAGGGTGTTGGACGCAACAGCTCGCAAGGCGACGTATTATTTGCTGCCGCACTGGAGCAAATGGGCGCACAAATTACCATGGGGGAAAACTGGATTGAAGCCAGTTGTCGTGAGAAAAACCTGCATGGTATCGACCTGGACTGCAATCACATTCCCGATGCGGCAATGACACTTGCAGTTGCAGCACTTTTTGCCGAAGAAGTCACCACGCTGCGCAACATTGCGAGCTGGCGGTTGAAAGAAACGGACCGGTTAGCTGCCATGGCCAACGAATTGCGCAAACTGGGTGCCATTGTGGAAGAAGGCCTGGATTACCTGCGGATTGTG
>WBZN01001398.1_pt1 | contig 14780 bp, 10 predicted proteins | sample 5204281 | NCBI WGS metagenome assembly WBZN01 (sample SAMN12344347, study PRJNA552823) | activated sludge metagenome | biome: Activated sludge suspended growth; feature: Nitrification reactor; material: Wastewater; isolation source: activated sludge from nitrification reactor of wastewater...
GCGCCACCCGTTCCGCCTGCACCGCCAAAGCCTGTGCGCGTGGACTGAGTATCGCCAACAAAGCCACCAGAAGAGCCGTTAGTGCCAGCATTGCCGGTGGTTACACCGCCACCAGCACCACCACCGCCGCCGCCATACATGGAGCGACCACCCTCGAATGAGGCAGCCGCTGTCGACGCACCGCCGCCTGATCCACCGCCGTATTCGGCAGCGAGACCGACAGCGCCAGCGCCGCTAACAGGAGCGCCCTGACCACCAGAGCCGTGGCTTGAGGTTGCACTAAGCGCGGGGCCAGGGGCCGAAGCAGTGATAGCGGCAGTGCCACCCGTTGACCCAGGAGCAGCCGTGCCAGCGCCACTGCCACCAGACCCAGCGGTGCCTGAAGCTGTGCCACCCTTTCCGCCACCGCCACCGTAGCCGGTGAGCAGTGATCCGAAAGTCGTGTTGCCGCCTGTGCTGCCATTGGTGCCGGTGCCGCCGCTGCCGCCTGCTGCGTTTGTGGTCGCGGAAGCCACGGTAACGCTGATTGAAGCTCCCGCTGCGCCGACATCAGGCGCGTTGAAGGTCGCTTCCGATCTACTGCCGCCGCCACCGCCGCCGCCACCTACGCGGCCACTACCAGCAGCACCACCACCGCCACCACCACCACCACCACCTGCGCCCCAGCAGACAACATTGACCTTGTCTGCGCCGGGCGGAAGGATGAAGGTGCCGCTTGCCGTGTAAGTGATGCTGCCGCCCTGCAAGAGCAGGGAAGTGAAGCCGCTACCAGTGCAGCGGATGAGCCGGACTTCGCCAGGATAGGACGCGAAGGTCGTAAGGCCGTCGATGGTCTCAGTGCTGTTAGGGTCGTGCGTAACGACGCCAGTGCCGGTGTTTGCGAAGATGAACCAGAAGCCACTTCCCAGCGTTGCCGCTGCGGTGTAGCTCAGCGTGAACGTGCCGGACGAGGCTTCGACGATGCCAGCGAGGTCGCCAGCAACAATCGTGTCAGCTCCGGTGATCGTCCGTCGCGCCATCGTGGAGGGACCACCGCCACCACCCGGAGGCGCGGCCCAGCTTCCATCCGCTCGGAGGAAGTTAGTGGTGCCACCACCCGACGCGGGGACTAGGCCCTTTAGCGCAGTCGTGAACACGTCGAGCATCGCGGTAGCCTGCGTGGCAGTCAGATCGCTCGGTGCAGCGGCAGCGCCGCCGTTGTTTCCCTTGAGCGTGCCTGCCGCCATGTTGGCGAGCTTCGCATTCGAGATTGCGCTGTTGTCGACGGTCCAGACAGTGCCAGAGCTGGAGACAGTGATGTCCCCCTTGTCGCCGTCCGATACGCCACCGCCACCACCCGGAGGCGCGGCCCAAGAGCCGTCTGCCCGCAGGAAGTTGGTGGTGCCACCGCCAGATGCGGGGACCAGACCCTTCAGAGCGCTGGTGAACACGTCGAGCAGCGCCGTGGCCTGCGTTGCGGTCAGGGCTTCGACGTTGCCGGTGCCTGCCGTGGTGCGGCCTAGGATCGTCGCAGTCGCCACCTGCGCCATCTTGGCGAGCGTGACAGCGTTGTTCGCAATGGTCGCGGAGAACGAGCCGGTGCCGGAACCAGTGACATCGCCGGTGAGGGTGATGGTCTGATCACCGGAGTTGATTCCGGTGAGGTTCAGCAGCGTCTTCGCCTGGGCGACCGTCAGAGCTTCGACGTTGCCGGTGCCTGCGGTCGTCCGACCGAGGAACGTGGCAGTCGCCACCTGGGCCATCTTAGCGAGCGTCACCGCGTTGTTGGCGATGGTCGCTGAGAATGAGGCGGTGCCGCTGCCGGTCACGTCTCCGGTGAGAGTGATCGTCTGGTCGCCACTATTCGTGCCGCTGAGGTTCAGCAGCGTCTTGGCTGCGGCAACGCTGAGGACTTCGGGGTCCCCGGTGCCTGCCGTGCTGCGCCCCAAGAAGGACGAGGTCGCAATGTCCGCGAGCTTCGCCAGCGTCACGCTGTTGTCGGTGATCTGCGTCGTGCCGACAGCGCTCAGTGTCGCTAGGGACCCAAGACCTGTGATGTCGGTGGACGGATGCGTGTGCGCCAGCGCTGCGTAGAGGCTGTTGTGGTTGTGCGAGATGTCCGCATAGAAGGCGGAGTAGTCGCTGACGATAGGGATGACCGCACCAGCACGCCCATTGAACGTCACCACGCCACCAGTCGCGGCGGCACTATTGGTGATCGTCAGGGTGTTGGATACATCGTCGTAGTCGACGCTGATGCCGGTGCCTGCGGCAATGAGAGCCGCAACGCGATCATCGACAACCTCGTCGAGGCCGGTGATGTCGGTCGATGCGTGGCCGTGTCCTACATCGGACTTGCCGTCGAGTGCGACCTGCAACCCGGTGATATGCGAGAACACATGGCTGTGACTCGCTGCGGCATAGATGCCGTCATGATTGTGAGAGACAGACGCCTTGCCAAGCAGCGCGTCATAGAGACCAGTGACATCAGAGATGACATGCGCGTGCGAAGTTTGGAAGGCCTGAAGATCGGCCACCAGGACTTCGAGATCGGCAATCAGTTGCTCGATGTAGGTCTGCTGCTGCTGGGTCGGCGGGCTGTCCTGATAGAAGGACGAGATCGCCACGCTTAATACTCCGTGCTGGTCCCAGGCGAGACGGTCTGGATGCCTTCTGAGGCGTCCTGCTCATCGCTCTGGTCCTGGACTTCCTGGAGCTTGCCGAGGAATTGAGTTTCCCACTTACCTTCGCGGTCGTCCTCGAAGTAGTTGGCAGCCTCGCTCAGCGCTCCATACAGGATGATGTCCCAAGCCACGTCGAGGATCGGGTCGGTGTCCTCGTCGTCCTCTAGCGGCAGCATTTCGCCGTAGTAATCGAGGTTGAACGTGACGCCCGCTTCCTGGGTCGGCTTCAGGTGCCAGTAGTTGCCCTTGCGCGTGTAGACCACAGCGACAGAGCTGTTGTTGGGATACCGAAGGAACTCGTCCTTGGTCTTCTTGACGAGTTGGTGATCGCCGTCCTCTTCATAGAGCGCGATCATCTCCAGATAGTCGCTCGGGATGAGCAGTCTCGACTGGCTGTCGGTCGTCACCTCAGCGCTGCGTTCCAGCGCGGGGACACGAAGCCTGCGGTGAACTCGCTTGATCCCGAGTTGAATGAACGTGTCGGCGAGCAAGTCGTCGCAATCGTCACGGTTCAAGGTGTTCTTGAAGTGTGTGCGTAGTTCACCAAGGTTCATTTAGCCAATGCTCTTGGATGAGGTGAGAAGCTTGTCGTAGCCTTGGAGCTTGAGCCACTTGATGGTGTCGCGGATGGGGACCTTGTGCGGGTCAATGCCTTCGCGCTGCATGTGCTCGACAACAGCTACCGGGATGGAGGCGACACGATGAAACTCGCCCGCTGGGGCTTTGCCGCTCTCGATGCGAGCATCCTTCAACTGTTCCAAATACCAGTCGGGAATTTCCTGCTCGCGTTTGATGGCGAGAGTGCCAGCGGCTTCTACAAGCTTCGCTGACACGTCGCTGAAGTATTTCATTTGCTCTCCTTGGGAATGGTCGCAACAGGCCGCGCTGAGAACGTGGAGAGCATCGTTCTCGTCGCACTTGCGGAGGGCGCACCCTCACCTGCTGCTAACGGACAAAGGAGCGGCCCCGAAGGAGCGCCCCTACCTGATTACGTCAGGTTCGTGATGCGGCCAGAGGCCGACTGGTTCTCGTGCTTGAGCGAGAACTCACCGACAATCATCATCTTCATGTTGTCGCCGGTCTTCGCGAGGGTCTCGCGGAACCAGTTGCGGAGCACCAGAATCTTCCAGTTGCTCGGGTCGAAGATGAGCGCATCGGTCGTCTTGATGAAGCGGTTCAGGACCACCCGCACCTCGCCGAAGGGCGAGACGTAGAGGTCGACCGCGTTCACGACCTTCCGACCGTCCGAGAAGTCACGCTGACGACCGGAAGCGTAGGCGAAGTTGGCCACGAGGGTCGCATCGCCCGGCTTGATCATCAGGTGAGTGAAGTCGCCACCCGCGTTATACAGGAGCTGCATGTTCGCGAGAACGTTCGCTTCGGTCAGGGGACCGGCCTGATTGCCGCCGGTGCCAGCGTCGGAGTCGGTCGTGGTCGTCACGCCCGCAGCGATCTGGCTCCACACGGTCGCCATGCGCCGCGCGGTCGAGCTGTTGCCCGCCGAGGCGGTCTGCACGAGGCCGACCAGGGTGTTCTCGAAGTGGCGCTTCAGTTCCGCCATCTTCTTCGCGACCTGATACGCGCTTTCCTTCGCGCGACCGTAGGTCTTGATCGCGTCGGCAGTCGCCGAGACCTTGATGGTCTTCTCGAAGATTTGCGTGTAGTTGGACCGCATGGTCGTCGCGGTCAGGGTATCGTCGGTCGGGTCGTGACCTTCGACGCGAGCGATGTCTTCGACAGCGGCGAGGCTGTCTTCCTGCCACTCGGGGTTACGAGCGGTGATCTTCTCCGTCCCCACCATCGACTGGAAGGGGGTCTTGGTCGGAGTGATGTTGCTGATCACGTCAGAGACATCTTCTGCCTGACCGACCTGATCATACGTGGTGTAGGTTGCCATGTTCTATGGTTCTTCTTCTTAAGTCTGCGCGGGCAGACCGTCATACTGTGCCAGCACCGCGTTGACGGTGCCGCTGGTGAAAGCGCTCAGCTTCCATCGGTAGAGAACGTCACCCTTCGCCTCGGGGACGAAGATGACCGTCGAGCCTGCCGCAGTCTTCGTGTAGGCAGAGCCGGGCGTCACCTCGACGGGCAACCAAGTGGTGCCGCCGTCATAGGATCGCTCCAGCGCAGCAGTCGCCACGAAGGTGCCGTAGACATACGCATGCAGATAGCCGCGCTCAGGCGCGAAACTGTCTGCCGGTGCCGATGTTGAAGTGAGGGCCTTCGTCCATTTGGACTTGAGGGCCACTTAGGTCTCCAAGGTAGGCGTTAGCCGACCCACCGCTCCAAGAGCACGGTAGCCGCGTCGTCGACAGAGCCAGACTTCTTCAGTCGGTTCATCCGTTCGATCACGCGATCATCGCCGGTCTCTTTGGGACCTTTTGCGTTGAGGGTCTTCTTGCCGACGACCTTCGTCTTCTTCTGAGTAGCCACCTGCTTTCCCTTCTCGTATTGCTGGGCCATCCAGAGGATTTTGAAGCTCGGGGCGGAAGTGCTGTTGTCCATCACCTCGCGTGGAATGCCCATCTTCACTCCGTATTCGCGGAGATCGGCGTAGACATCCTCGCTCCAGCCCGGAATGTGGAACGGACTGGACTCGTCGGTGATCTGCTTGACCGCTTCTTCAGCGGCCTTCTTGTGGGACTCTTGCGCTTCCTTAGACTGACGCTCGACGTGCTGCGTCATCTCCTGCTCGAAGTAGCGGACTTCCTCGAATGCCGTCTGAGCATCCTTCTTCAGTGCCGCGTAATCTTCGCTGGAGAGGTTCTTCGCAGCCAACGCGAAGTCGATCTGAGCGTAGGGTTTCGCTCGCTCGACAGCCTTCTGATACATCGTGTTGAGAGCGGTTTCATACTGCGACCGCTTCGTGTCGATGACCTTGCGCTGTTCGGCGACCTCTTGAGACTTGCGGGTGAGCGAGGCCTCTTGCCCCCACAGGCGCTTCAGGTCCTTGACCGATACCTCATGCTCAGCGCCGTCAACGGAGACGCGCACCTTCGCGTCATCAGAAGCAAAGGACACTTCGCCTTCGTCTTCGTCGCCGTCAGCTTCTTCTTGAGGGTCGGTCTCGTCCTGCTCTTCCTGCTCGGACTCGTCCTGCTCGTTCTCGTCGACATGATCATCAGTCTCGTCATGATCTTCGACGTTCTCTTCCTTCTTCTGGTCGTCGGATGGCCCCTTGGCGTCCGGTTTTTCCCAGCGGGAGAGTAGTGCAGCTACCGGGTCGAACTCGTCGCCCGGCTGGTTGTTGTTGAGATCGTCCAACATATGGATGGATCAGCTTTCGTTAGATGCCGTCCGCCATCAGCGGTGCGGCGGGGTTCATTTCGTCTTCCACGCTGTCTTCGTCGACATCGGCCTGGACCTTCAGCGCAGCCGCAACGCGGGCGCGGAGGATGCCGTGGATCGACTGAAGAGCCACATGGGTGAAGTAGAAGTCTTCGCGCTTCCGGTTTTCCTTCGGCTCGCTGTTGACGATGCCATTGAGGCAGGCCGCAGCCAGTTCATTCGTCACTGAGATGAAGGTGGGATCGCGCAAGAGCTTGCCAGCGGCGACACCTTGGTCGATGACGTGCTGCTGCTCTTCGGTAAGAACTTGGTTCATTCGCTCTCCAGAGAATTGGGTGGGGGCCGAAGCCCCCGATTGTGTTACCAGTCTTTGCGGGGCTTGCTGCCCTGCTCGCCATGACTGCCTGCTGGTCCCTTGGACCCGCCGTTGCCACCGTGAGGATCACGCGGCTCGGTCGCGCCAGGACTTCCCCAGCCACCGGAGCCTAGTCCGCCCGGTCCAGTTGGGTTTGTTGCATGCTGATTGGCGTAGTGTTGCTTGGCGATCTCTTTGATCATCGCGCGTTGCGTTGCCATCGAGAGACCACCAGGAAGCGTTCCGCTCCAGGTGCCGTTACTGAATGCACCGCCCCAGCCAGGACCAGAAGCAGTCGTGGCGTGTGGATCGTTCGCCATGATGTTGTTCAGGTTGGCTGCGTTGAGCGCACCAGCAGCATTGATGATGCCACCGAAGCCGGTGAGACCAGTGAAGGCACCGAGAGGACCCGGCGAGAAGGCGAGAGTGCCGATACCGGGGATAGTTTGGGTGTTGGTGCTCATGAACCCGGAGGGGTTCAGAACTGCACCGCCGATAGTCTGTGCGAGGGACAACGGACCAGGACCGAAGCCTGATCCGAGTCCGACTGCAAGAGCACCTGCAAGGCTGGATGGATTTGGTGATTGCATCGGCCCCATTGCGAGGCCTGGGTTCTGCTGGATCGAGGCCCCATTGAGCGCCTTGGCGGCGTCGAGACCTGATCCAAACCCGCTGCTACCACCCGGTTCTACTAGACGTGACAGCGCCGCTCGAAGCTTGCGCTTGTCAGAGATAGAGAGGGGGCGACTGAGCGCCCCGATCTCCGGTTGATTGTAAAGCATGTCTTAGCCTGACGGGTCGGGCGAAGCGATAGCGCGGACATCCTGCGCTTTCTCTGCCAGTGCAAGCTCGGCATTGTCGACCTGCTCAGCGTGCTTCTGCTGCCGCTCTTCGAGATCGAGCTTGTCAGCCTTGAGGGCGGACTCGACCTGGAGCTTCTTGCCGTCGAGGGCGAGCTTCGCTTCCATCTGCTTCACCTCGGCCTGGACCTTCAGCAGGTTGGCCTGGGCCTGTAGGCGCTTCGCTTCCGCTTCGGCCTTCTTCACCTCCAGCTCAGCGAGCATGAGGGGATCGGGCTGCGGCGGCTGCACCTGTTCAGGACGCATGATGTAGCTGTCGACATCCTTGATCTCGCGGGCCTCGAAGACCCGGCGCATCAAGTTGTATTGCTGCGGCATGCCATAGAAGGGCGAGCCGGTCTGCTTCAGGAAGGCGTCCATCGCCATCCACTTCTGCGCTTCGGCCTCGCGCTCGGCATAGCCCAGCTTCAGTTGGACGACGAAATTGCGCTTCTCGCGCCACTTGGTCAGATCGACTTCCTGGTAGTTACCAGCGATGTCGACGAAGGTCGCCTGCTCTTCGTTCTCAAGCACCAGCTCATAGACCATCTCATAGAGAGGCTTCAGGAACTGGTTTGCGAAGTTGCGAGCGATCACCTTCTGTCGCGTCATCGAGAGAGACGTGATCTGCTCGATCATCGCCTGACTGTTCTGCTTGCTGACCGCGTCCTTGTTCAGGCCCTGCGATAGCTGTGACAGTCCGGTGCTCTCTTCGCTGTCATAGTCGAGCAGTTGAATGGTCTGGAACACAAACGGGTTCAGAGCGGACTGCTCAAGCGGCAGGACACCGTCCGGTCGCGTGACATTGACGACGCCGCCCACGCGGTTGTCCAGTAGTTCCTCGGGGCGCTGAAGCGCTCCCTTGACTACTTTGTATCGTGGGTTGTTCGTGGTGACAGTATGGTCAAGAATACCGCGAACAAGAACGGTGCGAGCATTCTGAGTGGCGACGACTTTGTTCGCATAGTTGGACCCATAGACGCTGTGAGGACGACGCAACGGAGCAAACACGAGGAAGGGCTTCTTTCGCACCTTCTCCTTGTGCAAGATCACGTTGCCGACTTTGCAGACTTTCCAGAGGCTCGTGATCCCCTCACCGTCCATGTCCAGGTCGATGTAGAACTCGTAGAGCCAAGCCTTCTTGCTGGTGTCGGTGGGATCAGTGAAGTTGGCCTTGTTGTCATACTGCTCGTGGCGCACCTGGGTCTCGACATCGTCGTTCCAGGCGTCCTCGTAGTTGATGGCGTCAGTGACCTTCTTCTTGTCGTATCCAAGCTTCCGTAGATAGGACTGCGTCACCTTCTTCTTATGCCAGCAGTATCCATCGGCGAGCGACTTCGCGCGTGACTGAACACCAAACTCTTCCGGTGCCAGCACTTCGATCCGCGCCTGCTTCTTGTCGTAGGTTCGGTTGATTGTGCCGCTGAAGCGGACCCCGGTTGGTCCAGGGTATGCCTGCGGCTCTTCCACCAGCTCGACGCCGTCCTGACTAAGCAGGCCGACGATCTGCGCCTCGTCCAGGTCTTTGAACTCTTCCTCGACGCTCTCCTTCAGGACTTCCCAATGAACCTTCGCCACGCCAATGCGGGCGGTCAGTCCATCGTGGAGCACGTCATGGAAGATGCCGTAGCCATCGTTCTGCCGGAAGATCACGTAGTCGCACATATCGGTTGCGATCCGGCAGTCCTCGACATCGTCTTGGCCCTGCGGCTCGAAGCAGCCGATACGGTTTCCTACAGCGAACGTCTCCAGCAGCGAAGCCTTCATGCCTTCGACTTTGTCGTAGACATCGGTGCTCACATACTTGGAGTTGCCCTTGTGCGATGGCAGAGGGCGGTCGCCGTCATAGTAGAGCTGGACTAGCTGCCGCTCCTTGGAGAGGTAGCTATCGGTGTAGCCAGAACTTTCACCGAGGCACTGTTCGAGTAGGGCTGCTAGACGTTCGTCTGTCAGCTTCTCCTTTGCCATTAAATCATCTCAACGTAGTGCCAGTCCTCAGTGGGAACGGGCTTGAATGATCCATCATGCACATGATTGGCGATGGCGAGAGCCATTACGCAGTCATCATGGCATCCTTCTTCAGCTTCCATCTTCCCGCCCTCGGTGACGATGAAGGTCATCATCTCGCGAAGCGTTTCCTTGTCGTTGACCTTGAGCGGCCCCTCGCGCATCTCAGCGCGGAGCTGGTCAATGATCATCGGCTTGGTTCGGACGTTTGTGCTGAAGCCGAGTTTGACGGTCTCTTTGTCAGTGACCTTGTCGTGCTGGACCTCCTGATAGAAATTCGGATAGCCAAGCTCTTTCGCGAGCAGATGGCAGACCAGGAGTCCGTGGTTGTTGTTCTCCACCGCGATGAAGGCCATGTTGTAATGCTGGCCTAGGTGGTAGAGCACGGTTGCAAAATAGTCGGGGTGAACTTGGCCGCGCCACTTGGCGACCTGTTCCTTATTCTCGTCGAGGATTTGCGCGACAGACCAGTCGCCGTTACGCACGCCCATTCCGACATCAGCACCGATGGTGTAGATGCCGCCACTGCGCTTCTCTTTGAAGACATGCAGCTCACCACGAGGGTGAATGCTGAACTCGTCGCCTTCGAGCGCTTCCCGCCTCAACGGGTCGTGGCACTCCTTGATCAGCTCATTCAGTTGCTCGGGGTTGAAGACCGGGCGACCGGAGGTGAGGAAGGCTTCATCCGGCGTGGCGGGGTATTCCTGCTTGAACAGGTCCGCGCCCACCTCGGCGATCTTGCGCCGACGCCAGACAAGCTGGCCATCAGTGATCCCATACTTGTCGGCGAGCGCCTGCTCTTCAGGCGTTCTCTCGAAGTTGGCTGGAACCTCGGCGGTGTAGCCTTCGTCGAGATACCAGGGGATGAAGACCGGATAATACTCATTGCGTCCTTCCACCGCGCCCTTCCACAAGTCGTAGAAGATGCCGGTGACGCCATTGGCGGTGCTCTCGATGAAGATTGCCGTGCCGGGCGTGTCGGGGACCGCCTGTCGCACAGCGTTCCAGTTCTTCGCTGCCGAGGTCGGAGACCAGAAGGCAAGCTCAGACGCATGGAGGTGTGTCAGCGTTTCGCCGCGAGCGATGTCATCGCCGCCAGCGGTGGCGACGTTATACATGCTGTCGAGCCGGTCGAAGACCAGCTCTCGCTTGGATGAGTATTTGGTCGACGGCTTCAGGATTTCGGGACACTTGTCGTGAAAGCGCTTAGTCATGTCGAAGAGCGCCTTCGTGCTGTCCGCTTTGTGTGCGACCACCAGCGCCTTCTTGGCGTGGTGCTGCGACACGTCAAAATACAGGTAGCCGCCGACTGCGGTGGACAGGCCCTGCTGTCGGGCCTTCAGGATGATGATGCGAATGCGGCCAGTAGTCTGTAGCTGGTCCTCGACCGCCTTCATCAGGATCGCCTGCGCCTTGTTAAGGCGTAGCGGAGCGATCTCACCTTCCTTCGTTCTGATCTTTAGTGCGCGTGGTGCGTAAAAGCGAAAGTCGTCTCTAAGCCTGCGACGGGTCTCCCGTTGCTCAGGCGTCATCTTTCGCTAGTTCATCCAGGATGTCTTCCGCCTTCTTCAGCTCGACTTCGTGCTTCGAGGCGGGCTTGGACTTGGAGAAGTCCAGGGTCAGACGAGCAGCGGCCAGTCGATCCTTGACGTTCACAGTCTCGTCTTTGACAACGGCAACTGCGAACTCAAGTGCGGCCTTTGCGTGGTCGTCTTCGAGGTTAAGCTTATCGGCCATGACGGCGACAAACTCCTTTGCTTCACTCTGCGCCTTCGCGCGAGATGCTTCGATGTCAGCATGGCGGAAACCGCGGACCTTGCCCGCGTTCTTCTCGCGAGGAATCTTCTCGCCGACTTTCTGCTGCACCGCTCTCATCGCGGGATCGGAGCCTATGTTGTAGACAGGCCCCTTGAACGGGCTAACGGCGGCGCTGGGGTCCTTTCGGCGGCGAGGGGACTTTCTGATCCCGCTCGGGCCGACTGTCGCTCTGTCCGCTGGACGGTTGAGCATGCTCTCCAGCGCTCGACCGTATTGATAGACGTTCGGCATTCTGTTCTTTGCAGAGGTTATCGAGATGCTGATTGAACTCCGCGCAGATGATGCGACGGAGGTGTGGGGCAGTGGACAGCGAGGTGACGTTCAGCCCCTTGATAGCCTCTGAGACGATCTGCTTCTTGTCGTCCTGGGCAATGGAGGCGTCTGCGACGATGGCCCTCACTGCATCACGAGTTGCGAGTAGTTGTGTGATGTCCATGAAAGAGTGAGGGGGCGCTGAGGCCCCCTCTTAGTCTATTTGCTGAGTGCGCCCTTTTTTACTTTGGAGCGCTTTTTGCTTTCCCGCTCAAAGCGCCGCTCTGTGTCGACGCTCCATTCGGCGAGTTCTTTGTCGCGTTGCTTTGCGACTTGCTTGATTGCCGCGATGACGGAGCTGAGTGTAGGTAGACCCTTTCCGTCTCCGCTCCTGTTAGCTTTGCGAAGCTCCCAGGCTTTGCGACCTTTATCGGCATCTTTCTTCACCTCCTTGATCAAGGCGTCGTAGCTGTCTTCCATGATGAAGTCGCTAGAATACTTCATCGGGATGATCGAGACATCCTGGTTGCCAATCGGCGAGTTTCTTACAGCTTCCATGACTCCGTCAAGAGTCGGCTTTGTGTCGAAACCACCCACGTTGATGTCGATGGTGAAGCCGTTAGGCACCTGCTCGACATTCAGTGGATAACCAAGGGACTTCTCCAGATCGGCGACCGTCTTCAGGTCAACCTCACCATCGTAGCTCTGGACGAACACGGTGAACGTGTCGGCCTGATCCACGGTGGTCTCGGTGAACTTCGACGTTGCCATCGCAGCCTGATTGAGGTGCTTACCGAGGACAGCGAGCACTCCGAGGCGCTGGTTCTCGCTTAGCTGCGTCCACGCTTTCTGCGGGACACGAGTCAGCATCGGAATACGCATGTTCGGAGACACGTCACCCTCGAAGGTCCCGAAGCCGTATGGGTCGATACGAGATACCTCGTAGCGGTCGCCCATGATGGCCTGGAACAAGTCGGTGATGATCGAGGTCTTCTCGCCCTGAGCCGGACGACGCTTCGCGAGCGCGGCCATCGCACGACGCTGGATCGCAGTCAGCTCATTGAGAGGCTTGTCGGCCCACGGCTGATCTTTGATCTTCACAGCAGTCTCATACGCGGCTTTGCCTTCAGGCGTCAGCTTCGTCATCGTCTCGACGGTAGCCCAATATGTGTCGAGGAAACCCTGGCGGGTCTTCGACATAAGGTTGGGCAAGCGAGGATCGCTCAATGTCTCTTCGGTGATCTGTCCGTTCGGCAACGGGATACCGGCAGCCTTGATCTCTTCGAGCACACGCGGCAGAGCCTGCGCGTAGTCGTCGGAGACCCCTACCTTGGCATCGCTCTTTCGGCCACGCTCTTCAACCCAGGTCAGGGCCTGCATCTGCCAGCTCTCGTAGGGCTGACCAGACAGGTCAAGGCGTCGGTTCTGCTCGTCGCGCAGCTTGTTGTAGAAGCGCGAGACCACCTCATAGAGCACCTTCTGTTTGGCAAACGCATTGCCAGGAACACCGAAGGCACTCGACACCTGCGTGTCATTGGTGGAGAGCGGAGCCGGGACATTGTCACCTGCGACGAAGCGCATGGTGCCAGCGAAGTTTCCAAACTTCAGACTGTCGATGTCGTTATCGCCGAGTGCCTTTCGGGCGCTGTCGGGATCGCGGAGATCAGTCTTGATCGGGCGCTTCTGGTAGTCCTCAGCGAGAATGCTGATCGCTCGCTTCATGTTCGGGTAAGGCTCGACGCCACCGGAGGTCCCGGCGACTGCGTCGACCACCTTCGCCAAAGGCAGGCCCTTCACATTGAAGACGTTCTTGAAGATGTTGCCGCTCAGCTCATACCAGTAGCGGACGCGGTTCTTGTGCTTGAGTGCTCCGTCGATGAAGTCGGCAGTCGGCGGGCGGATGCCCGTTTCCTTCACAGCCTTCATTGCGGAGCTGCCGCTTTCGGCCACGCTCTCCTGCCACAGGCGATTGACCAGGGCTTCAGCTTGCGCCTTGCCAAGGTCTCTCACAGCCAGGAAGCCGGGGCCTTCGCTGTCGAGATCGGCTTCGGAGAAGTCACGACCATCAACCAACTTCGTGGGGTTCTGAGACGCCACCCGCTGTTCAGGCGGGATATGACGCTCCAGATCACTCATGGTGCGAGTGATCGTGTCTTTGATTACAGGAGCCTGAGAACTGCGTGGGCCACTTGCCAGAGACGACTCTGGAGCGAGGGCGGGACCAAGGCGCATTGGAGCGCCAGGGATCGTGTTGATATTCGTCGGGCGAACACCAAAGCCCGCACCAGCAGCAGCTTCAGTCCACGCGGCTTGCGTGTCATTCTTGGGACCAAACTTGGTGAGCGGTTTGACAACTTCGTCGAACCACTTCGCGTGCATCGGGTTCTCCGCTTTCGCCTGCTCGAAGAGAGCCTGCTTGGCGGGGATCGTTCGCGCATTCGCGATGTCGTTCACGACCTGTCGAAGCTCGGGCGTAGGAGCCGCCTGCTGAGCTGCGGAGGTTGCGTCGGCGACATTCGCCATCGTCTGCCTATAGGCCATGACGTTGCGGATGCCGCTGGCATTGCGGAGTTGCGCTGCGGCCTGTTGCTCGGGTCGGAGACCCTGCCACGAGGTATCGCGGTTCAGAGCGCCCTTCACGGCCATGTCATTGAGCATGTCCATGATGACGTTCCCCTGGTTCGCTTCTTTGAGCACCTGGGGGTTCTGATAGAACTGCTTCTGCTGCTGCGGAGTGATCGTGCCTTCCTGCGTGAGCTTCAGAAGGCCCTTGTCCACTTCCGAGGGAAGCAGACCAGTCTGGTCGTAGATGTAGCGGTCGAAGCCGTTGAGGCCGGGGTTGTCGACCATACGCCGCTTGGCGCGGAGCAGCCGCTGTGACGCGGTCTCCTTCGCAGCCGCTTCACTCTGGACGTTGACACCAGCCTGGGCATTAGCCGTCAGATCGGACAGGAATGCAGCGGTGTTGCCAGGGTTGACGTTGCCCATCGCATTGGCGCGGCGCTCGGCCACGCGGATGCGGCGCAGGATTTCAGGAGACTGTAGGCCCAGCAGATTGTCGAGGCCACGAGCACCCTTGGTAATGAGACCCTTCGCGGCGAGCGTGGCGATGCCAGCAACGGGGCTGGAGACGCCCAGGCCACCGGCCATGACAGGCATGGTCGCGCGGGTCAGTCGCTCAAGGGGTCCGCTGGCGTTCTTCTTCATGCCAGCATTGGTGATCGTGTTCAGATCGCGGAAGGCCTTCGTCAGGCCGTCCTTCACGACAGGCTCAAGGTCGAGCGACTGGATCACGTCCAGGTCGTCCTGAGACAGGTCGCGGTTGTGCTGATCGGCCTGCTTTAGCACGGCGTCTTTGCGCCGCACGAGTCGGTCAAACGCTTCCTTGTCGATCTGGCCGGTCTCGTAGAGCTGCTTCAGCGAAGACGACAAGTCGGCAGAGACACGATCCTGCACCTTCTTGAAGGTGACATCATCGGCCTGTCGAGTGCCGGTATTCGCTTGCTCCTGAGACTGCTTCATCGCGTCGAACAAAGCGCCGACACGGAGATCGCTCTG
>WBZN01001399.1_pt1 | contig 14776 bp, 16 predicted proteins | sample 5204281 | NCBI WGS metagenome assembly WBZN01 (sample SAMN12344347, study PRJNA552823) | activated sludge metagenome | biome: Activated sludge suspended growth; feature: Nitrification reactor; material: Wastewater; isolation source: activated sludge from nitrification reactor of wastewater...
ATGGGTCTCGAACCTGATCGCCGAAGCCGGGTCGCCGGCCTTGATCTCCGCAAGGTCGGCATCGATTAGCGGCAGGGCCTCGTTGACCTTCCGCGCATTGCGGGTGACCACCTCGATGCGGCGGACGCCGATGCCTTCATCCGATTCGAGGATGAGGGGGATGCGGCTCCAGAACACGTCGAAACGCACCTTGAGAAAGTCGAGCGAATCGGCGCTCGGATCGAGGCGGAACGACTTGCTCGCGGTGAGGGCGTTGTGGAATTCGCTGTTCGCCTCCACCACCAGCCAGTTGCCGGTGCGGATGTTGGCGAACAGCGAAGACTGGGTCCGGTAGATCTGGAAGGCGCTGGCGATCGCCGCGACGAAGAACCCGAGCGTGGCGACCAGCAGCCAAGCGTCGCGTCGCGTCAGCTTCGCCAGGCGCGGCACGATGACCTGTCCCCCGAAAACGGTCGGCTACTGGATGACGAGTTCCTTGATCTGCCAGATCATCTTGCTGTGTGTTTCCTCGGTCCGCAGGTCGGGGGTGTCGCTGAGCGGGTAGATCAGCCACAGCGGGCCCTTGTCGCGGACGCGCATCCGCTCGCCGTTCATGCGGTAGGCGATGATCACGCTCGGGTTGTCCGCATCGGCGGCCGGGACGTCGACGGCGTAGTCGTTCAGCGCCACGGCATGGATGGTCTTGCCTTGCGCCCCGGCCAGATCGAGCAGGGCCTTGAGCGAGACGCCCTCGAAAGTGGTCATGCCCTCGGTCCAGGGGGTCTCGGTCTTGACCGTTGTGAAGGGAAGCGCTTCGAAGGCCTTTTCGTCCAGCAGAAGCTTGCCGTCCTGGTTGGTGGTGGCGATGCCGCCGGAAATGGTCAGGAGAACCGGCCCCTCCGGCGCGTCGACCGCCGCGGCGCCGCAGACGCTGCCGAACAGCATGGCGATGGCGGCAAACAGAATGGCCTTGAAGCGCATCGTATCCTCCGTGCAGGTGCTTGGCGGTCATTCCTGCGAATGATCCGAAATTCCCTGGGAAATGGTAACCCCGTGACCCTTAACGCGGCATTGAGCATCGGCATGTGCCGACCATACTTAAGTATTAGCCCGCAGAAGTATTATCCCGGAGCCGGACGCAGGCTTGCGCCGCATCCGCCATCGGCCGAAGGTGATAGGAAGCAAGGAACGGGCGACGCTAACCAAATCTCAAGGTTGCCGGCCTCATCCTGCCGGACGCGGGTCGCCTCTCGAAGGATCTCCGAAAGATGCCATTGGCTCTCGTTATCGACGACGATACGCAGGTGCGCGAACTGGTCTGCGTGATGTTGAAGCGCGCCGGATACGACATTGTCTCGGCCAAGGACGGGCGCGAAGGGCTCGGCGCCTGCAAGGCGCAGAAACCCGACGTGGTCATCACCGACATCTTCATGCCGCATCAGGACGGCATCGACGTCCTGCGCGAGATCAAGTCGCTGCCGGCCCCGCCGCGCGTGGTGGTGATCTCGGGCGGGTCGCCCCGCATGCAGCTCGACTTCCTGGAGATCGCGCAGAAGCTCGGCGCCGATTCAATCCTCCACAAGCCTTTCACCCGCGACCAGCTGCTGGAAGCCGTCACCCCCGGGCAGGCGCAGTCGGCTTGACCTGGGCGTAGCCCGCCTCCGAACCCGCGTCGTTTCGAACGCTCCCGGCGCAGCCGCCCCGGCAAATTGGACGTGCGGTGGCGCGGCCGGCCCCCCATATGTCACGGGATACGTCACGGGCAAGTGCAGCGATCGAGGCGGTCCAATGGACACAAATACTTCGCGCAGGCGGAGCGGCGCGCGCAAACGGCCGGCCCCGGCCGCCGCGGGACGCATTCCGGCCGACCGGGCGCTGGTGCCGGCGCCGCGACATTCGGTCGCGCGGGCGTCCGCTTCCGTGCCGCAACCCGCCGAGGCGCTGGGCGGCGACCTGCAGGACCCGACCGATCTGCCGCTCGATCGCCTGGTGGACGCGGCGATCGCCCGCGTCAGCGCCGGCATCTCGCCGATCTCGCTGTTCGCCGCCTATACCGATTGGGCGCTGCACCTGGCGCTGGCGCCGGGCAAGCGTGCCGAGCTGGTGCGCAAGGCGGCGCGCAAATGGACCCGCTTCGCCCATTACGCCGCGCGCTGCGCCGCCGGCAATGACGGCCATACGCCCTGCATCGAGCCCCTGCCGCAGGATCGCCGCTTCGCCGAGCCGGAATGGCGCCAGCCGCCCTTCAACCTGATCTACCAGGCGTTCCTGCTGCAGCAGCAATGGTGGTACAACGCCACCACCGGCATCCGTGGCGTTTCGCGCCACCATGAGCAGGTGGTCGAGTTCGTCGCCCGCCAGCTGCTCGATATCGCCTCGCCCAGCAACGCGCCTTTGCTCAACCCGGTCAGCCTGAAGAAGACCTTCGAGCAGGGCGGGCAGAACCTGCTGCGCGGCGCGCGGAACTTCATCGAGGATTGGCAGCGCGCCGTGCTGGGCCAGAAGCCGTTCGGCGCCGAGGCCTTTCGCGTCGGCGAAACCGTCGCGGTGACGCCGGGCAAGGTCGTGTTCCGCAACCGGCTGATGGAGCTCATCCAATACGCGCCGGCGACGACCAAGGTGCACCCGGAGCCGGTGCTGATCGTGCCGGCCTGGATCATGAAATACTACATCCTCGACCTCTCGCCGCAGAACTCGCTGGTGAAGTACCTGGTCGACCAGGGCCACACGGTGTTCATAATCTCGTGGAAGAATCCGGATTACGGCGACCGCGAGCTGAGTTTCGACGACTACCGCCGCCTGGGGGTCATGGCCGCGCTCGACGCCGTCGCAGCCGTCTGCCCCAAGCGCAAGGTACACGCCGCCGGCTATTGCCTCGGCGGCACCCTGCTGTCCGCGGCGGCGGCGGCGATGGCGCGCGACGGTGACGACCGCCTGGCCAGCATGACGCTGCTGGCGGCGCAGACCGATTTCACCGAAGCGGGCGAACTCAGCCTGTTCATCGACGAAAGCCAGGTCACCTTCCTGGAAGACGTGATGTGGGAACAGGGCTTCCTCGACACCAAGCAGATGGCCGGCGCCTTCCAGCTGCTGCGCTCCAACGACCTGATCTGGTCGCACCTGATGAAGGACTATGTCGCCGGGGAGCGCACGCCGATGAGCGACCTGATGGCCTGGAACGCCGATCAGACCCGCATGCCGTACCGCATGCATTCGGAATACCTGCGGCAGCTGTTCCTGGGCAACGACTTGGCCGAGGGCCGCATGCGCGTCGACGACCGGGTCATCTCGATCGACAACATCCGCGTGCCGATCTTCGCGGTTGGCACCGAGCGCGACCACGTGGCGCCGTGGCGCTCGGTGTTCAAGATCGCGCGCCTCGCCGATACCGACGTGACCCTGCTGCTGACCAGCGGCGGACACAATGCCGGCATCGTCAGCGAGATCGGCCGCCCCGACCGGCACTACCGCATCGGCGGACGGCGCGAGCACGACCCTTATGTCGACCCCGACCGCTGGGCCGCGGAGACGGCGGTCAAGGCGGGCTCCTGGTGGCCGGAATGGCAGGCCTGGCTCGCCGCCCGGTCCGGCCGCCTGGCTGCGCCCCCGGCGATGGGCAATGCGACGCGCGGCCAGACCGCGCTGGAGGATGCGCCGGGCCGCTACGTGCACGCGGGCTGAGCGCCTCTCTAGGCGGCGGGGGCGCGGGACGCTAGTCTCCGCGCCATGTCCCGGCATCTGCTGATCGTCGCCCATGTTCCGTCCGCCAACACGCGCCGTCTGCGCGATGCCGTGGTCCAGGGCGCCAGCGCCCCCGACTTTGCCGCCATCGAGCGGCGCGTCCTCACCCCGTTCGAGGCCGCGCCCGACGACGTGCTGTGGGCCGACGCGCTCATCCTCGGGACCACCGAGAATCTGGGCTACATGAGCGGCGCGCTGAAGGATTTCTTCGATCGCATCTACTACCCCTGCCTGGAACTGACCCAGGGCAAGCCCTATGCGCTCTACATCCGCGCCGGTCAGGACGGCACCGGCACAAGGCGCGGCGTCGAGACCATCGTCACCGGTCTGCGCTGGCGCGCGGTGCGCGCGCCGCTGGTCTGCCGCGGCGATTTCCAGGAACGCTTCGTCGCCGAATGCGAGGAGCTTGGCGCCACCGTGGCGGCCGGCCTGGAGGCCGGGATCATCTAGGACGGAGTCGAAGGCGGGTGGTCGTCGTCATCGTCGAACAGGATGCGATTGGCGGCGCCTTCCATGTCCTCGTATTGGCCGGATTTCAGCGCCCAGAGGAAGGCGGCGAGGCCCAGCCCGCCCAGCACCAGCGCGACCGGAATTAGATAGAGCAGGATGGTCATTGGGCCTTGGCCTTTCCGAGGCGCAGCGCGTTGCCGATCACCAGGATCGACGAGGACGACATGGCCAGCGCCGCGACCAGCGGCGTCACGTAGCCGAGGATGGCCAGCGGCACCGCGGCGAGATTGTAGCACAGCGCCAGACCCAGATTCTGCCGCATCAGGCGATCGGCGGCGCCCGCCAGCCACAGCGTCTCCGGCACCGCCCGTAGCGAGGCGCCCTGGAACACGATGTCGGCGGCCGCCTGGCTCACATCGGTGCCGGTTGCCGGCGCCATCGAGACGTGCGCGGCGGCCAAGGCCGGCGCGTCGTTGAGTCCGTCGCCCACCATCAGCACGCGCCGGCCCTGCGCCGCCAGCGCCTGCAGGTGGTGCAGCTTGTCCGCGGGCGAAACGCCGCCTTGCCAGCTTTCGACACCCAGCCGCGCGGCAATGGCGCCGACGGCGGCGGGGCGGTCGCCGGAGCAGATCTCGATGGCGCAGCCCGCCGCGCGGAGCCGCTGCACCGCCGCCTGCGCGTCGGGCCGCAGATCGTCGGCGAAGGCGAAGCGCGTCGGCGCCGTGCCGGGCCCGCTCAGCCACAGCGAGAGCGTCTCGCTGCCGTCATCCGGCACGCCGACGAAGGCGTGGCTGCCGAGGCGCCAAACGCCGGTGGGCGTCCGCTGTTCCAGGCCGCGGCCGGGAATCTCCGCCACACCCTCTGCCGCCGGCGCGTCTGGGGCGGCGCGGCGGATGGCGCGCGCCAGCGGATGGCGGCTGCCGGCCGCGAGGGTTGAGGCCTGCGCCAGCAGCGCCGGATCGATACCTTGCGCCAGGCGCAGGTCGCCGCTGGTCAGCGTTCCGGTCTTGTCGAAGACGACGGTGTCGACCTCGCGCAGCCGTTCCAGCGCGTCGCCGGATTTGAGCAGGATGCCGCCTTTCATCAGGCGCTGGCTGGCCACCACCTGGACCACCGGCACGGCCAGCGCCAGGGCGCAGGGGCAGGTGATGATCAGCACCGCGACGGCGATCAGCAGAGCGGGCTGCCAGTTGATGCCACCGATCAGGGTCCAGGCGAGGAAGGTCAGCAGCGCGGTCAGATGCACCACGGGCGAGTAGTATTTCGCCACCCGGTCGGCGATCTGCACGTAGCGGCCGCGGCGCGCCTCGGCGGCCTCCATCAGGCGGATGATCTCGGCCAGCAGCGTGCCGCTGCCGGCCTGGCGGGTGACGATACGTAAAGGCGCCGTCAGGTTGAGCGTGCCGGCATAGACCTCCGCGCAGATGCCGCGCGTCACCGGCGCGGATTCGCCGGTCAGCAGGCTGATATCGAGATCGCTCGACCCGCTTTCCACCGCGCCGTCGACCGGGATGCGTGCGCCCGCGGCCACCAGGACCCGCATGCCCGGGCGGATCGCGCCGGGCTGCACATCGCGCGTTCGGCCGTCCGCCTCCAGCACCGTCGCCGCGGTGGCGCCGAGCGCGGTCAACTGCTCCGCCGCCAGCCGCGCCCGGGCCCGCGCCCGGCGGTCGAGGTAGCGACCGATCAGCAGGAAGAACAACAGCGTGACGGCGGAATCGAAATAGGCGTGCTCGCCGCCCTTGAAGGTCTCGAACAGCGAGATCGCCGGCGCCAGGATGATGGCAAGCGAGATCGGCACGTCCATGTTGGAGCGCCGGGCGCGAAGGGCGGCCAGCGCCGAGCGGAAGAAGGGCTGGCCGGAATAGAAGACGACGGGAATGGCGATCAGCGCCGAGATCCAGTGGAACAGATCGCGGGTGCCGGCTTCCATGCCCTCGGCATGGCCGGCCCAGACCGAGACCGAGAACAGCATGATGTTGCCGGCGGCGAACCCCGCCACCGCCATGGCGCGCAGCAGGGCCCTGCTCTCGGCATCGTCGGCCGATTTGAGCATGGCGGGATCGAAGGGGACCAGGCGATAGCCCAGCCGCTGGACCAGGTCGATGAGGGCCACGGGATCTGCCGCGTCCTTGCGCCAAGCCAGCGTCAAGCGGCGGGTCGACAGGCTGACCCGTGCCTGCACCACCCCCGCCTCGCGCAGCAGGGACTGCTCGATCAACCAGACACAGGCGCCGCATTGCAGGCCCTCGATCATCAGGGAGAGCTGCGCCGTGCCGTCACCGCGATCAACGATCCAGGCGCCGGGATCGGCGGCGGCGCGGGTCTCGTCCGGCCGTGGGCGCTGCGCCGGATTGTCGAGGCTGCGCCGCTCGTAATAGCGGCCGAGCCCGAGATTGTTGATCAGCGCATAGGCGCCTTCGCAGCCGTGACAGCAGAAACGGCCGGCGCCGGTGACGGCGTCGCCGCAATGCAGGCACGCGGCGCTCATCTGGCGAACAGGCGCTCGCTCTTCTGCCAGCTGTGCTCGTTGTCGCGGGCGACGACGCGGATTTCCCAGTTGCCGGGCGCGGGCAGGGTGAGGTCGGCGACGTAGCGGCCATTGCCCTTGCCGTCGAGGGTCAAGTTCACGTCCATGCCGGCGTTGCTCGGCCGCAGCAGGTGGGCATCGACCTTCAGGCCGTCGATCGGCCGCTCCAGCTTGTCGGCGAACAGCACGGTCAACGTGCGTCGGCCGCCGGCCGGTTCGGACAGGGAGATCTCGCCGCGCCAACCCAGCTTTTCCTGCGCCGCGGCGGCTTCCAGGCTCTGGTTGTAGTGCAGGCCGATCTCGTAGGCGCGCTCGGTCTCCAGCCCGCTGAAGCTGCTATTGGCGAAATAGATCAGGGCGCCGTTCACCGCGATGACGATGGCGAAACCGCCGACGAACATCCACGGGATGAGCTTCGACCAGCGCGGCGGCTGGCCCGCGTCCGGCATCCTACTTCCCGGGGCCGCTGAAGATCGCATCATGGCGGCTCTCCTCCTTGCTCGCCACATTCTGGATCGTCACCTCGATGGATGTCGAGCGTTGTGAAATGGCGGATTTGGGCGCCCTGGCCATCAGGCGGAAGGTGCCGACCGTATCGCCCGCGACCGTGACCGTATCGCCCGTGCTCCCGACCAGCTTGAAGCCGAGGCCATCAAGGCCCTCGATACGAATCTGGTACTGCTGCGGCTCGCGCAGCTTGTTGGAGATCTTGATGCTGTAGCCGTTCTGGATGTCGCCATTCGACAGCTTGACGAAAAGCGGCGCCCGGTCGGCCAGCAGCGTGACGTCGAGATGCGAGCGCATGGACAGGCTGACCATCATGCCAATGGCGACGATCAGGAAGACGCCGATATAGATGAGCGTGCGCGGGCGAATGAAATTCCGCGGCACCGGCTGGCCGCCGCGAGCCAGCTCCGCCTGGTCGGACAGCGAATCGTAGGTGATGAGGTCGGCGGGCAGGCCGATCTTCGTCATCACCGAGTTGCAGGCGTCGACGCAGAGGCCGCAGCCGATGCAGGCCAGCTGCTGGCCGTTGCGGATGTCGATGCCGGTAGGGCAGACGCGGACGCACAGCCCGCAATCGATGCAATGGCCGCGGTTGCTGAAATCCTCGTTCTTCTTGGCGTGGGCGCGCGGCTCGCCGCGCCAGCCGGCATAGGTGACCAGCAGCGAATGCTCGTCGAACATCGCGCTCTGGAAGCGCGGCCAGGGGCACATATAGATGCAGACCTGCTCGCGCGCCCAGCCGGCCAGCAGATAGGTGGTGCCGGCGAAGAGGGCGGTGAAGCCGTAGACCGCCATGCTCGCTTGGCCGGTGAAAATCTCCCGCACCACGGTGGGCGCGTCGTTGAAATACATGATCCAGGCGCCGCCCGTCGCGAAGGCGATGGCGAGCCAGGCGCCGTGCTTGGCCACCTTCAGCCACAGCTTGCGCAGCGACCAGGGCTCCTTGTCCAGCTTGACGCGCGCGTTGCGGTCGCCCTCGATCCAGCGTTCGACCTGCATGAACAGGTCGGTCCAAACCGTCTGCGGGCAGGTGAAGCCGCACCACACGCGGCCGGCGACAGAGGTCACCAGGAACAGGCCGATGGCGCCGAGAATCAGCAGGCCGGTCAGGTAGTAGACCTCTTGCGGCCAGATCTCGATCCAGAAGAAATAGGCGCGCCTGCCGCCCATGTCGATCAGCAGCGCCTGGTCCGGGGCGCCGGGACCACGATCCCAGCGCAGCCACGGTGCAAGATAATAGAGCGACAACAGGAACGTCAGCACAGTCCACTTGATGAACCGGAACCGGCCGAAAATCCGTTGCGGATAGACCTTCACCCGGTCCGCGTAGAGAGACTGTGTCTCGGTACTCATAACGCCTTGCGAATATGAAAGCTAAGCGGCGGCCTTACTGGCCGCCACCCAGGTTGTGCACATAGATCGCGACCATCTTGATCCAGTTGTCGCTGATGCGGCCTTCCCAGGCCGGCATCACGCCCTGCTTGGGCAGGGTGACCTGCGCGACGATGCTGTCGCGGTCGCCGCCGTACTGCCAGATCGTGTCGTTGAGCGCCGGGGCGCCGAGTTCGATATTGCCCTGGCCCTGCTCGCCGTGGCAGGCGACGCAGTTCTCGGTGAAGACCGTGGCGCCGCGTTCCTTCGCGGCGGCGTCGGCCTCCGCGCCGGAGAGCGAGAGGACGAAGTCGGCGACATCGCCGATCTGTTCCGGCGTCAGGATCTGGTCGGCGCCGAAGCGCGGCATCTCGGACACGCGCGTGTCCGGATGGGTCGAGCGGATGCCGAAGCGGATGGTCTTCTCGATGTTCGCGAGGCCACCGCCCCACAGCCAGCTGTCATCGGCCAGGACCGGGAAGCCCGGAGCACCCTGGCCGCCGGCGCCGTGGCAGGGCGCGCAATTCTCGGCGAAGACCGCGCGGCCGCCGTTCTGGGCGAACTCGACCAACTCGGCATCGCCGTTGATCTGGTCGACCGAGGCCGCCGCGATCTTGTCCAGCCAAACCTTCTGCGATTCGGCCGCCGCGGCCGCGTCCTTGTAGTAATCGGCGTGCGAGGAATAGCCGAGCAGGCCGCGGGTATAGCCGGAAATGCCGGGCCATGCTGGATAGACCACCCAATAGCCGATCGACCAGACGATGGAGGCGTAGATCACGTAGACCCACCACTTCGGCAGCGGCGTGTTCAGTTCCCTGATGCCGTCCCACACATGGCCCGTCGTCTCGGTGCCGGTGACGGAATCGCGTTCCTTCTCACTCATGGTCATGCCGCTCCTCTAGTTCGGCGCGAAAGGGAATCTGGGCGCAATCCTCGAACCGGCGCTTGTTGCGCGGCCGGAAGGCGTAGAAGCCGATGATTGCGAACAGGATGAGCATCCAGACGGTCCAGGCGGACCGCGCCAGTTCGGCGACGTCTTGCCATGACATCACTGGCCTCCCTCGGTGGCGTATTCCGGCCGATAGGTCGTGAAGTCGACCATACGGCCCAGGATCTGCAGATAGGCGATGACGGCGTCGAGCTCGGTGACCTGGGCGGGATTGCCGTCAAGGTCGCCGCTCACCGCCTTCGGATAGCGCGCCTCGAAGCCGGCGAGGTCGGCATCGGGTGTCGCCTGGGCGGCCAGATCGGCGGCCGCGTTCTCGATCATCGCGTCGTCATAGGGGACACCGACGATCTTCAGCGTCTTCAGGTGATCGGCGATGTTGTCGATCGCCAGCGGCGTGGCCGCCAGGTGCGGATAGCCGGGCATGATCGAATCCGGCACCACTTCGCGCGGATTGGTCATGTGCACCACATGCCAAGCGTTGGAGTATTTGCCGCCGACGCGGGCCAGATCCGGACCGGTACGCTTGGAGCCCCACTGGAACGGATGGTCGTAGATGCTCTCCGCCGCCAGGCTGTAGTGGCCGTAGCGCTCCACCTCGTCGCGGAACGGGCGCACCTGCTGGCTGTGGCAGACGTAGCAGCCTTCGCGGATGTAGATGTTGCGGCCGGCCAGTTCCAGCGGGGAGTACGGCCGCACGCCGTCCACCTTCTCGATCGTCTCGCCGATGGTGAAGAGCGGAACAATCTCCACCAATCCGCCGATCGCCACCGTCACCACGATGCCGAGGATCAGCACCAGGGTCTTGGTCTCGAAGATTTCATGCTTGATCATGTTGATGCCCTCACGCGCGACCGGCGGCGGGCGCGGTCGGCAGGGCGGTTTCCTGCCGCACGTCGCCTTGGATCGTGCGCCAAACGTTGTAGACCAGGATCAGCGCGCCGAGCAGGAACATCAGGCCGCCTGCCGCGCGGATCAGATAGTAGGGATGCATCGCCGCCACGGTTTCCACGAAGGAATACTGCAGGAAACCGAACTGGTCGTAGGCGCGCCACATAAGGCCCTGCATGATGCCCGAGATCCACATCGCGGTGATGTAGAGCACGATGCCGATGGTGGCGAGCCAGAAGTGCCAGCTCACCAGCCGCAGGGAATAGAGCCGGGCCCGCTTCCACAGGGCCGGCACCAGGAAGTAGATGGCGCCGAAGGAGACCATCGCGTTCCAGCCCAGCGCACCGGAGTGCACATGGCCGATTGTCCAGTCGGTGTAGTGGCTGAGCGAGTTGACCGCGCGGATCGACATCACCGGACCTTCGAAGGTCGACATGCCGTAGAAGCCGACGGACACCACCAGGAATCGCAGGATCGGATCGGTCCTCAGCTTGTCCCAGGCGCCCGACAGCGTCATCAGGCCGTTGATCATGCCGCCCCAGGAGGGCATCCACAGCATCACCGAGAAGGTCATGCCGAGGGTCTGCGCCCAGTCGGGCAGCGCGGTGTAGTGCAGATGGTGCGGACCGGCCCAGATGTAGAGGAAGATCAGCGACCAGAAGTGCACGACCGACAGCCGGTAGGAGTAGATCGGCCGGTTCGCCTGCTTCGGCACGAAGTAGTACATCATGCCGAGGAACCCGGCGGTCAGGAAGAAGCCGACCGCGTTGTGGCCGTACCACCATTGCAGCATCGCGTCCTGCACGCCGGAGAACAGCGAATAGCTCTTGGTGCCGAGGAAGGACACCGGCACCGCCATGTTGCGGCCGAGGTGCAGCACCGCCACCGTGAGAATGAAGGCAAGGAAGAACCAGTTCGCCACGTAGATGTGCGATTCCTTGCGTGTCATCAAGGTGCCGGCGAAGACGATCAGGTAGGCGACCCAGACCACGGTCAGCCAGAGGTCGACGTACCATTCCGGCTCCGAATATTCGGTGCCGGCGGTGACGCCGAGCAGGTAGCCGGTCGCCGCCAGCACGATGAACAGCTGGTAGCCCCAGAAGACGAACTCGGCCAGGCCGCGGCCGCCGAACAAGGTGGTGCGGCAGGTGCGCTGGACGACGTAGAGGCTGCAGCCGATGAGGGCGCTGCCGCCGAAGGCGAAGATCGCCGCCGAGGTGTGCAGCGGGCGCAGCCGGCCGAACGTGGTCCACGGCAGGTCCAGGTTCAGCGCCGGGAACGCCAATTCCAGCGCGATATAGACGCCCGCGGCAAAGGCCGCGACGCCCCAGAAGACGGAGGCGATGATGAATTGCTTGACGACGCGCTCGTTGTAGGCGGGCGCGGTTGCAGCCGTCGCGGATGTGGTCATGAATGATTCTCCCCGGCCTCGGTCGCAATCACGATAAGGCGGAAAAACATGAGGACACTGAAGATCGCCAGCAGCAGGCCGAAGAAGGCGAAGCCGCCGTCAAGCGCATGCGCGCCTATGAAAAGGCCGACGAGGCCCACGAGACCGAGCACGATCCCGCCTATCCATCTCTGAAGTTCAACCATGATCCCTCCGCGTACCCCAGAATTTTCCAACCAGACATCAAAACCAATCGAACGCGCGCCGCCGCGTCAGTCCTCGTCTACGACCAGATCGCGATAGGCATGCCAACTGGCGTGACCGATCAGCGGCATGGTGACGACGAGGCCGATGCAGCCGGTCGCCAGACCGGCGGCGGTGAACAGGACGATGAGCGCGGCCCAGCCGATCATCACGCGCCAGTTCTTCATCGTCGCGTGCACCGAGGTGGCGATCGCCGCGGCCGTGCCGACATCGCGGTCGAGCAGCATGGGAAAGGCGGTGACGCTGATGGCGAAGGACAGCGCGGCCAGCATTCCGCCAAGGACCGTGCCCACCACCAGGAACGGGATGCCGTCGGTCGAGAACGCCAAAACCTGGATGAAGCGGTCCCAGTTTCCCGCGAGACTGCCGAAGAACAGCGCGAAGATCAGCGTGGCGAGCCGGATCCAGGCCAGCTGGAACAGCACCATCACCAGGCCCATGAAGGCGATCTGGCTGACATGCGGCATCCAGGAAAGCGCGACCGTCTCGATATGGATTGCTTCCTTGCGCTCGAGCCGGCGGCTGATGTCGTAGAAGCAGATGCCGACCGCGGGGGCCAGGAACATGAAGCCGGCGGCCAGCGGCAAGGCATAGGCAAGCTGATCGACCTGCCACAGCAGGCTGATGAGGATGAGGCTGGCGACGGCGATGATGATGCCGAAGGTCAGGCTGATCGAGCGCGCGGCGACGAAATCGCGCCAGCCCAGCTGCAGCCACAGCCACGGCCGCTCGACATCGATGACGCGCACCGGCCGCGCCAGGACGACCTCGGTCGCCTGCCGCCTCGCGCCTTCGGTATCGCCCGAGGATTCGCCGCTCATCTGTGACATCGGTATTGCCGGTACCCCTCAATGATCGGCCGGCAATCTATCGACGGGCGGGGCCCACCGGACTGCGACAGGACGACCTGCGACAAACCGTACGCAAACTATGTTATGACAATACCGCAATGAGCGATCCACTCCTAGAACTCTCTCTGGCGCTGGCGCATTGCCGCAGCGTCGCGATCGAGAATGGTCCGCTTTTGCTTGGTCTATTCCTGACTGGGTTGGTCGGAAGCGCCTCGCACTGCGCGACCATGTGCGGCCCCTTCGTGCTGGCGCAAAGCGGTGCTGCGATGGCGCAGCTGCCCCTCGGCAGCGGTGAGTTGCGCCGTCTTCGCGGCGCCGCCCTGGCGCCGTACCATTGCGGCCGGGCATTGACCTACATGGCGCTGGCCGCAGTAGTCGCTATGCCGCTGAATCTCCTGCACGAGGCCACGCAATGGCGATTCGTTCCCGCCATTGCCCTCGCCTTGGCGGCGCTGGTATTCGCTGTCGTTGCAGCGGGCGGACTAGGCCGATTGGCATATGCCGGCTCCTGGACAGCGCCCCTCGGCGCGCGGCTTGCATTGTGGACGCGTCCGCTCTTCGCCCGGCCGACGGGATGGCAGGGATTGGCGTTGGGACTGCTGCTCGGCTTTCTCCCCTGCGGGCTGCTCTACGCCGCCATCGGCGCCGCCATCGCGCCGGCGGACCCGCTGGCGGCGGCGATGGGGATGGGGCTTTTCACCCTCGGCACGTTTCCAATGCTGTGGCTGATCGCCTATCTCGGCGGCACGGCGCAGCGACGCTGGAGCGGCCTCGCCAAGCACGCGATGCCCTTCGTCGCCGCCTTCAACGCCGTCGTGCTGGCCTGGATGGCCCTGGGCTGGATCGCGCGCTGATCAGGCGAATCGAATTTCGATCCCGGCGACGGGCAGGCCGCCGATGCGTGTGCGCCAAGTTTCGCCCGGAGCGACCGGAAAGGCCCGCGTCACCGTGCCGGTGGTCACGATCTCGCCCGCGGCCAGCGGAGGATTGACCGGATCCGCCGCCAGGAGCTCCACCAGGTGGCGCAGGGCCGAAAGCGGCCCGCCGAGCACGTTGCCCGCGCTGCCGCGGTCGACCTCGACGCCGTCCCGCTCCAGGGTCACCTCGAAACGGGACAACTGCGCGAGCCAGGCCGGCCTCGTCGCCGCCGTCAGTTCGTGCCGCGGACCGATGCGATAGGCGCCGTGCAGCCCGAAGGCGGCCACCGTATCGGCGGCGGCGAACTTCCAGCCCGGGAAGACCGACTGGACGATTTCGAAGCCGTGCGCGACCCAGCGGATGCAATCGAGCAGGGCCGATTCGTGCATGCCCGGTTCCGGCGCCCGCCCCAGGCCGAACGCGATCTCGGGCTCGATGCGGGGCTCAAGGTAGGGTGAGAGGTCGAGGGGGGTGCCTGGATCGAGCGCACGCAGGGTGGTGTCATACATGTCGCCCCAGATCGGGGCATAGACGCCGTATTCCGCCCAGATGGTGCGGTTGGTGAAGCCGATCTTGCGGCCGACCGGGCGTTCGCCGCGGGCCTGGCGCAGCCGCCGCAGGGCCGCCGTGACCCGGTAGGCGAGCGGCAAATCCAGCGCCGCGTCACCGGAAGCCAGCGGGGCGATCTGTCGGTGCCGGTCGCTGGCCGCCAGGATTTCCCGCGCCAGGGCCTCCGCGCGCTGCTCGTCCGCCTGGTCTTTCCCTCGACTCATCCGACTTCCCCACTCGGATAAGGTCCGGACCATCGCCGTGACGGTCGAACCAATTCAGGCCGCATTCCGGGTTTGACTCCCGCCCGGCGCCCGGATTACCGTCCGACTCCCAACTGGTATGACAGGTATACCAGCCTAATGACCCTGATTCGCCGACGCAAGCTT
>WBZN01001402.1_pt1 | contig 14756 bp, 14 predicted proteins | sample 5204281 | NCBI WGS metagenome assembly WBZN01 (sample SAMN12344347, study PRJNA552823) | activated sludge metagenome | biome: Activated sludge suspended growth; feature: Nitrification reactor; material: Wastewater; isolation source: activated sludge from nitrification reactor of wastewater...
CCTCCGGCAGCACCGCCACCGTGGCGGCGGAGGTGTGGATGCGCCCGGCCGACTCGGTGGCCGGCACCCGCTGCACCCGGTGCACCCCGGCCTCGCGCCGCAGCAGCCCGAAGGCATCGTCGCCGCGCGCGGCGAAGATGGCCTCCTTGATCCCGCCCGAGGTGCCGTCGCTCAGCGAGATGATCTCGACGGTGAGGCCCCGCCGCTGCAGGAACCGCTGGTACATGCGGAAGAGGTCGGCCGCGAAGAGGGCGGCCTCGTCGCCACCGGTCCCGGCGCGGATCTCGACGATGGCATCGCGGTCGTCGAGGGGATCGCGCGGGAGCAGGAGTTCGTGGAGCTGGGCTTCGAGCGGGGCGATCTCGGCGGGAAGTCGGTTGAGGTCGTCCTGGACCAGCGCGGCCAGCTCGGGATCGGCCTCACCAGCCATCTCCCGAGCCTGCGCGAGGGCGTCCTGCAGCTTCTGGAGCCGATCGGCGAGCTGCACCACCGGTGCGAGCCGGTTGTGCTCCCTCCCGAGTGCGCGGAGCTTCGCTGGATCGGCCGCGGTCGAGGGGTCGGCCAGCGAGGTGGCGACCTCCTCCGCCCGGGCGAGCGCCTGGCGGAGTCGGGCCTCCACGCGCTAGCTCTGGGGGCCGGCGGCGGCCTTGTCGCCCGAGTACTTCTTGCGGAAGCGGTCCACGCGGCCCTGGGTGTCCACCAGGCGCTGCCGGCCGGTGAAGTACGGATGGCACTTGGCGCAGATTTCGACGTGCACGCTGGTGCTGGTGGAGCGGGTCTCGAACTCATTCCCGCACGCGCACTTCACCATCAGCTTGTGGTAGACCGGATGGACGTTCGCCTTCACTGTTCGCTCCTGTGCACTGTTCCCGGCGCCCGATGCAGGCGCTCGTAAAGCTCGGCAATATAGCCGCTTAGCGGAGGGTAAGGCAACGGCCACGATTCCGGGCCGGAACGGCCACCCCGTGGCCCCGCCCGGAGTCGGCCCCGGAAATCTGACCGATTATCAGGCCACTTCCCACGCCGCCCGCCTTCCGGCCCACCCCTCCGGGCGCCCGGCCGTGGACCGGGTTTCGGTTTGACACCACGGAAGGACCTAACTATCGTATTTACCTATACTTCCACCATGTCGAGGGCCTTGTGCCGCTCAGCCCCCTAGAGGTGCTCAAGAAGGTGCCGCTATTCGCGTCGATGCGCGAAAGCGACATCACCGCGTTCGCGGAACTCGTCCGGGAGCGAAGCTATCCCAAAGGCAGCGTCATCGTCTTCGAGGATGACCCCGGCGATGCCCTCTTCCTGGTCGCGGCGGGCCAGGTGAAGGTCGTGCTGATCGGGGAGGATGGCCGGGAGGTCATCCTCTCCGTCCTGAGCGAGGGCAGCTTCTTCGGCGAGATGGCCCTGATCGATGACCAGCCCCGGTCGGCCACGGTCATCGCCATGACGGACGCGTCGGTCCTGGTCCTGCGCCGCGAGGACTTCCAGACCCGCCTGCGCACCTCCCCCGAGGTGGCGATCGCCCTGATGCGCGAGCTGTCGCGGCGGCTGCGCCGGGCCGACGAGAAGATCGGCAGCCTGGTGCTGCTCGACGTCAACGGCCGGGTGGCCGACCTCATCCTCCGCATGGCCGAGGAGGAGGGCGGCGACCGCGTCACCAAGAAGATCACCCACCACGTCATCGCCCAGATGATCGGCTCCAGCCGGGAGACCGTCTCCCGGACCATGCGGGACTTCGTGGAGCGGGACCTGATCCAGGTCACCCGGAAGGAAATCACGATCACCAACCGCCAGTTGCTGGAGCGGGCCGCCGGACGTTCGTGATCCGGCGCACGCCGCCCGCGTGAGCGCGGGCGGCGTCCCGGATGGCAGAGTCCTTGCACCGTTCTACCGGATGCAACCGAGAGGAGTCGTGGCCTACACCGTCACCTTCTGGGGGACCCGGGGATCCATCCCGACGCCAGGCGTGCACACCGCGCGGTACGGCGGGAACACCTCCTGCGTGGCGGTCACCGGCGCCAGGGACCAGCTCGTCATCCTCGACGCGGGCAGCGGCATCCGCCTGCTCGGCCGGGAACTGATGCGCGTGGCCTCGATGCCGATGAACCTCGACATCCTCCTCTCGCACACGCACTGGGACCACATCCAGGGCCTGCCGTTCTTCCAGCCGCTGAACACCCGCGGCAACAGCGTGCGGATCTACGGCGCGGCCCAGGCCGGGGTCCCGCTGGAGGAGATCCTGGACCGGCAGATGGACCCGGTGGTGTTTCCGGTGCCGCTCAAGGCGCTGGCGGCCGACCTGCGGATCACCGAGATCAGCGGGGGGCGGTTCGAGATCGACGGCTTCCTGGTGGAGGCCTTCCGGCTGCGGCATCCCGGCACGACGCTCGGGTACAAGCTGGTGCCGGCCAAGGGGGGGCGGACCATCGCCTACCTCACGGACAACGAACTGGGCACCGGCGGCAGCTACGACGTGCCGCCGGAGTGGCGGCGGGAGCTGGTGAGATTCCTGGGTGGGGTGGATACGTTAATCCACGATGGGATGTACTCGGAGGCGATGATCGAATCACGCGCCGGCTGGGGGCACTCCACCCCCGAGCAGGCGGTGGATCTCGCCGCCGAGGCCGGTGTCCGGCGGCTGGTGCTGTTCCACCACGAGCCGGAGCATGACGATGGGGCGGTCGACGCCCTGGTGATCGGAGCCCGGAGTTACGCGGCGGCGCGTGCCCCGGGCCTGCAGCTCGAAGCCGCGATGGAAGGGATGTCCCTGACCCTCTGACGAGGTTGGAACCTATGCGACGCCGTGCATTGCTGGCCCTGTCCCTGGCCGCCGTGGCCGCCCTGTCCCCGCTCGCGGGGCAGGACACCCGTCCGGGCATCGCGGTCCTCCCGTTCGAGAACGGCGGGTCCTACGGGCAGGACAAGGAGAATTTCGAGGCCCTCCAGAAGGGGATCCCGGGCATGCTCATCAGCGAGCTGGCCCAGAATCCCGCCGCGCGCGTGGTCGACCGCGACGGCATCGAATCGATGCTGGCCGAGCAGAACCTGGCGAAGGACGGCCGGGTGGACGCCGCCACGGCGGCGCGGATCGGCAAGCTCGTGGGCGCCCGCTACATGATCATGGGGAGCTTCGTGGACCTCTACGGACGCTTCCGGATGGACGCCCGGATCGTGAACGTGGAGACCAGCGAGATCATCAAGGTGGTGAAGAGCGACGGCAAGCGCGAGGACCTCTTCAAGCTGATCCAGACGCTGGCGGAGAAGCTGATGGTCGAGACCAGGCTGCCGCCGCTTCCCGCCGAGCTGGGCGCCGCGGTGCGCCAGCGGAACGTCCCGACCGCGGCCCTCACCTACTACAGCCGGGCGCTGCTGTACCAGGATCGCGGCGAGAAGGACAAGGCGGCCGAGTTCTTCAGCAAGGCGATCGAGGCGTTCCCCAACTACGCCGAGGCCCAGGAGGGCCTGAGGAAAGTCCAGGGCAGCTGAGGCGTGATCGACTCGCTCGCGGCCCTGGGACGCGGGACGGCGCGCTGGCTGGCCCGGGTCGGGCTGCTGGCGCGCTTCGCCTTTGAGGCCGCGGCCTCGCTCGGGACGCTGCCGGGAGCCGGGCGGCGGGTGGCCACCCGGGTGCTGCTCAACCAGCTCCGGTTCACCGCGCTGGAGGCGGTGGGGCTGATCGTCCTGCTGTCCGGGGTACTCAGCTACCTGACGATCTCGAGCACCCTGGCCCAGCTGGACAAGGTCGGGGCCTCGGAACTGATCGGCAAGCTGATGGTGGTGGTGATCGTCCGCGAGCTCGGGCCGCTCCTCACCGCCATCGCGGTGGTGGGCCGGAGCGGGACCGCGATCACCGCCGAGCTCGCCACCAACACCGTGCTGGGGGAGGTCCGCGCGCTCAAGGGCATGGGGATCGACCCCTACCACTACCTGGTGCTGCCGCGGCTGTTCGGGTGCGTGGCCTCGGTGGTGACGCTCATGGTGCTGTTCGACGTCATCGCCCTCGTGGGGGGATACCTCGCGGCGGGGGTCTTCGCCGGCATGAGCGGCGCGCGCTACCTTGGCATCGTGCTCGCCAACCTGACCACGCAGGACGTCGTCCTGACGGTGGTCAAGGGGCTGCTCTTCGGCCTGGTGATCGGCATCATCCCGGCGTACGAGGGGCTGACGGTCCGGCGCGGCCCGACCGAGATCCCGCAGGCGGTGATCCGCGGGACGGTCCACTCGCTGGCGGTGATCTTCGTCCTGGCCGCGGTGATCGTGGGGCTCCTCGGCGGATGACTTCGCCCCTGGCGTTCGTCGAGGTGTCGGTCGGCCGGGCGGCGCGCTCCACGCTCTCGAGCATCCCCCTCGCCACCGCGGGACCGGACACCGTCCTCACCCTGGAGCTGGCGCCCCGGCAGACGGTCGCCGTGCTCGGTGACGAGACGAGCGGGGTGGACACCCTCGGGGGGCTGGCGCTCGGGCTCGAACTGCCGGCGCTCGGCAGCGTGCTCACCCTCGGCACCGAGATCGGGCGGCTGGAGCGGAGCGTCCAACTCGCCTTCCGCCGGAGGGTCGGGTACCTTCCCGCCGGCGACGGCCTGCTGCAGAACCTGAGCCTGCGGGACAACATCCGGCTGCCCCTGCGCTTCGGGAGCGACTTCCGCGGCAAGGAGATCGAGGGGCGGGTGAACGTGATCATGGCGCAGCTCCGGCTGGGCCGCGTGGCCGACCTGCGCCCCGCCCAGGCCAACGCCGAGGACCGCCGGCGCGCCGCGCTGGCCCGGGCCCTGGCCTTCGACCCGGAGCTGGTGGTGCTCGAGGAACCGTTTGATGGCCTCACCGACCGCGCGGCCGCCGAGCTGCTGGAGGCGGCGCGCGGGGGCGAAACCGCAGAAGGAGCCCGACGCACCGTGTTCCTCACCGGACCCGACCTCCCCAGCCTGATCCGCCCCCGGGTGGACCGTACCTACCGCATGGTCCGCGGCCTCGTCGAGGAGGTCCGATGAGCATGCGCACCCGCACCGCCGACGCGCTGGTGGGCGTCCTGGTCCTCGGCGCGCTGCTGGTGGTGATCGTGGCCGTGGTGGTCACCCGCGGCTGGACCGAGCGGCGGGTCACCATCTTCATGCTGAGCCCCTCGGTGCAGGACCTCAAGGAAGACACCCCGGTGTACCTCCAGGGACTCGCCATCGGCGAGGTGGCGGCGATCTCGCCCCTGGTGGACAGCGGCGCGATGGGGCCGCCCCAGTTCCTGGTGGCGCTGCGCCTGCGGGAGCGCTACGCCAACGGGGTGCCGATCGTGCTGCCCCTGGGCACCTCGGCCGAGATCGCCTCCAGCGGCCTGATCGGCGCCGCGTCGGTGGCCCTGCTGGTGCCGCCCAACCAGCGCCGCGCCGCGCTGGCCCCGGGCGACACCATCCGGGCCGGGCTCAAGCAGAGCGCCACCGACGCCCTCAAGGAAGTCGCCGACAGCCTCAAGACCCAGGTCTCCGACATCCTGCGGGACACCCGGAAGCTGCTCGCCACGCTCGACCGCACCGCCCAGTCGGCCGAGGCCGAGCTCAACGCCACGGCGCCCGAGCTGCGCGGCACGCTCACCCGGATGCAGGCCGCGCTGGACGAGTTGCGGCCGGCCATCGCGAACGCGAGCGCCCTGATCGCGAGCTCCGACGCCCGGGTGGGCACCCTCCAGGATTCGCTGCTCGTCACCCTGGCCGACGCCCGCCAGCTGCTGAACGACGCGGACACGCTCACGGTCACCATGACGGGGCTCACGCGCGAGCTGACCCCGGACCTCAAGCGGACGATCACCAACATGTACGTGGTGAGCGCCAAGCTGGAGCACTTCATCGACGCGGTGACCCGCCGGCCCCACCGGCTGGTCACGGGGGTCAACGCCCTGCCCCGCGATTCGATCGTCCAGGCGGCCCCGTGAGCTTCCTGCTCTACCATCCCCCCACCTGGTCGCCCCGGCTGCTGGCCCACACGCTCCAGGCCGAGCAGGTGGAGCTGCGCGAGGTCGAGACGCCAGGCGAGGTCCGGGGCGAGGACCGGCCCACCGCCTACCTGCTCGACCCGACGGCCCGGGCCCACGTCACGCCCCAGGTCCTGACCGCGCTGCGCGACCAGGGCGTGGCGGTGCTGGCGCTCGGCGAGGGGGGCGAGGACGACGTCCCGGCGGATCTACCGGCGGAGCTGCTGAGCGGCTTCCTGCGGGCGCCGGCCGGCCCCCGGGAGCTGCTGGTGGCGCTGCGGAGCGCCTTCCGGGTCTCGGCCTCGCACCGCGACCACGCCCGGGCCCGGGCGGAGAGCTCGGCCCGGCTGAACGAGCTCTCGGAACTCGCCAACATCGGCGTCCTGCTCACCACCGAGAAGGACACCAACACGCTGCTCGACCTGATCCTGACCCAGGCGCGCCGGGTCAGCCAGTCGGACGCGGGCAGCCTCTACATCGTCGAGACCGACGAGCACGGCATCCGGCGCCTCCGGTTCAAGCTGAGCCAGAACGACAGCCGCCCGGACATCCCGTTCGTCGAGTTCACCATCCCGATCGACCATGCCTCGCTGGCCGGCTACGCGGCCACCGAGGGCGAGCCGCTGGCGATCGAGGACGTCTACATGCTGCCCCCGGACGTCGAGTACTCGTTCAACCGTTCGTTCGACGAGCGCTACGGGTACCGCACCCGCAGCATGCTGGTCATCCCGATGCAGAACCACCATGGCGACGTGATCGGGGTGCTGCAGCTGCTCAACCGCAAGCGGGACTTCGCCGCGCGCCTGACCACCCCGGAGGAGGCCGCCCGGCAGCTGATCGCGTACAGCCCCCACACGGTCAAGATCGTGAAGGCGCTGGCCGGCCAGGCCGCCGTCTCGATCGAGAACAGCCAGCTGTACGAGTCCATCGAGCGGCTGTTCGAGGGGTTCGTCAAGGCGGCCGTGCTGGCCATCGAGCAGCGCGACCCGACCACCTCCGGCCACTCCGAGCGGGTGGCCACGCGCACGGTGGCGCTGGCGCGGGCGGTGGACCACCTGCAGGACGGGCCGTTTGCGCGGGTGAACTTCACCCGCGAGCAGCTGCGCGAGCTGCGCTACGCGGGCCTGCTGCACGACTTCGGCAAGGTCGGGGTGCGGGAGCAGGTGCTGGTGAAGGCCAAGAAGCTCTACGACGGCGAGCTCGCGCTCATCCGGCAGCGGCACGCCTTCGTGCGGCGCAGCGCCGAATGGAGCTTCGAGCGGGAGCGCGCCGAGTACCTGCTGCGGCACGGGCGGGAGGGCTACGACACGTTCGTGGCCGACCTCGAGGCCCGGCAGCGGGAGGCGCTGGCCACGGCCGACCGCTTCCTGCAGGTGGTGCTGACCTCGAATGAGCCGACGGTGCTGGCGGAAGGGGATTTCGCGGCGCTCGGGGAGTTCGCGGCCACGCAGTACGTGGACATCGACGGCCATCCGCAGCCCTTCCTCCTGGCGGCGGAGCAGAAGCACCTCAGCATCCGGAAGGGCAGCCTCGATGAGCGGGAGCGGCTCGAGATCGAGAGCCACGTGAGCCACACCTTCGACTTCCTGCGGAAGATCCCCTGGACCAAGGGCCTGTCCCGGGTGCCGGAGATCGCCCGGGGGCACCACGAGAAGCTCGACGGCACCGGCTACCCGCGAAAGGTCCGGGGGGAGGCGATCCCCCTGCAGACCCGCATGATGACCATCGCCGACATCTTCGATGCCCTGACCGCCCAGGACCGCCCCTACAAGCGCGCCCTGCCGGTGACCCGCGCACTCGACATCCTCGGCGACGAGGTCACCCGCGGCCAGCTGGATGCCGACCTGTTCCGGATCTTCGTGGAGTCCAAGGCCTGGGACGAGACCAGCGAGGCGGGCCGGCGGGACAGCCTGGCCGTCCCGCGCCCCTGATCAGGCCGGCCGGGGGGCAGGCCGCGTGGCGGCCAGCACCCCGGCGACGAGCCCCAGGTTCAGCGGGACCAGCAGGGCCAGGACCTGCCCGTTCACCTGGGGCCAGACCGGCAGCAGCTTGAGCAGGACCCCCGCCAGCGAGAGCCCCGCCACCAGCCACGCCAGCAGGCGCACCGCGCGCACCACCCCGGGCCGGGAGGACCGGGCCCAGGGGAGCAGGAGGCCCAGGGCCAGCGTCAGGTCGTTCAGCTGCAGCACGTTCTGGTTGCGCGCCGCCATGGCGTGGTCGGTGAAGGCCCACATCCCGGCAAGGATCATCCCCCCCAGGCCGAGCAGGAGCGCGACGGTGGTTGCGGGGAAGACGAACGCCGTGCGCCCCGCCCCGCTCCGGCCGTAACGCACGCCGGTCCAGACCAGCAGCCCGCCCAGCACAGCCCCGATGGCCAGGAAGCCCATCCCCCAGGCCGGCGGCTCATCCCGGACCGGGTGGGCCGTGCTCTCGTAGAGCACCCGCTCCGACCTGACCAGGGGAACGAAGCCCCCCGCGCTGTCGGGGAGGCGGATCTCCCGCAGGTACTCGTGGAGCTTGAGCGGCAGGAACATCTCCTCCCACCGGGTCCGCGGCTGGTCGGCGCCGGCGCCAAGCGCCAGCATCAGCCCGGTGTAGAGGAGCGGGTTGTGCGTGTTCAGCCGCTGGGTATGGAAGCGGAAGCTCCGGCCCGGCATGCGCGACTGGCGCTCGATGGCGCCCCCGAGGATCCGGTCGATGGCATCGCGGACCCGGGTGGAGCAGTTATCGAGGTAATAGTCGTAGCGGTAGAACTTGTGCTCGTCCTGCGCGTTCCACTCGAGGAAGTCGCGCAGGGCCAGGCGCTGGGCGGGTGTGAGGTTCAGTTCCTGCTGCCACACCGAGCGCTGCCGGTCGATGTAGCGGGGGACGTCGTCCGCGGTGGGATACCCCGCCATCCAGTACAGCATCCGGCCCTGGACGAACTTGAGCAGGAAGTTCTCCTGCCGGAAGCTGAACATCCCGTAGTTGTAGGCGATGCTCGTCCCGCGGCTCCGGTCCTCCACCACGATCGCGTTGTGCCCGAACCGCTCCCACACCTCGGCGCCGACGCCCATGGTCAGCACCGAGATGGTGAGCTCCGCGCCGGGTTCGGGGCGATCCGGCGTTCCGGCGGTCGCGCCCTGGCCCGCGAGGGGACCGCCCACCCCGGCTCCGAGCAGGACCACCAGGGCAGCCAGCCGCCGGACGGCCGGGCCGAGCATCACAACTCCACTTCCTTCCCCTTGGCGGCCGACTCGTAGATGGCATCGAGCACCCGGTGCAGGATGAGCTGTTCCTGGTTGTCGAACGGCTTGGCCTCGCCGCGCAGCGCCGCCAGGAAGTGGGCCCACTCCGCCCGGTACGAGGCGGTGAAGGCGTTCTCCCGCCCGATCGCCCCCGTCGGCGCCACGTCGGTGGGCACGCCGTGGAGTTCCTTCCAGACGTGGAAGGGGTTGATGCCGGCCGTGCCCTTGCTCCCCCGCAGCCCGAGGCCGAACCGCTCGCCCTCGCCCACGTGGTGCCAGGTCACGTCGAGGAACATCGAGAAGCCGCCTTCGCAGACCACGAAGACGCTGCCCGACTGCTCCACCCCCCGGGTGCCGTCGCCGCCGGTGAGGCTGGCGCTCACCCGGAGCGGCGTGGGTCCCCCGGCCAGCCAGAAGCCGAGGTCGAGGATGGCGTGGCCGAGGTCGAGGATGGCCCCGCCCCCGGACTCATCACGGCGCTGCCGCCAGCCGAGCTGGGCCCGGGAGGGCCGGAAGACGTGCCAGCTGCCGCGGATGCTCTCCAGCTTGCCCAGCTCCCCGCTCTGCACGTAGCTGCGGACGATCTGCACGTCGCTGCGGTAGCGGTGGTTCATGCCGACCTGCAGGACGCGGTTCTTCTTCTCGGCCAGGCGCAGGATCTTCTGCACCCCCGCCGCGCTGAGCGCCAGCGGGCGCTCCACCAGGACGTGCACCCCGCGCGAGAGCGCGGCCTGGACGTGGGGCTCATGCAGGTGATTGGGCGTGCAGATGGCCACCGCATCGAGCTGCTCGAACTCGAGGATCTCCTCGATGTCGCTGAAGGCGTCGCGGACCTGGAAGCGGTCGGCGAGGGCCTTGGCCTTGGGGAGGTCGGTGTCGCAGATCCCCACGATCTGCACCCCCTTGAGCTTGCGGAGCACGGGGAGGTGGGCCACCTGGGTGATGGCGCCGGCGCCGATGATGGCCAGCTTCAGGGTGTCGGACATGCACGCTCCTCGAGGGTGCCTTCAGTACGCCCGGCTCAGTTCCGTGCCCGGAAAGTAGGCACGGAGGATCGTCACCGCATCCTGCCCTGCGCGCGCCCGCCCCACCGCCCCCCACTGGCAGAATCCCACGCCGTGGCCCGCGCCGGCGCCCTCCGCCACCAGCTTCGCGAGCCGGGCGCCGGCCCGCGTCTCGATCAGCTGGAACACCGCGCTCCGCAGCGAGGCTTCCCCGACCGGCCGCAGGACCTGGCGCACCGCCGGACCCTCGACGGTCACCACGCCGCGATGGATCGTCAGGCTCAGGCGGGCCACCCGCTCGCTGCCGGTCCGGCGGGTGACGCTCACCCCCTGGACCGGCACCACGTCCCCGGCCTGGACCCCCGGGGCCGCCGGCGGGAGGGAGCGTTGCAGCACCTCGCCCAGCTGCGCGCCGGTCCACTCCTCACGCCAGCGGTACCGGGGGGAGATCCGGCAGTAGGGCTGGCCATCCGGATCGGTATCCGGCACCGACTGCAGGTAGGGCCGGTCGGCGGCGGCGAAGACCTCCGTCCCGGTGGCCGTCCGGCCGCCGCAGGTGGAGAAGAAGAAGGCATCGATCGGGAGGCCCTGCCAGCTGACGATCTGACCGGCGGTGGTCCCGACCGCCCAGCGGGCCAGCGGGTACTCGGCCGCGACCCCGCCGTACACCTGATCCGCGACGGTGGCATAGAGGTCGAACCCCTCGGTGGCGCGCTTGCCCAGGTTGCGGATGGCAAAGGTCCGCGAGACGATGGCCTGGGCGGCCAGGGCGGCGGCCTCGGTGGAATCCCGTCGTCCCATCTCGGCGCCGAGCACGCCGGCGAGGTAGTCCTCCAGCCCGACCCGATTGATGACGGTGAGTCCGCTCCGGTCGCGGGAGAGCTGCACCGTGCCACGGTACGCCTTGCCGTTCACCAGCACGAGGCCCCCGTCCTGGCGCGGCGCCACGGTGACGGCGGGCTGCCCGCTGATCGTCCAGCCGGAGGGACCGCTCACCGTGAAGCCCCCCTCTGCCGCCCGGGCCTGCCAGGACGCCCCGGGATCCGCCGCGGCGAGGGCCGCTCCCTCCCCGTCGAGGAAGGTCAGGCCGCTGTCCCCGCTGAGGGCCACGCGGGCGGTCCCCGTGGTCAGGCCCACCCGGATCTCCGGGGTGCGCCCCTCCGGCGCGGGGCCGGCCTCCGGCGCCTCCTGGGGGGCGCAGGTCATGACCCCGGCCGCCAGGAGGAACAGCGCGCCGAGCCGCCGCGTGGCCGCGGGGAGGGTCACCCGCGGTAGTTCCCGAACTTGAGCTCGATCCCGAAGTCCTGGCCCCGGAGGAAGGCGATCACGGCCTGCAACTCGTCCCGGGAGGGCGCCGTCACCCGGATCTCCTCACCCTGGATGGCGGGCTGGACCTTCTTGAACCCCTGGTCCTTGATGGCCCGGGTGATCTTCTTGGCCACCTCCGTCTCGATCCCCTGGGTCAGGCCGATCACCCGGCGAACGGAGGTGCCCGTGGCCGCGATCGGGTCGCCGACCTTCAGGTTTTTCACCGGGACCCCCCGCTTGACCATCTTGGACTGGACGATGTCGAGCAGCTGGTCCATGCGGAACTCATCGTCGGCATGCAGCCGGATCTCCGCCTTTTCCCGGTCGAACTCGACGGTGCAATGCGTGCCCTTGAAGTCGTAGCGCTGGGCCACCTCCTTCACCGCCTGGTTGACGGCGTTGTCGACCTCCTGGAGGTCGGCGCCGGTGGAGATGTCGAACGAAGGGTTGCTGGCCATGGTCCGGCTCGGATGATGGGTGTAACCGCTGATCCCACTTGAACTTTCAATCTAAGCCAGGGCCCTCAAGTTTTCACCGCCTCCGCCCGAGGATAAAAGGAGATTCCCACTACGGACGCCCCCGATGAAGAACCGCATTCGGCACCTGATGACCGACTGGCACCCTGAACTCCCCGCCCCGGAGGAGCCGAAGGCGCCCAGGCCGGACCGCACGACGGGAGGCTATCCCCTGCCCCGCGGCATCAACATGCTGATGCCGGTGGAGCTGTGTATCAACCGTGACCTGCTGATCACGCTGCTCTCGGCGAGCATCCAGGAGATGCACCGGCACAAGCGGGCGGGGTTCGAGGCGGTCTCCGAGGCGGCCCGGGCCGAGCTGGAGGCGGCCCTCCAGCAGCAGCTGGCGTTCCGCGCGTGGGCCCGGGCGCACCCGGCCAACTACATCTGCATCGCGATGTACCCGACCACCGAGGCCGACACCACGGTCGAGGACCTCGAGGACCTGGGCGAGCTGTAAGACGGGGCCGCCGCCGGGCGCGCGCCCGGCGGCGGCTCTTGACGGATGCGGTACCTGTTCGTAGGTTGGTTTCCGGCGGATGGATTTATGGCAACTTGCTACCGCCCGGGGCTCCGGCCCCAAACCAAAGAGCTAAAGCGCCGGTAGGGTCATCAACCCCCGCGCTCGTTGCCGCGGGGGTTTGTGCTTGTACCCACCGCGCGCTTCGAGGGAAACGCATCAGAGTCATGACGCGCTGCCCCAAGATGTGTCGCTGTGTGTGCATGTGCACCCCTCGCGGGGTGGACCGCGCCAGCGCGCGTCTCGGACCGATGACCTGAGCAGTTTCAGCTCACTCCAGAGACCCGACGGCCCGGTTCACCCAACGTGAACCGGGCCGTTTCGCATCTGCGAACCAGCCTTCACCGTTGACCACGAGGAGCCCGACCATGACGTACCATCCCGACACCCTCGCCATCCACGCCGGCCAGGTGCCCGACCCGACGACCAACTCGCGGGCCGTCCCCATCTACGCCACCACCAGCTACGTGTTCAACAGCACCGAACACGCGGCCAACCTGTTCGGGCTCCGGGAGTTCGGCAACATCTACACCCGGATCATGAACCCGACGACCGACGTGTTCGAGAAGCGCGTGGCCGAGCTCGAGGGCGGGGCGGCGGCCCTCGGCGTGGCGAGCGGGCAGGCCGCGGAGACCCTGACGATCCTCAACCTCGCGCGCGCCGGCGACAACATCGTCTCGTCGCAGACGCTCTATGGCGGCACCTACAACCTCTTTGCCTACACCCTGCCCAAGTGGGGCATCACCACGACCTTCGTGGACATCCACAACCTCGACGCCGTGCGGCAGGCCATCAACGCCGGGACCCGTGCCCTGTACGTCGAGACCATCGGCAACCCGCGCCTGGATGTCCCGGACTTCTCCGCCCTCGCCGACATCGCGCACCAGGCGGGGATTCCGCTGGTGGTGGACAACACCTTCGGGGCCGCGACCCTGTGCCGGCCCATCAAGTACGGTGCCGACATCGTGATCCACTCTGCCACCAAGTGGATCGGTGGGCACGGCACCTCGATCGGCGGCGTGGTGGTCGATGCCGGCACCTTCGACTGGACCAGCGAGAAGGCCCGGACCCGCTTCCCGGAGTTCTCCTCCCCCGACCCGTCGTACCACGGGCTGGTCTACACCCAGGCGTTCGGCAACCTGGCCTTCATCATCAAGCTCCGGGTGCAGCTGCTGCGCGACCTGGGCCCGGCGCTCTCGCCCTTCAATGCGTTCCTGTTCCTGCAGGGCCTCGAGACGCTCCCGCTCAGGATCCGGCGGCACGCCGACAACGCGCTGGCCCTCGCCACCTGGCTGCAGAAGGATGCGCGGGTGGAGTGGGTCTCGTACCCGGGCCTGCCCTCGCACCCCGAGCACAGGAACGCCACCCGCTACCTCGAGGGGGGCTTCGGCGGGGTGCTGACCTTCGGCGTGAAGGGCGGGCCGACCGCCGCCCGGGCGCTGATCGACCGGGTGAAGCTGTTCTCCCTGCTCGCCAACGTGGGCGACGCGAAGAGCCTGATCATCCACCCGGCCTCCACCACCCACGAGCAGCTCACCCCCGAGCAGCAGCGCGCCACCGGCGTCGTGCCGGAGCTGGTCCGCATCTCGGCGGGCCTCGAGGATGCCCGGGACCTCATCGCCGACCTGGACCAGGCGCTGGGCGGCGCGGCCGCGACGGCCACCGCCGGCGCGACCGCCGCCGCGGGAGCGGCCCGGTGACCACGCCGCTCGTGATCAAGCTCGGGGGGGATGCCCTGGCCTCCCCCGAGCGAATCGCCGCCGCAGCGCAGCGCATCGCGCGGCTGGCGGCGGGAGGACCGGTCGTGGCCGTGGCGAGCGCCCGGCGCGGCGTGACCGACCGGCTGCTCGGCCTGGCGGATGAGGTCGACACCGCCACCCGGCGGCTGGACGGCGCGGCGCCGCCCCATCCCGGGGAGTCCGCCGAGCGCGATCGGGTCGTGGCCACCGGCGAGGTGGTCGCCGCCTCGCTGCTGGCCCTCGCGCTCAACCGGCTCGGGGTCCAGGCGGTTTCCCTCGATGCCCGGGAGGCGGGCGTCCGCGCCGCGGGACGGTTCGGCCGGGCCCGCATCCGGCAGATCCAGCCGCGGCGGATCCAGCAGTACCTCGCCCGCGGCGTCGTGCCGGTCATCACCGGCTTCCAGGGCTGGCAGCGGGGCCGCGTGGCCACGCTGGCGCGGGGCGGCACGGACACCTCCGCGATCGCCCTGGCGGCCGCCCTCGGCGGGGACCG
>WBZN01001404.1_pt1 | contig 14744 bp, 13 predicted proteins | sample 5204281 | NCBI WGS metagenome assembly WBZN01 (sample SAMN12344347, study PRJNA552823) | activated sludge metagenome | biome: Activated sludge suspended growth; feature: Nitrification reactor; material: Wastewater; isolation source: activated sludge from nitrification reactor of wastewater...
CCCCGACCTCTCCGTAGACGCTCATCCCCTTGGTGCATCCCCACGCGCGGAAGCACGGCCGGCTGGTGTCACGGTAGAGGTCACCGCGCAGATTCAGGCCGAGCCGATGCATGCTGCCCGTCGCGGTGTCCGGAGCGATCACCATGAACGCGTAATCGACCTCGGCGAGCACCGGCCCGATCCGGCTACCGAACGCGACGAGCGGTCCGATCGGGAACTGATCCGCCGCGCCTTGGTCGCCGAGCCCGAAGCTGAGCCCGAACCGCGTCGTTGGCCCCGCCGTCGCGGCCCTCGCGGAAGCCAACACCCACACACACACGACGGCCAGGACGGACGGGGTTCGCATCTCGTGGCTGGCGTGCGATGTGTGTGCCAGCCCGATGTCCGGGCAAGACCTTGATCGTTCACGAGCCGATCGACGCGGAGTGTGGCGCCTGGGCCTCAGCCGCTGCGGGTTCCGCAGGTCTTTCAGATCACTCGAGATCTGCGCCGTGCGCGCATCGCCTGCGACCCGGTTCAGGTCGCGCGAGGCGGGAAATCAGCGAGCTGCTTCTTGCGCTCGGTGACATGCGTGTGAAGCCCATCGAGCGCTTCGGTCAGCCTGCCGCGCGCTTCGCCGCGGTAGTCCGCCTGGTTCTGCGACTCGCGAAGCGTGACCAAGGCCTTCTCCATGGCATCGACGTCGGACATCGCGCGGAGACGCACGGCCTCGTGCATGTCTTTGAAGTTCAGATAGAAGTCTTGCAGCATGTCGCCGCTGCGCAGGGGTGTCACGACTCCCAGCCTTCCGGCGGCCATGCGATCGAAGTACATCGAGACCTTGTAGAGCGGGCCGGCGACCTTGTGAGTCATGATCACGAGGTACGCCGACAGGATCAGGACCAGGCCGATGCCGACGCCGACCATCCCGTAGACGAGCGCGCGGTCTTCCGAGGCGAGGTCACTCGCGACGTGTTCCTGAAAGTTGTCCTGGCTCGCGTCGGCCTGCGTCAACGCTTGCAGATCCTTCTCGATCGACTCCGAGGCCGCTCGCTTCTGCTGGTAGATCAAGTATCCGAGCGCCCCGGCGATCACCCCGGACAGGATCGTGACGAGCAGGACGTACCGGAGCTGCAGCTTCTTGTCGAGGAGGTAGTTCGACAGCTTGCGCTTGTACTGCGGGCGCGGCCCCCCGGCGCTGGGCGGAAGATTGGTGGTCGCGGCCGTCGGATCACTCAATGGCCTTCTCCTTGCGCTCGATCAGGGTCCGGAGCTCGACGACGGTCGCGTGATCGCCCGCGCCTGCCGCTTCCGCCGCGGCGACCACTTCCTTGATCCGCTTGATATCGTCGTTCTGCATCTGGACCACGCCGGCGTGCGCGGTCTTGAAGTGGTCATAGAAGTCGACGAGCTGATCGCCCTTGCGGAGGTTCCATACCTTGTCGAACCGACCGTCGCGCATCTTGCCGAGGTAGAGGCTGACCTTGAACAGCGGGCCCGCGACCTTGTGCGTCATCTTGATGCCGTAGACCGCGAGCCCGATCACGAGCAGCAAGCCGGTGCCGATCAGCACCCACAGGATCCGCGTGCGGCCACGCTCGAGATCGTCGAGCTTGTTCGCCAGCCGCATCTCGCACGCCCAGTGGCCGACGATCTTCGCGTCGAAGTCCGCCGGCAGCTTGGGCGCCGTCGGGGTCATCATCGTCATCGAGCTCTCGTCGAGCTGGACCGTGACCTTGCGCGGCGCCTCGTCCGCGCTCCCCGCGCCGCCGGATCCCGCGGCGCTTCCGGCGGGCTCGGGCGGCTTGTCCGCTGGAGCCTTCGGATCGTCGCTCGGGTCCTCGAGCTTCATCGGGATCGGCGGAAGCGGATCCTCGTCCGCCGCATCGGCCGCCTCGGTCAAGGTCGGGATCTTCGGACACGGCGTACCGCGCACGCTCGCCATGCTGACCGTGGTCGTCTCGTTGGCGACCTTCATCACCCAGATGCCGAGACCCGACATCAACAGCGTCGATAGGCCGACCATGAACAGCGTGAACTGCAGCTGGTACCTCTTGTTGATCAGGAGGTTCTTCCAGCTCCGCTTGTAGCCGCGGGCGCTGCCCTGGCCGGGGCCAGCAGGGTTCGGGGTCGGGGAGCTCACGGGATTCCAGCCTTGGTCTTGATCGTCGGGATAATCTTCTTCGCGATCAAGTCTTCGACCACTGCCGACACACAATCTTCGCCAGCCATCGCGATGTCCTTGGGCGACGCGCTCGCCTGAACGTTCGCGCCGCCGTTGAGCAAACCGAACACGCTCTTGTCGGGGAAGCTTGCGAGCAACATGCTGACTTTACAGGAAACCGCGGACGACGACCCGCTCGTCGACACGGTCACGGTGTTCAGCGTGCCGTCGACATAGAACCCCTGGAAACCCTTCTGGGTCAACTGTGCGGCAGTTGGCACCGAGCCCCCGGCCCAGGCCGTGGACAGGGTGCTGGACTTGGCCATCGTGGCGGACGCGACCTTGACCATCAGGGCGCGGAGCTTCGGGTCATTCGCCGCGTTCCCGGTCCTCGAGGACATCGGACCGATGTTGACGTAGACGCCGTTACCACCTCCGGTCACCGCCGCGACGGGCGCCGCGCCGCCACCTGCGCCGAGCGCATCGAGCGACTTCTGCGCCTGGCTCTTCACCAGCTTGCTGGCGTCGTTCGACGCGGCCTTCTTGAGCGCGTTGATCGCGAGGCCCTTGATGCTCGGCTTGGTCTTGTCCGTGATGAGCTTCCCGACACCGATCGCCGCCGCGCTCCGAACGTTGTCGTCGCTGTCATTGCCGAGCGCCTTCACCATCGCGAGGATCGCCTTGGCGTCGCCGAGCTTCGTCAAGTTGACGGCCGCCGAGAGCCGGACCTTGTCGGAGTCATCCTCGAGCTGCTTGATCAGCTCTTCGACGTTATCGGCGCGCACCGGCGCGGCACGCAACAGCACCACCACGACGGTGGTGATCGCCGCCACGCGAATCACCGCGGCGTGAACAATCCCCATTGTTCCCTTGCGAGTCATACGTGCTGGCGCTGAGACGGCCGAGGACTCGGACGCTTCAACCCCAGCATCTACCGTACAGAGGAACCGGCGCCTTCTGCAAGGTACAGGCGGGTCAGCGCGACATAGTGCGCCGCGCCGATCTCGATCTGCTCGCGCTCCTTGTCATTGATCGGCCGCTTGACCCGCGCCGGTGCGCCGATCACGAGGCTGCCCGGCGGGATGTCGGTGCCCGGCGTCACGAGCGCACCTGCACCCACGAGACTGCCCCGGCCGATCCGCGCGCCGTCGAGGATCACCGAGCCCATCCCGATCAGACACAGATCCTCGACGACGCACGCATGGATGATCGCACCATGGCCGATCGTGCAGTCGCTGCCGATCGTCGTGCCGAACCTGCCGCCCGTGACGTGGATGACGGTGTTGTCCTGCAGCGAGGTCCGCGCGCCGATCCGGATCGGCATCACGTCACCTCGCACGACCGTGCCGTACCAGACCGACGACTCGTCGCCGATCTCGACGTCACCGATCACGGCACAGGTCTCGGCGAGGAACACGTCGCGCCCGATCACCGGGCGCGACCCGCCAAACGTTCGGATCGTCGCGGTCATGTACTTCGTCCTACTTCGTCACGCGGCGACCCGCTTGCGCGGCGGCCGCGAACAACTCGTCGAGCACGGCGTCGGTGTCGTCGCTGTTCGGCACGACCGGTGACACGTACTGCACGATGCCGCGGCCATCGATCACCATGAGGTTCACGCGCTCGCTGTCCGCGATCGTGAAGTGCTCGTAGACCTCGGCGTCCGCGAGCGCGAGCGGGACATCGAGCACGGTCGACCTGAGCACCTGGAGCTCGTCACCGTCGTCGCGGGTCACGGCGAGCACGATCGGCGGCGCGACCGGCTTGCCCAGCTGCGCGCGCGACCACGTCGCGATCTTGCTGAACACCGTGGCGCAATCGGCGCAGCGACGCGCGTCGTACCAGCCCACGATCGTCGGCTTACCGCGCGGCTCGCTCAGATCGATGTGGTGCTGATCATCGACGCCGAGCAGATCCGTCGGCGCGATCGGTTGACCGACGTGACGGCGGCGCAGGATCTCGTCGCGCGAGATCAGCTGAGCGGCGAGCGTGACGTAGCGTCCGAACCGGAGCACGCCGAGCGTCACCGCGTCGCCGGGCTCGTGCGACTGCACGGCGCTCTGCACCGTGGCGCAGTTGGCAACGGCGACCTCGTCGATCGACACCAGCGTGTCGCCCGGCTGGAGGCCCGATTGCTGTGCACCGCTCCCACGCGTCACCGACGCCACCGCGCACGGCCCCTGCGCCGCGGTCCCGCCGGGAGCAGGTCCGCGGAGGTCGTCCATCCTGATCCCGAGGAACGCCGGGTTGCTCGGCTTCGCAGACGCGGTGGCGGAAGCAAGCAGCACGACGAGGCCCAGCGTTCGCACGCCGAGAATCTAGCGAAGCCGCGTGAGATGAGCCAGATCCATCGAATGTAGGATAATGTGAGATTTTTGACTTCATCGACTCGCACGGCCGATCATTAGAACGTGAAGCGCCGTGAACCTCTGCCCGATCTGGCTCATGTCCTCGAAGACAGGCACCCCAACCGCGGCGAACCCGCCGTCCCGATCGATCACGGGATCCAGGAGAAACGCATCCATATGCGCTTCGATAAGGCGTTCCTCGTCATGATCGGCAGCGAGCTGTACGGCGATACCGCAGCGATCGCCCGCAACGTGTCCGCCGGCGGGATCCTGGTCGAGATGGGCTACGCGCCGCCGCTGGGCACGGTGGTCACGGTGCACTTTCAGCACGCCCGTGGTGACGAGCAGCTCGACGAGATCGTCGCACGGGCCGAGGTCAAGCACCACCACTACCTCAACTTCAGCGGCTCGGGCGAGGCGGCCTCGACCCGGGCCATCGGCATGCGCTTCCTCGAGTTCGTCGACGCCGGCGACCGGATCGCACCCGAGCGCCTGCACTGACGGAAATGGCCGCGCCCTCCAGGACGTTCGATCCCTCGCTTGCGCGGATCCCACCGATTGGCTAAGTCCTCAACGATGCGCGCGGTCCTCGTGTTGCTGCTTCTCGCGTCCGTGGTCACCTCCACGGTCGCGGCGCCGAAGGATCGCAAGCCCGAGGTGAAGCCGGCCAAGGCCGCGCCCCCGCCGCCCACGCCGCGGCCGCCGGGCCCCGACGACGCGAAGGCGACGGCGCAGCTCGACAAGATCGTCGCCGGTCCCGACACCGCGACGCGCAAGGCGGCGATCGCCGAGCTCGCGAAGCTCGCGCCGCACGCGGTCGACGCGATCGGCGAGTGGCTGGTCCGCAGCCACCTCGCGGACATCGAAGATCGTCGCAAGGTGCTCCTCGAGATCAAGGCCTCGGTCCCCGACAAGACCGGGAAGTTCTCGCAGCCGGAGCGCCAGGATCGCAAGGAAGCCAAGGCCGATGACGAGGTCGACTGGGAGACCGCGCTGCTCGCGCTCGACCCTGCGATGCCGGGCCTCGGCGAGGTGATCGGCGATGTCGCGGCGATCCGCGCGCTGTCCGCGACCCAGGACATCCATGCCGCGCAGCTCGTGTTCGATGCGGCGTTCGTCGACGACACGATGATCTACCGCGACGAGTGCGGGCGGTTCCTCCGCAAGATGGAGCCGAGCTCGATCCCCGCGCTGACCAAGATGTCGCTCGGCGGCGGTGACAAGCGGCGCTATGCGACGTGGCAGCTCGAGCGCCTCGATCGCCAGAACGCGAACAACGCGCTCGCCGCCGCGGCGGGCGACGAGGCGCTCACGATCGCGATCCTCGACGTGTTCCGCACGACCCACCACCGCGAGGCGGTGCACGCGGTATGGAGCAAGGTCAACGACGACGCGCCGCGCGTGCGCGCGGCGGCGCGCGCGGCGTGGATGGACTACATCACCGGCCCGCCGCCGCCGCCCGCACCGAAGAAGAAGCTCGTGCTGCCCGGCGGCAAGCTGACGAAGAAGGAGAAGCCGCTGTGGCTGACCTATCGCGAGCTCGCCGATAACGAGCTGCGCAAGGCGGCGAACGAGCTCCTCCACGAGGACTACCCGCTCGACGACCCGACGCTCGACGACTTCGATCACGTGAAGAAGACGGTCAAGGTCGACCTCGTCGAGCTGACCAAGCGCCTGTTCGACTACTTCGACAGCGAGCGCACGAAGCTCGACACCCAGCAGTGGGCGTTCGCGAAGGCCAAGGCGGACGCGGGCGACCTCGCCGGCGCGACCGAGGTGCTCGATCGGCTGCTCGCGGCGAATCCCGAGCGCGGGGAGCGCGAGCACATGGCGCCCATCTACGCCGCCTGGGGCAAGAAGCTCGAGGAGAAGCAGCAATGGGCCGATGCGGCCAATGCGTACTCCAAGGCCCACGGCCTCGCGCCCAAGGGCCCGGGCGCGAATGACGCCCTCGCCTCCCACCACTTCACGCTCGGCAAGGCGCTCGAAGCCCAGGGCAAGGACGGCGGCCCCGACTTTCGCAAGGCGGTGGCGCTCAAGCCCGACTATGCACCCGCGCGAACGGCCGCGATCAACGCCGCGCCGGCGGCGCGCCCGACCTGGATGCTGTACGCCGCGGTGCTCGCCGGTGGCCTCGCGCTGCTGCTATTCGCGGCAGCGATGATGAGACGCCGCGCGTAACCGTGCGATGATGCCCGCGCGATGGGCAGGCTGATCGTCCTCGAAGGCCTCGACGGCGCCGGCACCACCACGCAGGCGCGCCGCCTGGTCGAGCACCTCAACACCCGCGGCACGAGCGCGCACCTGACCCGCGAGCCGAGCGACGGTCCGATCGGCACGTTGATCCGGCAGATGCTGACCGGTCATCACGCGATCACCGGCCAGGCGATCGCGCAGAGCACGTTCGGCCTGTTGTTCGCGGCGGACCGACTCGATCACCTGCAACGCGAGGTCGAGCCACAGCTCGCGAACGGCGCGACCGTGGTCAGCGATCGCTGGTACCACTCGTCGCTCGCGTATCAGGGCACCGGCGCCGATCGCGACTGGATCACCACGCTCAACGCGCGGGCGAGGCGGCCCGAGCTGACGATCTTCTTGCAGGTCCGCCCCGAGGTCGCCGCGGCCCGACGCGTCGCCGCGGGCCGCGTCCAGGAGCTGTTCGAAGACCTGCGGATGCAGGAGGAGGTCGCCGCCGGCTACAAGGCGACGATCTCCGAGCTCGCCGCGCAAGGCGAGCGGATCGAGGTGATCGACGGCGAGCTGCCCGCCGATGACGTGTTCGCAGCGATCGTGAAGCTCGTCGGACCTTGAATAGTTGCGCCTGGCCGGCGCCAGCGTAGCTTCAAGACCATGCGCGCTTCGATCCTGCTCTCGATCGTCCTCGGCGCCTGCGCGCCCAAGGTCAGCACTGCGCCGAGCACCCTCGACGAAGACCTCGGCGCGAGGTCGCGAAGCACCGCGGCCACGCCGCTCGCGGAGGCGCCCCGCGCCGAGGCACCCGCCGGCAAGGGCATGCGCTCTGGGACGATCCCGCGCGACCGGCTCATCGCCGTGCTCGATCAGGGTCCGGCGACGTTCCTGCGGCAGGTCGAGGTCACGCCGCGGCTGAGCGGCGAGCGCTTCGTCGGCTGGCAGCTCGTGCAGCTCAACGACCGCACGAGCCCGCTCGTCGATGTCGACGTCGCTCCGGGTGACGTGCTGCTCGCGATCAATGGCAAGCCGTTGTCGCGTCCCGATCAGCTGCAGAGCGTGTGGGACTCGCTGCGCACCGCGAACATGGTGAGCGCCCAGCTGTGGCGCGGCGAGACCCAGCTCACCCTCGAGTTCGCGATCGCGCCGCCCGTGACCGGAACGGCCGAGGCGCCGCCGACCGCGCCGGCTCCCGCCAGGCCCGGGCCGGTTCGGGCGCAGCCGCCGAAGTCCGGCGCGAAGTAACGCGAGACCGTCCCCCGTGGGCCGCCACCGGGGTGCGGCGCAGCCGTGCGCTCAGCTGCCGCTGACCTGGGTCAGCACGTCGATCGCGTGCCCCGGATCGTTCGAGAACACCCCATCGACCCCGAGCCGCGCGAGCCGCGTCAGCTCCGCCGCGTCGTCGACGGTCCACACGTTGATCGGCATCCCCGCGGTGTGCCATCGCCTCACCGAGGCCTCGGTGCACAGCGTGTGCTGCGGGTGCGCCAGGCTCGCGCCGGCCCAGCTTCCGACCCAGCCCTTGCGGATCGGGAGCAGCTGGTCGTCGGAGAACAGAAACGCGAGCGCGACATCCGGGAGGTGGCGGTGGAACTGGAGCAGCGTGAACGGATCGAACGACGAGATCAGCGTCTGCTCGATGCGCTTGGAGTCCTTGATCACCTGCGCGGTCGCGGCGACGAGGTCCCCCATCCTGCCGATCTTGGTCGCCTTGATCTCGACGTCGAACTCGAGATCGAAGGCATCGAGCGCCTCGGCGAGCGTCGGCACCGGCTCCCCGCCGACGCGCAGCGTCTTGCGGTCGCTCGCGGGGAGCTGCTCCATCACCCCGGCGCGCCCGGTCAGCCGGTCGAGTGGGCCGTCGTGGAACACGACGACGTTCTTGTCGCCATCGAATCGCACGTCGAGCTCGATGCCATCCGCGCCGACCGCGCGCGCCTTGTCGAACGCGAGCATCGTGTTCTCGGGAGCGTGCGCCGAATCGCCTCGGTGCGCCCACACGCGTGGCCGGCCCTTCGTCCGACGCCAGCGAGTGGCGCGACCGAGCCTACCGAGGTGCGGCAGGAAGCGAACGAGCGGAGACTTGGTCATCGCGGACGGGTGCTCAGTCGACGAAGGTCTTGTGCAGCGCGCGCACCAGGTTGTCGACGTGCTGGCGATCGCACCACAGCGTCACGCGCAGGGGTGACACGCTGACCGCGTTGAGCGGCACGCCGGCGCCGACCGCGCTCGCGCGCGCCTTGTTGATCACGCCCGGATTGCTCCCGATGCCATGGCCGACGATCGTGACCGCGCCTTCCTCGCCGAACTCGACCTGCTCCGCGATCACGTTATCGAGCTTCTTGCGGACCTCCGCCCAATCGGGGACGTCCGCGATCGTGAACCATGCGCGCAGATCCTTGCCCTCGAGGTCGAGGTGGGTGAGCGGGATCGAGGCGGTCTCGAGGATCTTCAGGCAATGCTCGACCGCGGCGCCGCCCGAAACGCGGATCCGGATCAGCTGGTTCTGGCCGGTGACCGCGGCGACCTGGCGCTCGCGCTCGGGCGTGAAGTCGATCCGGGTGCCGCCACCATCCTTGTGGGTGGCACGGGCGTACAGCGCGATCCCGCTCCGCCGCGCGAACTCGACCGACGCATCGTGAAGGACCTTCGCGCCTTGCGCCGCCAGCTCGAGCATCTCGTCGTGGCTGATCGATTCGAGGAGCTGCGCGGAGTCGACGATCCGCGGATCGGCGGTGTAGACGCCGTCGACATCCGAGCAGATCTCGCAATAGTCGGCGCGGAGCGCGCCGGCGAGCGCGACCCCCGTGGTGTCGGAGCCGCCGCGACCGAGCGTGGTGATCTCGCGCTTGTACGAGACGCCCTGGAAGCCCGCGACGATGACGACCTTGCCGCGATCGAGCTCGTCCTCGATCCGGAACGGGCGGACCTCCACGATGCGCGCACCGGAGTGGCGATCGTTGGTGAGGATACCGGCCTGCGAGCCCGTGAACGAGATCGCCTCGAGTCCCTCTTCGGCGCACGCGATCGCGAGCAGCGACATCGCCTCTCGCTCCCCACACGTGAGCAGCATGTCGAGCTCGCGGCGCGATGGTGCCGCGCTGATCGACTTGGCCTTCTCGATCAGCTGATTGGTGGTCTTGCCCATCGCGGAGACCACGACGACGACCTTCTTGCCGCCGGCCTTGGTGCGCGCGATCCGCTTGGCCACCAGCTTGATCTTGTCGGCATCGGCGACCGACGAGCCACCGTACTTCTGAACTACGATTCCGGTCGGAGTCACGTCGTGCACCATACACCAACGCAACGCACGGGCGATGTTACCTTGTTCCCAATGGCAGTCGGCCGCGTCGTCGCCCTCGTGGTCGGCGCCGTGCTGGGCGCGTGCGTGCCGAACCGCCCGGCGAGGCAGCCCTGGCCGGACGCGCCGATCGCGCTGCGCGATGATACCGACCGCGACCAGGCGATCGATCGGCTCTGGGTGATGGCGCCTGGCGCCGAGCGCGATCATGTCCGCGCCGCGATCGCCGCGGCGATCGCCCGCCGGATCGCGGATGCGATCGAAGAGGATCGCCAGCCCGTGGCGGCGGCCCTGCTCGACCAGCTGACCTGGATGTGGCATCAGGATCCATCGACGGTCGGGCTCGGGCTCGCCCCCCACGCCGAGCTGCTGCACCGCCTCCGTGGCGTGTTCGCGAAGGCCGGCACGCTCGAGCCGGTCGTGCAGCTCCTCGTGCTGCTCGCGGAGGTCGAGCCTGCCCGCCGCACCCAGCACCTCGCCGAGCTCGATCAGGTGCTCGCGTTCGCCGACGAGCTCGCGATCGCGGACAACGGAGCCAACGCGAGCCGCGCGCAGCCGATCGCGCTGCTCCAACCCACCGCGCTCGCGTTGCCCCTGCCGTGGCTGGTCGACCGGTACGTGTCGCTGCTCGAGGCTCGTCAGCTCGCCGTCTCGAGCCTGATCGATCATCAAGGCGCGTCGATCCAGCTGGTTCGTGCGCACCACGACATCCTGGCGACGGCTCGCCGGATCGCGAACGTGCTCGCCCGTGCGGGCCGCGTCCCCGAGATCCACCGCCACCTCGCCCGCATGAAGGGGCTCGGAACCGACAAGGAGCTGAGCGTGCGCGCCGAGATCGTCGCCGATCAGGGCACCGCGGACTCGTACAGCGAGCTCGCGTCGCTGCTGCGCGTCGACGAGCGCGCGGCCGATGCGGCGGCCGCCCTCGCGACCGACCTCGCGGGGCTCGCGAAGTTTCCCGGCGACACGACGCTGATCGCGGCGGCGGCGGGCGACGCGCACGCGCTCGGACGCACGGATCAAGCGATCCAGCTCTACGAGTCCGCCCTGCACGGATCGCGCGAGCTCGACGCCCCGAGCGTGTTGCGGCTCGGCAGCCTGTACGGCGAGCGGATCGCGCGGCTCGCGGAAGGCGGCCGGCCGCGCGCCGCCAACGAGGCCTGGCGCGGCGTGCTCGAGTTCATGAGCAAGTCCGCCAAGCAGCACCCGCACACCGTGTGGCAGCAAGCCGCGGCGATCGCGGAGTCGGCCCTCGGGCGCGGGCTCGCGAGCCAGGGCCTGATCACCGATGCGAAGCACGCGCTGACCGCGTCGCTCGAGCGCGCGCCCTCGATCGATGCCTACGAGACGCTGGCGACGATCGAGGTCCAGCTCGCTCACTTCAAGGCCGCCCGGCAGTGGGCCGCGACCGGCCTGGCGATGCTCGGCGAGCAGTCCAGCAGCGATCGGTACCGGCGCGCAAAGCTCGAGCGGATCGGCGCGGATGGACTGCGCAGGGCCGGCAGGCCCCGGGAGGCCGCCGCGCGCTACCTCGAATCGTTGCGTGCGTGGGCGTCGCTCGGCGAGCTCCGGGACCTGCCGCGCGCGGTGGCGGCCGAACGCCTGCTCGATACCGGCCGGGCGAAGTGGTGGAGCGGCGAGCAAGGGCTCGCGGTCGAGGACGTCATGGGGGCGGTCGATCTCGATCCCGATGCTCCGGCGATCGTTGCGGGTGCCGTCGCGTTCCTGCTCGAGGTCGGGCGGTCGCGCGACGCGGTCGACGCGTACCATCGCGGACTCAGCTCCCCGGCGATCAGCGACTTCTACAAGGTCTACATGAGCCTGTGGCTCGCGGGCGACGCGAAGCGGCTCGGCGAACCGCTGGATCGACTCGCCGCTGATTACCTCGGGAGCCGCCATGGCGATACCTGGCACGAGCTGCTCGCCCGGGCCGCCACCGGCCGGCTCTCGTTCGAGGTGCTCCGCGCCGCGGCCACGACCGGGCCGCGACAGGCCGAGCTCGCCTTCTACGGCGCCGTCCTCGGGATCGATCCGCGCGCCGCGACGCCCGCCGGTCGCGAGGCGCTGCTCGGGCAGGTCGTCGCCGCCCGGACCGTCCTCGACGCGGAGTACGACCTCGCACGGGTCTACCTGTCGCTGCCGTAGGACCAAGAATCTATCTGCTCGGCTCGGTCGTGCTAGCGTCGGCGCGCAGGGGATGCAGACGCGTCTGGTGATCGCCGTGGTCGCGGCCCTCGCAGCATGCACGCCGCCGCGAGGGAGCGATGCACCGTTACCTCCGGTCGACCCGACGCGGCTGTCGCACGAGCACCACGCGCAGATCCCGTGTGGTGGGTGCCATCGCAGCGCCGGGCGGCCTGGCAATGACGACCACAAGCCGTGTGATGACGGGGCGTGCCACCGCAAGGAGTTCCTCGCTCAGCCGGGGTTGTTCTGCCAGGTCTGCCACACCACGGTCACCCACCAGCCGCTGTCGGCGCCGCTCAAGGCGTACCCGATCGAGGATCCGTGGCAGTCTCAGCCGTCGAAGTTCTCGCACCAGCGCCACCTCGAGGCGGCGCACATGGAGACCAGCGTCGGGTTTCACGTCGGCTGTACGGACTGCCATACGCGCGATGGCACCAAGACACGGCCCGATCACGCGACGTGCTCGCGGTGCCATGCCCCGGAGGCGGCGCTGCCACGCGCCCCCCGGATGGACGAGTGCGCGGGATGTCACCAGCCCGGCGCGCACGAACGGACCCGCGCGCGGCTGATCCGCGGCGACCTCCGGTTCGAGCACGATCGCCACAAGGCCGATCGCAAGGGCCTCCCGATCAAGTGCGAGACCTGCCACGCGCAGACGGCGCAGTCGATGGGATACGAGGATCACGCGTCGCCGCGCGTGCAGAGCTGCGTCGGCTGCCATGACGACACGGATCGCACGCCGAGCGAGCTGCGGATGCGGATCTGCGAGACCTGTCACAAGCAGCGCACCAGCACGCTCACGGTGATCGCACCGCGCAGCCACCTCCCCGCGACCGAGCGCCCGCTCGACCACACGCTCGCGTTCCGCCGCGATCACGCCGAGGTCGCCGAGCGCGATGCGTCGCGGTGCGCGACCTGTCACACCCGGATGTCGGGCAACCCGAAGCAGGCCTGCGACGAGTGTCACCAGACGATGCAGCCCGCGGATCACCGGATCACCTGGCGCGAATTCGACCACGGCCCGGAGGCCGGCGCCGATCGCGATCGGTGTGCACGCTGCCACGTCGTCGAGTTCTGCACCGCGTGTCACGCGCAGCGCCCGCGGTCGCACGGCCTCGCCACCACCTTCACCGCGGAGCACGGCCGGCTCGCGCGGATCAACATCCGATCGTGCGTCACGTGCCACGGCGACTCGTTCTGCGCCAGCTGCCACGACACGCAGGCGCCTCCGCGCCGAGGCCGGCCATGAGAGCAGCTGGCCTCGTGCTCGGGCTCGTGCTCGTCACATCACGGGTGGCCGCCGATCCGCGGCTCGTCCTCACGCACGAGCCACCGCCGCACCATCTACGCATGCGACCCCGTGCCGCGGTGCGGCCCGCCCAGCGCCCACCGGCGCGTGCGACGCCGATGCCCGCGGCACCGCCGCCGCTCCGCGTGGCCGACTCGATCGAGCAAGTCGCCGCGCTGCGTGACATCCGGCAACCGGTGTCGTTCAGCCTCGACCTCGGCTACCAGGTCGAGGAGGCGAACCTCAGCGGCAAGGCCACGCTCGACGACCACACCCCGGTGGCCGATCGAGACTTCGCCGTGCTCCGCTCGTACGGCTTTGGCGAGGCGTCCGGCAGCACGCGCGGGGTCGGGTTGTCGAGCCTCGAGACCTACTTCGCGACCCGGTTCCAGATCGCAGGCCGACTGACCACCACGTCGTCGCTCGGCGAGACCGCGCCGATGGCGCCACCGATCGCGTCGTGGTTCGAGCGCACCGGCGCCGAGCTGCGGTACGGCTGGGCCGAGGTCCGCGACTTCTTGCCGAGGCGTTGGGGGCTGTCGCGACTTCGTGTGCGCGCCGGCGGCCAGCACATCTACGGTCCGTGGGTCCTCCACCTCGACGGCGTCACCGCGGCGTATGACGGCCAGATCGTCACGGCGTCGCTCTACGGCGGCGTGCGGCACTCGGACTACACCCGCCTGCAGACCGACCAGCGCCCAGGCGTGATCGGCGCGTCGACCCGGGTCGATCTGCGCGGCCTGCCAACGCCGATCCCGATCGCGCTGCAGGCCGAGTATCTCGCGCTCGGCGCGACCAGCACCCCAGCGTCCCCGGCGTATCAACCGTCGTCGGCGAGCACGATGGTCCAGGCCGATTGGCGACCTCGGCGCGACATCGCCGTGATCGGCCAGATCCGCGCGCTCGACGGCAAGCTGGCGAGCCAGCGCGCCGAGGTCCGCGCGCGATACGGCCAGGTCACGAACTTCTTGTTCGATGTCATGCACCGGGACGAGGACGACTGGCGATGGGATCCCTCGCTCGTCACGCCCGATCCGGATCCGAGCCTCGCGCGGAGGTATCTCGACCTCGGCCCGGTCGTGCCGCGGCTCATCAGCTCGGTCCGCGCCGGGACGTTGATCGCCGAGAACGTCGATCTGCTGGTGCGCGGCGCGATCGCGTTCGATCGGACGGCTGGCCCCGGCGCGATCAAGAACACGTTCGCGGCGCCCTACGTCGAGCTCGGCGGCGCGGTCGAGGTGCGACTGCGCCGCACGTTCGCGCTCGGTGGCAGCCTGCTGACCCGGC
>WBZN01001405.1_pt1 | contig 14725 bp, 36 predicted proteins | sample 5204281 | NCBI WGS metagenome assembly WBZN01 (sample SAMN12344347, study PRJNA552823) | activated sludge metagenome | biome: Activated sludge suspended growth; feature: Nitrification reactor; material: Wastewater; isolation source: activated sludge from nitrification reactor of wastewater...
TATGGGAGGACGCCAATGGTTGACGTCGTCGCTGGGCTCGCGATCCGCGACGGGCTCGTGCTGCTTGGCCTTCGAAAGCCTGGCGGCAAGCGTCCATCTCTCTGGGAGATGCCTGGAGGAAAGGTCGAGCCTGGCGAGAGCCACTCGCTCGCGCTGCAGCGCGAGTGGAAGGAGGAGCTGGGCATCGACTTCGTCGCCGTCGGCCCGCTCCTCGGCACCGCGAGCCTGGACCTCGAGGTCCCGTTCACGGTGCACCTCTATCAGGTCGAGATCCTGCATCGCGTCGTGCCTCAGCCGCTCGACCACTCCGAGCTTCGGTGGGTCGCGCTCAAGGAGGCCGTCGAGCACATGCCGTGCTCGCCGGCGCTCTACATGCACTATCCGAAGGTTCGCGACTTCCTCGGTGACAAGCTGCGCGAGCGGCCGTGGTGATGGCGGTACGCGACAAGAACCGCATCACGCACGCCGTGCACATGGCTGGAAATCGGTCGCACTACATGGTCGGCATCGCCGACGTCACGTCGTGCGGCCGCCTGTTCGTGCCCAAGCACTGGAAGGGCCACAAGAAGTACATCAACCGAGCCGACGTCGTCTCCATGACCCGCGTCGTGGGGAACGTCGACTGCATCGACTGCGTCGCGGTGACGTAGTCTGGGAAAGGGAGGGAGACCATGCGCAAGATCATCCTGCTTCTGGCCACGTTGTCCGGCTGCCTCGAGTACGTCCCGACGGGTGGGCTCGTCGACGAGGTCTTCGTCTGCGAGTCTCGCATCACGTGCAACGGGGAGACGCGCGTGCAGCGCGACGAGGTCTGCGCCGTGCCCGGCTCGGAGGACTTCCTCTTCGAGGTGACCGTGCAGGCGTGCGAGGACGAGCTTGCCGCCCGCGGCTGCGAGCCGCACCACTGCGGCGGGTACTGCGAGGGCAAGGGCTACCGCAGCACGACCGGCATCGCCGAGCTGTGCTGGGGTTGGTGATGTGCAACCGCGCGAGCTGCGACTTCGCCCACAAGGACGACGGACCAGGATGGGTCGTGTTTGTCCATGACGGCGAGGCCTGCATCAAGTTCGACAGCAAGCCGCATGGCGGCATCCTCCAGAAGCTGCGGGCGGTGGCGACGTACGACCCCGGACGCAGGGTCTGGCGCGCGCATCCCGTCTCGCTCGACAAGCTCCTCGAGATCGGGCGTGGCGCGGAGACGTGGGAGAGCGTCGGCGAGGACGACGAGTCTGGGCCGTACTCGCGGGACGACTACCCCATCTTCCACGACTACTGATGCGAGACATCCTGATGGGTCCAAGCTTTCGTCGCGGCCATCCCAACAATAACCACGACCTCGACATGTTGATGTTCGCCATCCTCAAACGACGATGGCGCTGCGTCTTCTTCGTGGTGTTCGATGTCGACGTCGCATCCTGACGTTCCGAGGAACGCCGAGGGTTGGCCCGTCGGCGAGTTCTCCGTGACGGACGCCATCGGCGTCGTGCACGAGGCGACGCAATGGTGGGACGACGATCTCGAGGAGGTTCGAACGCGATGTCGCCGATACCTGAAGACGTCGATCGATTGGCCGAAGCGCGCCGCGTCGTGCCTGCTTTGCCTGACGTATCCAACATGGACGGACGCCGATGAGTGAGCCCACGATTCCCACGCGCGTCATCGACCAGCTCATTGCCAACAAGATCGATCGGCATCCGCTGCCTTGGTCGATCGATCATGACTGGACTGTCGAGGTGCTCGACGCGCGCGGTCACTGCGTGATGAAGCTCATGACGCAGGACGAGGCCGAGGCACTCATCACGTACGCGAGCGCGCTCGCGACGCGGCTGGCCAAGGGGAAAGCCGAGGTCGACAAGCGGCTCGAGGAGACTGATGATGCCTGACAAGGTCCCCACCTGCTGGCGCGTCGTCCACTGCTTTGCGAACGTCGAGAGCGTCTACCTCGTGACGGCGACGAACGAGCGCGAGGCTCGAAACCTGGTGAAGTACGGCGTCGACTTCGGACCTGAGCACCCCGACCATTGCCGGGATTGCACGTGGTCCATGCAGCCGTTCCGTCCCGAGCCACCGTACTTCCTCTATGCCATCAACAGGTCGACAGGCGAGATGTCGCCGTCCGACAGCCAGGGCGGCGCGTCGATGTGCCTGACGTGCCTCGGAACGGTGCCGGGCTCATGACGCCCTGGGTCGAGTGGAAGTCCGCCACGGACGACGACGGCGTCGTTCACGCGGTGAAGAAGCTGGACCGGTCCGACGCGCACGCGCTCGGCTTCGACCCGCCGTGGCACGACCGCACGTACTACGCCCGGTGCGACGAGGAGAGGTACTTTCACGAGTACCACCGAGACCGCGTGACGTGCGTGATGTGCCTGGAGGCTGGCGGGTGAGCGTCGTCGACGAGGAAGGCATCGCGCACGCATCCGTGCCTGTTACGAACGCGCATGGCGTGGTGCTCACGCACTATCTCGCGTTCTGTCAGGTCCTGGCGGACTTGACGAGCCACGCGGCTCCGCTCGCTCGTAAATGGCTTCCGCACGAGACCTCGAGCACGCCTTGGTCCTGCTTGGCTTGCATCGGAGCGTTGTGATGGCGGAGCGCGACTGGCTCCTGCGCGAGCCCTCGGGCACCGTTCACGTCTTGCAGTACGTTCCCACGTACATGGCGAACCAGAACCGCGCCTTCGTGCTGCCGCACTGCTGGTCCGTGCTCTACGCGGACTCGCGCAACGACAACGAGCGCGAGCGGACCGCGCGTACTGCGTTGCGACGCCGGCTTCGGCCGATAGGCGCGCGAGCGCATCGCGTGACGTGCCTGTCCTGCATCGCGCTGGGGCTCGGATGAGCGGACGCACCATCTTCGCCAGGAACACGGCGCTGGCCCCGTTGAAGGTCCGCGATGACGTGATCGGCGTCGTCCATCTCGTCACCGAGATGGCGATCGCCCCGAATGGCGACGAGCGCCCTTATGGCGCCGAGTGCGGGACGCTCACGTGGGGCATGGCCACCGTCGACGACGTCGTCAACTGCATCGAGTGCCTTGCGGGGCGGGAGGCGCTTATCGAGGCCATCAAGAGGCGATTGCGATGAGCTACGGCATCCATCCCCCGACCAAGGTCGACGCCAGCTCGAAGGGCGAGTGGATCGTGCGCAAGGACCAGAACGGCGTCACGCATCTGGCGTGGTTGTGGCACGGTGGCGCGACCATCGGATACCTATGCTGTGTCGACCCGGACTTGCTGGCGTTCTACACCATGCCCACGCCGGAACACGACGTGACGTGCCTTGCCTGTAACGGGACGACGGTCTGATGCCGGTGCGCATGACGCAGATCGTGTACCAGGACCCCGACGGCGTCGTTCACTACCGGCTGTTCGACCCCGAGACCGTGTGCGGGCGCGGCGTTCACCATGCGGGCGGTCGCTCGATTCGCATCGGCGACGGCCTTCCCCTATCGCGCGTCACCGTGCTACCGCGGGTGACCTGCATGACTTGCATCGCCGAGGCGGAAGACCCGCACTGGGCGTGAGGAAACGACGATGACCGACAACCTGACCTTGCGCGAGATCGACGTGACGTGGCTGATGGCCGAGGGCCTTTCCAACAAGCTCATCGCCGACAAGCTCGACCTCAGCGAGCACACCGTGAAGTTCCACGTGAACAACATCTGCCGGAAGCTGGGAACGCGGTCGCGCACGCGCGCTGCCGTCGCCTTCGTGCTTTCGCAGGGCGACGTCGCGCGGGCGCGACTGTCGATGCTGCCGCCCTCGTCCTGCGTCGTCGCCGGCGAGTGCCGTCCTTCCTGACGTGCCGATCGTCCAGCATCCGAACGATGCCGACGCGCTGAGACGCCTCAAGCCGTCGGAGTGGGTGCACGTGTCCGACCAGGACGGCGTCGTCCATCGCGCGCTCGAGCGCGTGATGTACTTCGGCACGCAGACGCACTACACGGTGCAGTGCTCTGGCACCGTCACGATGTCCCCTGAGGAGCCGGTTCCAGGGCCCGCGACATGCGTGTTATGTTTATCTGGTGAGCCTTCCGAAGAGCAGCTGGAGAAGCTGATTGGCGCTGCCGTTCCACGTCCGCCACGGAAGTCCACCGCCCTGCGAGCGCGTCCTCGCGCACGTCGAGCACGCTGATACCGGCGGGCACTGGTACTGGACGGGCGACGTGCTCGTCGACGGCATCGACCCATGGCCCGCGTATCGCGACGCGAACGGGACCTGGCTCGTCGTGCGCCTGCTCTTGCCGTCGGCTCCTGGCCAGCGGCACGTCAACACGTGCGGCCTGCGCACCTGCGTCAACCCGGAACACTGGCGACTCGTGTCGTCGGGAAAGAGAGGCCCGTGACCGCGTTGAAGGAGCAAGCACGCCCCAGCTTCCCGTGCGAGTGGTGCGGGCTGGCCGCCTACGACCCCCTCGCTTCCGTGCTCGCGCAGTGGCCGTACTGCCTGTGCATGGGCTGTATCGACTGCGGCTTCGTGCACGACGTAGGTCCGCCTCGGACTGGTCGCGTCGTTCGCGTCGCCCGCGGTCCCGATGGGCTCATTCACGAGATCCAGTGGGAGCGTGGCGTTTACTCCATTCCGTCTTGCTGGAACGGGGCGAACCATCTGGACCCGTACCCGCGCGACTTCGAGTTCGAGACCGTCGACGTCGCCATCAACTGTCTCGAGTGCCTGGGAGCGTCATGACCGCCAAGCGCTTCGATCGCGCACGCGCGCGCGTGAACGGCGCCGTTCACTACGTGCCGTTGCTCCTGCGCTCGCCCGACGACGCCTTGTATCGGTCTTGGCTCGAGGCGACGGGCAAGGCCTTCGAGAACGAGACCGCGTGTCGACTCAGGTTTCGACACGCGACGCTTCCAACGTCAACGCAGATTTCCTGCATGGAGTGCCTCGGCATGACGGACGTCGAGCTTCTGAGTCGAGAGGTCGAGCGCATGAAGGCTGACCACAACCGCGTCTGCCAGCTCGTCGCGGAGATGCACGCCGCCGCCACGGGTCGCGTCGGACACGGGCCGGAGCGCGGAGTCGTCGAGGACATCCACGACCTGCGAAAGCGCGCGCTTCTTGCCGAGGACCGCGCCAAGACGCTCGAGGCCGCTCTTGCCGAGGCTCAGCTCGAGATCAATCAGCTCCGCCTCGTGTGCCTGAGCGCATGAGCGATCCCGACGACGGCAAGTTTGAGGAGATCGCCGTGCTCGGACACGACCGCATGTGGCACGCGATTGACGACCGCCGGGGCGGCGTGACTCGCTGCGGGATGGGGCGCTGCAACCCGCTCGTCTACGAGCCCGTGCCCGTCGAATGCATGCTGTGTCTCGCGATGGTTCCGCTGCATGATGTCGGATCATGACCGTCAAGCGCAGCGGCCTCACCGCCACGACCATCGACACGCGCGCCCGTCGCGGGCTCGCCGGGCTTCAGGAACATGGCAAGGCGCCGACGAGGCCGCGCGAGGTCCTCGCCGTCGAGCAGGATGGCGTGTGCCACATCGTGAAGAAGCAGACTGGAGCCACGTGCGTCAACGGGCTCGACAAGTGGTGGATCGAGACCGCTTGCCTGGTCAAGCTGGTCGTGACCGCGGCCTCGCCGCGTCCGGGCGCGCCGTCGTGCCTGATGTGCCTGATGGAGGGATGATGCGATACACGCTGCTTGACCCTGGCGAGATCCCGAAGTTCTCGGGGAACTCGCTCGCCGGGTTGATGGAGCTGTACGAGGAGAAGATGTTCCAGATGGACGTCGCTGCCGGCTGTCTCGACCCGCTCGTGCGCACGCGTCGACCGGGCGAGTTGTCCGACAACATGCCGCACCCCGACATCATCATCCACACGGACGACATCCAGGCAATCATGAGCGAGGATGGCATCGTCCACGCGCTCTCCGGTCACGAGACGTGCTGCGGGCTCCGCTGGACCTCGCGTCTTCAGTTCGAGCGCGACCACATGCGCAGCTTGCTCCTCTCCGGCTGGTTCGGCTGGCTGACGCTCCGCACGTCCGACGTCTCCTGCCTGGAGTGCCTCGCCGATGGCGAGTAGCGCCGCGGAGGACCCGCACCTTCGCATCGACGGCGTGGTGCACGCGCTGTCGAGCGACTACGACTCGATCACCAGATGCGGCCTGGCCGTCAAGGACGTCGGACCCGAGTGGCGGTCGGCAATCGTGCTCGAGCCGACGAGCTGCGCGATGTGCCTTGCCGAGGACGAGGACGAGGTGGAGGTCAGCTTCCGATGCGAGTGCAGTTGGGTCGGTGGCGATCCGGACATCTACCGAGGGAGGCCGACATGCCCGGCGTGCTGGCACCATGACAGGAGACGACGAGTGGTCACGCCTGATGCTTGACCAGGACGGCGTCGTTCATCGGATGTTCCTCGATTCCGACCGGACAGGCCCTGGGATTACGCGATGCGGCCAGTCGTTCTTGTGGCGAGACCTCATGCCGCCCACGCCGCATGGCACACATCCCAGGATTCTCATCGTCACGTACGCCGACGACCACGATGCGCCGACGTGCATGGGATGCATCGCGCTCGACCTAGGATAGGAACGTGGGGAAGCCGAAGACCAAAAAGAAGCCGAAGACGCCCGGCAGCAAGCTGTCCCCGCAGGCACGCGCCGCCATCGCGCGCACGCGGGCCGGGCGTGCCGCGCTTGACGCCGCCATCGGGAACTTCGTGGACGAGGACCCGACGCCCGTGATGGTCCTTCTCGGACCGCCGAGGCGCCTGAGGGAAGCAGTGGCGGACGACGGCGACGACGTCGACGCGGACGGAGTTCCCGCGCGCGACGACGTTGCGCCTGTCGAGAAGGCCAAGCGCACGCCGAGAACGCGGCAAGCGAAGCGCTCCAAGAAGCCGAGCCCGATCGAGGAGCGTGCCGACAAGCGACGAGAGCAGCGTGTCGCGGCACGAGCCGCGCGCCGCGAGGCGCTGGACGTCGCCCTCGACAATCACGAGAAGAACGGAGCTTCCGTCGCCCGAGAGGTGACGGAGTCGCTCAAGCCGGTCATGCGACCGCCCACGTCCCTGCACGGCGTCCGCATCGGCTGACGTCGGCGAGATAAACATGCTACCAAGAGGGTCGTCATGATGGACCCTGACGACGGCATCATCGCGGGCCCGGACGGCGTGTTCCATGCCATCGAGAAGGCGCAGCACCACAACACCTGGTGCGGCCGGTTCGTCCCCAACCCCATGGTGCTGGCGCGACGAGGCCCGGTCACGTGCGTCGAGTGCATCGGCGGTCCCAGCTACCTTCGCATCTCTGACGTGATCTTCGGGACCGACGTCCTGGTCCTGATTGTCGGGACAGACCCAAGCGGCAAGGCCGTCACGAGTCCCGCTCCGTGCCGATTCACGAAGGGCGTGAACGACACGTCGGTCGCCTGGGCGGGCAATGGAAAGACCATCGACGCATTTCTGTACCTTCGCCTCGACGGGATCGTGTTGCACGTGTCGCGGATCCAGCCGATCACCGCAATCGAAGGCGACACCGTACGCATCGAGCGAGGCTCGATACAGCTCAGGGCCAAATGAGCAAGGAGAACGACATGCCTGATTCCTCACCTGCCGACCTTCCCGTGGCGAGGGTCGAGCTTCCCGCCATCTCTCGCCTCTGGATCAAGTGGCTCCCGCTCTCGATCATGTTCTTCGGCCTCGCGTTCGCGTCCTGGACGATCGTCCAGGTCGTCACGACGATTCACCGCAGCGAGGAGACGTCCGCGCTCGAGCGCCGCGTCGAGACACTCGAGGCGGAGCTGGCCAAGGCGAAGGCCGGGCAGGCGGTCGAGTACTGGGTACTCGAGCGCCGCGTCGAGACGCTCGAGGCGGAGCTGGCCAAGGCGAAGGCCGGGCAGGCGGTCGAGTACTGGGTCCGCCAGTGCGAGCACATGTTCCTGCGCGGCGACTTCAAGGGCCTCGAGAAGCCTGTGGAGAGCCCGTGAGCTTGCTGATGCGCGCGGTCGTGGAAGACCGCGACGGCATTCGTCACTGTGCGAGCGAGCCCGCGTCGACCAAGCGCGTGAACTTGCCGGTCACGCGACGCAGCACCGTCTGTCGGCTGCGCGTCGCCGGCACGCTGCGAGATCCCGCCGTCTACAAGGTCTCTTGCATGGGATGTCTCGCCGATGACGACTGACCTCCGCTGGCGCGACCCCGACGACGGCGTCGTCCACAAGGTGCTGGAGCGCGAGAAGACCGTGCAGAGCGGGCGTGGCTCGAGAACGGTTCGCTACTGGGCCGTGGGCTGCGGCAACCGGTCGTTCACGACCGGCTTCGCGCCACCTCTCGTCGACGTTCCGATGACGTGCGTGGAGTGCATCGGCCATGTCGATTAGCGACTACGTCGACACCATCATCGACTACGAGAAGCGGCTCGCGCTCAACTGGCGGGACCCCGACGGGGTCGTCCACGCGATGATGGCGAGCATGATGCGCCAGGCGAGCGAGAAGCCGTCGCAGGCCATCGCGGACTACTGGGGCACGATCTGCGACTCTCACTCGTGGGCGGAGAGACCGCCCAAGCTCACGCGCGCCCGCGTGACGTGCGCGCTGTGCCTGGGGTCGACGTGAGCGCGCACAAGGACCATCGGCTGGCGCATCCGAGGTTGCCGAAGACGCCGATCTCGTGGAAGCGCAACCGCGTCGTGCACGAGGTGACGCACGTGCAGGAGACCGGGTTCTCCCCGCTCACCGGCAAGATGCGCATGACGCTTCGGACGGCGTGCGGCATCTACGAGGCCGTCGACGAAGTTCGCGCGTTCCGCTCGCTCGAGGAGCGGCGCGTCAACTGCCTCGACTGCATCGCGGAGCCGGGCGCCCCGGTGCTTCGGAACGGCGACACCCTCGGCTTCGTGACGAAGGTACATGCCGACGGCACGGTTTCCATCTCGACGAGCGGCCTTCCGTTCCAGAGACTCAAGTGACCAGATCGATCGCACACCTGCTTGTCGAGGTCTCGACAAGACACGGGCTGACCCTTTCCGGCGAGGCGTCACGACGCGCCGCCTTGCGCAAGCTCGCCGTCAAGTTCGTGAAGGACGGCGTCCTTCACCAAGTCTTCGACTACGATCGAGGGCCCGGCGCCTGGGTCGGCGCGTGCGGCACGCCGTACGAGGGCAACGGCTGGGTCGAGTCCTCGACGCCGGGCGACTCGACCTGCGTCGCCTGCATCGCGGAGGAGTAATGCACGTCGACGATCAGTGGGCCATGGACCGCATGCGCTCGCGCGACGACCTTGCCGAGTGCACGTCGTTCCGCGTCGAGCTGGATGGCGTGGTGCATCGGTTCGTGGCGTTCAAGGACGGCGTCATGAGGTGGCCGCGCTGGGTCGCGCTGTGCCAGCTGCATCCCGCGCGTTGCCCGCCGGCCTGCGACAAGCCGGTGAGCTGCGTCGAGTGTATCGCGGAGGGCGGATGATCACACACCACACGCACGTCATCCGGCTGTACGACCCCCGCGATCCGGACGAGTCGAGATGGCGCGATGGGTCCGGCGTCGTTCACCGGATGTCGAACACCGTATACAAAGGGTCGGGCAGAGCACGCACGGGGTGGCAGCCTATCTGCGGCGCGCATCGGAACGCGGTCGCCTTCTGCCACCGCAAGCGCTGTCCGCTCCCCGTCTCTTGCATCGGCTGTATCGGCTACGAATCTCCGTACCCGCGCTGAGTTTCCTCGGCGAATCGGGCATGTGCCCGAACAGCCTACAATTTCAGCGTGGGAACCTCTTCTTTTTTGGCCGCCCTGGACGCGGTGCTCGCCTCCGCGCCGGGAAGGCCGTGGTTGGCGGTCAAGACGGCCGAGATCAAGACCAGTCCCCGCACCTTCTTCGTCCACGTCCGCGTCCCGGACGGGGTCGCCGCGCGCCTGCGCGAGGTCCAGCGCGAGGTGGTGCCGGACGCGAGCCGGCACCAGGACATCGACCACGTCACGCTGGTCTATACCCGCAAGCCGCCGAACGGCGGCGAGCACCCTCCCGAGAAGGTCCACGCCGCGCTCGAGGCGCTCCGCGACGTCGCGTCGTCGCACGAGCCCATCCGGGCTCGCGTGCAGGGTTGGGGGTACTTCGACGGGGCGGCCAAGGACGGCAAGACGACGACCGCGCTCGTCGCGCTGCTCGACGCGCCGGGGCTCGACCACCTGCACGTCGACATGGCTCGAGCGCTGCGCGAGCACGGCATCGAGCCGAGCGACGACCACGTCTTCACGCCGCACGTCACCATCGGGTACCTCGAGCGGCACGGCCGCGCCGACAAGCCGCTGCCGCCTCTGTCCGGCAGCTTCACGATCGACAAGGCGCACGTGGCGGCGCGAGAGCATCACGAGGTACCGCTCACCGGCGCCTCGGGTCTCGCGAAGGCCGCGGCGACGATGCTCCGCAAGACGGGCAGCTGGCATGATCGCCTTCTCGGCGGTCGCGCCGACGACAAGACGCCGTCCGATTTCGACAGGCGCCAGCTCGCCAAAGGCGAGAAGCACGAGCGCGAGCACACACGCGAGGCGCCGCTCGCCCGCGAGATCGCCATGGACCACCTCGCCGAGGACCCGACGTACTACGACAAGCTCGACAAGCTCGAGAGGTCGCGATGACACGTCCCATCTACGTCGGCGTCGGCACGTGCGATTGCCGTCGCGTCGAGGTCCGCCTGTACCAGGTGCCGAGCGGCAAGCCACGGCCCGCGCTGATGTGCACCCGGTGCCTCGAGGCGGCGGGTCTCGAGGTCCCCCGGTCGCGGACGGCGGAGGACATCGAGACCGTCGACGGCAAGATGAGGTGGCGCGAGTGAGCGACGACCTCGGCAAGATGGTCCGCGCCAGCGACGACGAGCTGGACATCGGAATGGGTCACAAGCTCACGCCCGTGGTGGACGCGAGCGATCGGCTCGTCGGCTGGCTGCACGCGCACCCGGACGCGCGCTCGGCCATCGGCGCGCTCTGCCAGTCGTTCTGCGCGGTGCGCGAGGGCATCGGCGCGCCGGTGCACGAGATCGTGACCGTCGAGCCGCTGACCTTGCATCCGAGCCTGGAGTGCCGCACGTGCGGCGCGCACGGCTGCGTCAAGAACGGAAAGTGGGAGCCATGCTGAGACGTCGCCTGATCACGTTCTCGCTCGTCATCGCGGTCGCCTCGGCGATCGTCGCGCGAAACGCGCACCGCGCTCACGTGGGGCGTCCGGCGCACGCGCAGTCGTCCACCGGAGGCCTCGCTAGGATCAACACGACCGGCAACTGCACGGGCACGGGCTCGAGCGGCTCGCCTGTCGACTGTGACTTGTACGCGGACGGCACGACGGTCACTGGCACGGGCTCCGCGGGCGCGCCGTTCAGCGCGAACGTCTCGCTCGTCGAGTTCGAATTCGCCGGCCTGTTCGGCAACGGGCTCGCTGGCAGCGTCACGATCTCCGCGGACACGACGCTGTCCAGCGACATGATGTACCAGAACCTGACGGTCGACGCGGGCAAGACGTTGACCACGACGGGGTACCGCGTCTTCGTGCGCGACACGCTCACGCTGAACGGCGTGATCAGCGCTGCGGGGAACGCCGGCACGAATGGGAACAACGGCTCGAGCGCGGTCGGAAGTTGCGCTGCCGTATCGGGCGGCGCCGCCGGCACGACCGGCATGATGAAGGCCGGTAACGCTGGAGCGTCGAGTGGCACGACCGGCGCCGGTGGCAACGCCGGCGCCAGCTCGTCGAGCATGTACGCGACCAACGCTGCCGCGAGCACGGGTGCCGGATCGACGGGCGTCGGCAACAACGGCCAGACGCTTGCCAACTCGGGCCGCGGCGGCGGCGGCGCGAGCGGCGGCGGATTCGTCGGCACGCCCTCCTCCGCGGGCGGCGCGTCCGGTCCCGTGACCTGCAGCTTCTGTTTCCTCCAGCACGAGTACCTGTCGGCGACCTCGGGTTATCGAACGGACAACAGCCAGTGGGACTTCACGGGAACAGGCGGGGGCGGGGGCTCGTGCGGCAAGGACACGACCAGCTCGACGCAGACCGAGGCAGGCGGCGGAGGCGGCGGCGGCGCCGGCGGATGGCTCGTCGTTCAAACGAAGAAGCTCGTTCTCGGCGGCTCGGGCTATTTCGACGCGCGCGGCGGCAACGGCGGCAACGGCGGCTCGTGCGGCACACATGCGGGAAACAGCGGAGGCGGCGGAGGTGGAGGCGGCGGCGCAGGCGGTCATATCACGCTCGTCCTCGGCTCGGGCACCCTGCCGGCCGACGTCAACGTCAAGGTCGACGGCGGCACGGGCGGCACGGGCGGCACGGCGTGCGCCGGTGGCTCGAACGGCGGCAATGGCGGCACGGGATCGGTCGGCACGCGAATCGAATACAAGGCAGGTTATTGATGCGCGCGATCTCGATTCTTCTCATCACTGCGCTCGTCGGCTGTAACTGGCAGGCGGGCGAGGACGCGCACGCGCAGGCGCTTGCGAAGTTCCACTTCATCTCGGACTTGTGCACGGGCGAGGGACGCGCGAACGACCCGTTCGATTGCTCGGCGCAAACCGACGCGACGATTGACGGCACCGGGTCGGCGGGCAGTCCGTTCTCCGTCGCCGAGGCGATCGGCGGGATGACGTTCGGCATCTTCGGCGACGGCTACATGGGCGACTGCCACATCACCGTCGACACGTCGCAGGTCGGCGACCTGTATTGCCATGACCTGACGATCGACGCGGGCCACTGGCTCTACATGACCAACTACCGCCTCTTCGTCAGCGGCACGTTGTACCTTAACGGCGCGGTCGGGACGTGGGGCATCAGCGGGAACAACGCGATCAACGGCACGAGCGCGGTCGCCGCGTGCTCGTCCGCCACCGCGGGCAACCCGGGCGCCGACACGATCACCGCGATGGGACGCGCCGGAGGCGCTGGCCAGGCAACGCCGGGCGCCGGCACGGGCGGCTCGAACATGCTCACATCCACCGATTCGTCGGGGCTCGGCGGCGCGTCGTCCACGACCACCGGCAACAACGGCACCACGGCGACGACGCAGCACCGCGGCGGCGGTGGCGCGAGCGGCGGCGGGTTCGCGTCGGCGGCCTCGACGGCCGGCGGTACCGGAGGCGCGACGACCGCGGTCTCGGGCGTCGCGAAGCGCGGCCCTTACGGCGACGTGTGGTGGGGTCTCCGCGGACGCGCGCAGCGCATCGCGTCGCCCGGCACGTTCACTCCGGCGACCGGCGGCGGCGGCGGCTCGTGCGGCAAGGCGACGGTCCAGCCCACGCACAAGGTGCCTGGCGGTGGCGGGGGAGGCGCGGGCGGCAGCTGGACGATGGTCGCGGCGCGCAAGGTCGTCTACGGCACGGCCGTCGTGAACGGCTGGCCGGGCCAGTTCTGGACGTTCGGCGGCAGCGGCGGCAACGGCGGCTCGTGCGGCACGCACGATGGCGACGCGAGTGGCGGAGGCGGCGGAGGCGGCGGGGGCGGCGGCATCTCGTTCATCGTGGTCGGCGATTCCGCGAGCATCCCGAGCAACTCGCAGAACGTGATTTCCGGCGGCATTGGCGGCACCGGCGGCACCGGCTGCGTCGGCGGCCCCAACGGCGGCAACGGCGGCAACGGCGCCGATGGTCGACGCATCGTCTACCAGGTGGCGCTGTGAATCGGCGCGCGTTTGCGCTCGGCGTCGGCGTTCTCGGCATCGCCGCCGTCGTCACGCTGAGCAGCGGACCATCGACGAATCGCGTGTTCACGTCGGGCCTCGCGACGGGGCGTGGCACGATCGCGAGCCCCCTCGACCTCGTCATCTACGGCGACAACACGATCGAGGGCACGGGCTCCGCTGGCGCCCCGATCAGCGCGGCGACGGCGGAGTCGTCGGTCACCGCGGCCGCCTTCGGCACCGGCATCGACAGCGACATCACGTACGGCGCGGGCCTCACGACGCTGACCGAGGACGTGTTCGCGCACGACATCACGATCCCGGCGTCCGCCGTGATCAACCCGGCCGGCTATCGCATCTGGGCGACCGGCACGATCACGCTCGACGGCAGCATCCAGCGCAACGGCGCGAACGGGGCCAACGGCAGCGGCTCCAGCCTCAGCGCCGGCAGCTGCTCGGCGGCGGTCGCCGGCACCGGCGTCTCGGGCGGAACGCTCCCGGGCCTCGCAGGCAGCCCCGGCGCCAACGCCGGCGGGCTATCCGACGACATGTTCCCGACGGTTGCCGCGGCCGCCGGCGGTAGCGGCGGGGCCTTTGGCGCGAATAACGGAACGCCTGGTGCCGATGCCACGTCTCCTGGACAGGGCGCGGGAGGCGGCGGGGGCGGCGGGGCCCCGAACCCTCCTGCCGGAGGCGCCGGCGGCATCGTCGGCGGGAACGGCGGCGCCATCACGGCGATGGCCACCACGCGCGGCGGGCTCGACTCGCAGATGCTGTACTCGGGCCGCTTCAACTCGACGCTGCTCAACACAAACACCGCAGGCGGCGGCGGCGGCTGCGGCGGCGCGTGCGCCACAGGAACGATCCCGGCGAAGGGCGGCGGCGGCGGCAGCGCCGGCGGCTACATCGTCGTCCAGGCGAAGAAGATCGTGGGCTCGGGCTTCATCCTCGCGGCCGGAGGGAACGGAGGGAACGGCGGCTCCACGGCCGTCGGGTGCAGCGGTGGCGCTGGCGGCGGCGGCGGCGGCGGCGGAGGCATCATCTACATCGTCATCGGCGGCGGCGCGTATCCGACGGCGACCGCGCCCGGCGGCACGGGCGGCACCGGCTCGGGGCCC